>Ga0207851_100056_pt1 | contig 97020 bp, 113 predicted proteins | sample A23E3SouthBayCA_FD_187747 | JGI IMG/M metagenome (GOLD analysis project Ga0207851, IMG submission 187747) | Aerobic enrichment media microbial communities from Eden Landing Ponds, California, USA - A23 E3 (SPAdes) | ecosystem: Environmental > Aquatic > Marine > Unclassified | place: Emeryville... | reverse complement strand
CCCGCCTCAAGGAGGAGTACCCCGACATGGAGGTCGTCGCGGTCGAACCGGAGGAGAACGCCGTGCTCTCGACGGGGGAGTCAGGCGACGACGACTTCCAAGGGATGGGTCCGGGGTTCGTCAGCGACCTGCTCGACGTCGACCTCGTGGACAGCGTCGAAGCCGTCGCCGTCGACGACGCCGAGGCCCGCGCCCGCGAACTCGCGCGCGAGCACGGCATCCTCGTCGGCCAGTCCAGCGGCGCGGCCTACGTCGCCGCCGAGCGCGTCGCCGAGCGCATCGCCGAGCCCGGCCTGAACTGCCCCGAGTCGGCGTTCGACGCCAGCGACCTCGCGGACGCCGGCCTCGACGAGGACGCGCTCGCGGACGGCGGCAGCGAGTACGATGACTGCCCGCTGGTCGTCACGGTGTTCCCCGACTCCGGGGAGCGGTACCTCTCCGCGGGCGTCTTCGACGCCTGACTACGCCTCGAACTCCGCTTCTGTCACGCGCACGACGACCGTCTTCTCGACGTCCCGGAGGTCGTAGTCGGGGCGCTCGCCCTGCACGCGCGTGACGTACATCGGCTCGACGAGTTCGCCGTCCTCGACGCCGTACACCTTCAGCCGCGCGTCCGTCTCGGGCGCGCGAACGTCGCCGTCCCGGACGCGCGCGGCGAGGTCGCGGGAGAGCCACTCGTCGTCGGCGACCGACGGCTCCAGCACGAACGCCGCCTCGGCGAGCCGCACGAGATACCAGTTCAGGTCGTTCAACAGCGACACGGCGGCGCCGAGGCTCACGGTGTCGACGGCGACCGTGTTCTCGTACGGCGAGCGCACGTCGTAGGTCGCCAGCGCGCGCCGCGCGGTCTCGTACCCGAACAGCTCGGTGCGGAGGTCCGCGCCGTCGCTGCCGAGGACGCAGACGCGGGTCACGCCGGCATCCCCCCGGAGACCTCGATGCCGTCGGCGGCGTCGTCGGCCCACTCGAAGAGGTCGTCGGGCTCGTCTTTCCGCACGCTGTCCATCGACGCCGCGGTCAGCGGCTGATTGGGCGCGAGGCGCTCGCAGCCCACGTCCAGCGTGGAGTCGCGGTAAGTGCCGATGTCGCGGGCGCGACCGATTATCTCCTGTTTGTCGAGCGCGAACAGCGGCCGGTGGACGGGGAGGTCGGTGACGCGGTCCACGACCGCGAAGTTCGCGGCGGTCTGACTGGACTTCTGGCCGAGCGACTCGCCCGTGACGATGCCGACGGCGCCGACCTGCTCGGCGAGGCGCTCGGCGACCCGGTACATGAACCGGCGGTAGGAGAGCATCCGTGTGCGTCCCACGTCGTCGCCGAGCCGCCGCACGGCGTCGCCGGCGTCGGCCACGCGCAGCCGGAGATCGAAGTTCGGCGCGTACGCCGAGAGCTGGCGCGCGGTCTCCTCGGCGCGGGCGCGGTGGTCGGGGCCGCCGTACGGCCCGAGGTCGAGGTACAGCGGGACCACGGGCGACCCGCGCTTCATCGCCTCCCACGCGGCCACCGGGGAGTCGATGCCGCCGGAGACGAGCGCGACCAGCGGCTTCTGGGTGCCAAGCGGCATCCCGCCGGGGCCGTCGCGGGACTCCACGAAGACGAACGCCTCCTCGTGGCGGACCTCCACCGAGAACGTGATGTCGGGGTCGTCGAGGTCGACCTCCGGGCGGAGGTCCTGCTCGACGGCGTGCCAGACGGCGTCCCCGCCCTCGCGGTTGACGTCGTGGCTGCCGAAGTCGTGGCTGCCGGCGCGGCGGGCGTCGACGGCGTACGCGCCGCCGTCGTAGCACGTTCGCGCGGTGAGCGCGAGCGCCCCGCAAATCGAATCCATCTCCGCGGGCACGGAGAGCGCGGGGCTGGCGGAGACGACGCCGAACGTGTCCGCGGCGGCGTCCGCGGCGGCGTCCGGGTCGGGCGTGCGGACGAGCAGGCGCCCCCACTCGCGTTCGACCTCGCCCGGAATCCCGCGGTCGTCGAGGATGGCGGCGAGGTTCTCGCGGAGCCGCCGCTCCATGTCGGACTGCACCGAACTCGACTTCACGCCGACGTCGCCGTGCCTGACGACGACGGCGTCCGCACCGGGCGGTAACATGGTAGCGGGAAGTCGACCCGAGAGTAAACACCTATCGCCTGCCGGCGCCGAGAACACTCGCAGACCGGGGGTGCAGGAGGGGGAGACGCGAGCGTAGCGAGTCGTGAACAGCGGAAAACGCGCAGCGTTCGCCGAGCGAAGTGCGAACTCCTTAGATGCGGCCGACTTCTTCGACCGCGACGCTCTCGACGTCGTCGACGTTCGAGAAGGCTTCCTCGACGGCTTCCGTCCCGCCCGCGTCGTCGGGGACGATGACGGTCGTGAGGAGGGCGGTGAGGCCGAACGCGACCTCCTCGGTCTCGACGCCGTTGATTTTCGCGCCCTCGGGGAGGGACTCTGAGAGGCGCTCCTCGAGGTCGTCGAGGTCGATGTCGGGGCTCTCCGGCATGACCTTGAGGACGGCGGCGACCTTCCCCATCGTTACGGCCCCCGGAACCCGCAGTCGGGACACTCGTAGAGGTTGCTCTGCTTGCGGCACTTCGCGCAGCGGTAAATCTGCTGGCCGCAGTCCGGGCACTTGAACGCGGCGGCGGTCGTGCCCGAGATGTTGATGCCACAGGACACGCACTTGCGCGCCCGCTTGGCTTCGGTTTCGGTTTCGCTCATACGTTGTTTTGCGCCCGGACGCGTTTTAACCGTTGTCTTTCGGCAGCGGTGACTGGGAGCTAGCTCCCCGGGAGGATGTCGCCGAGCGCCGCGCCGATGGCCATCGGCAACAGCGCAACGGCGACCGTAGAGGCGGCCAGCGTCGGGTCCGTCCACGAGATTCGCCCCCACGCGGTCAACAGCAGGGTGGCGGTGACCGTGGACGCGCCGAGCACGCCGACGAGCCGGCGCGGGATGACGCCGAGGAAGGCGTCTGCGACGCGGACGTCCTGAAACTGCGCGACGTACAGCAGGCCGTAGACGATGACGACCGTGGCGGCGGCGCTCCCCGCGAGCAGCGCGGGGTGGCCGGCGAGAAACGCCCCGGCCTCGTTGGTGCCGCCCTCGACGGCCATCGGGATGCCGAACAGGAGGCTCCCGAGGAACGCTTCCGCGAGGTCGTTGGCGTCGAAGCCGTAGATGACGCGCCCGAACGTCCCCTCCGGCTGCATGTCGGTCGCCAGCTCCTTGACCTCGCGGAGCTGCTGGCGGGCCTCGTCGTCCTCGACGTGGTCGTCTAAGTCCTCGAGCTCGTCGAAGAGGTCCGAGAAGTTCCGCTGGCTCTCGGGCGGTCCCGGTGGCGCGCTCATGAACGTGACCACAGCCGCCTCGTACTTAAAACGGTCAGCAGGTCGCTCCCCGGGGCCGCGCCACACGAGTGGGTTTAACCCCGCGCGGCGGGTACGCCTGCACATGACTGAACAGGGGTGGTTCGTCGGGGTCGACGCCGGCGACGCCGCCGCGATGGGCGAGGCCGTCCGCGAGGGCGACGCCGACGCGCCCGCGGACTGGCCCGAGCTCGCCGTCGACGCGGGGTTCGCCGAGGACGCCGACGAATACTACGAGTCACTGCACGACGCGACGCTGGCGGGGACGCGGGCCGCGGTCCGCGAGCGCGAGGCCGCCGACGACCAACAGCTGATTCACGCGGTGCGGGCGGCCGCGGACCTCGCGGACGCCGCCAACGAGCTCGCCGAGCGCGGCACCGAGTGGGCGGGCAGCGTCTTCACGGACGTGGACAGCGGCGTCGATGGCGCCCGCGAGGTCGCCGGACGCGACCCCGGGAACGCCACCGAGGAGCGCGCGGTCGCGCTCTGCGAGCGCGTCGCGGACCTCGCCGACGAGCGCGACGACGTCCGCGAGTACGTCGAGCGGCAGGCGCCGACGGTCGCGCCGAACCTCTCGAAGCTCGCCGGGCCGATGCTCGCCGCGCGCCTGATTGCGCTGGCGGGCGGGCTGGAGAACCTCGCAAAGCAGCCCAGCGGCACCGTACAGGTGTTGGGCGCGGAGGACGCGCTGTTCGCGCACCTCCGCGGGCACGCGCCGTCGCCGAAGCACGGCGCAATCTACACGCACGACTACGTGCGCAACACCCACCCCGAGCACCGCGGGTCGGCGGCGCGCGCGCTCGCCGGGAAGCTCTCCATCGCCGCGCGCATCGACCACTACTCGGGGGACCTGCGGCCCGAGCTCGCCGAGGAGCTGGACGAGCGAATCGAGCGCATCCGCGCTCGTGAGACCGAATGAGCCTCCCCGAGGGCGTCCGGCGCCGCGAGTTCGACGGCGAGAACGCGCTGGCGACGCGGGGCGACCCCGTGTACGGCGAGCCCGTCGTCGACGGGTGGCGGCGCTGGGACGCGTCCCGCTCGAAGCTCGGCGCGACGTTCGAGCACGGCCTCGACACGGGGCTGTCGGGCGGGGACGGCGTGCTCTACTTGGGCGCAGCGAACGGGACGACTGTGAGCCACGTCGCGGACTTCGCGGGGCCGACGTACGCCGTGGAGTTCGCGCCGCGACCGGTGCGCGACCTGCTCGGGGTCGTGGAGGACCGTTCGAACCTCTTCCCGCTGTTGAAGGACGCGCGCAAGCCCGAGACGTACGCGCACGTCGTGGAATCGGGGCTGGACGCCATCGTGCAGGACGTAGCGACGCGCGGGCAGGCTGACGTGGCGCTGGCGAACCGCCAGTTCCTCGCCGACGAGGGGCGGTTCGTGGGCGCAATCAAGGCCCGCAGCGAGGACGTGACCCGCGAGCCCGAGGACGTCTTCGCGGACGTGCTGGCGCGGCTCCGAGAGGGGTACGAGGTGCTTGAGACCGAGCGGCTGGAGCCGTACCACGACGACCACCTCGCGGTCGTCGCAACCCCGAAATAGTCGCGATAGGTACGATAGGTGGGATGGGGCTACCCGGTAGCTCCGCCGACTTCCAGAACTATTTACGGACGCCGCGGGAAACTCCGGCCAGCATGGACGTGGGTTCGCCGGAGGCGTTCACGGAACTGGGGACGCTCGGCGTCGAGGAGGAGTTCTTCGTCGTCGGCGAGGACGGCGTCCCGACGGCCGGCACCGACCGGCTGGTCTACGAGGCCGAGCCGCCGGAGCTGCTGGAGGGACGGCTCGACCACGAGCTGTTCAAGTTCGTCGTGGAGACGCAGACGCCGAAGCTCGACGGGCCGGGCGACGCTGCGGACGCCGTGCGTGACGTGCGGGCGGCGCTGGTCGCGCACGCGGAGGCGAACGGCTACCGCATCGCCGCCGCGGGCCTGCACCCCGGAGCGCGCTGGCGCGAGCACGAGCACGCCGAGAAGCCGCGGTACCGCTCCCAGCTCGAACGCATCCAGTACCCGCAGCACCGGAACACGACCGCGGGATTGCACGTCCACGTCGGCGTGGACGACGCGGACAAGGCGGTGTGGGTGGCGAACCAACTGCGCTGGCACGTCCCCGTGATGTTGGCGCTGTCGGCGAATTCGCCGTTCTGGAACGGCTTCGACACGGGGCTGGCGTCGGCGCGCGCGAAAATATTCGAGGGGCTCCCCAACACGGGCATCCCGACGGCGTTCGACTCGTACGCTGACTTCGACCGGTTCGAGCGGCTGATGGTGCAGAACGGCGCCATCGAGGACCGCGGCGAACTCTGGTACGACGTGCGCCCGCACTCCGGCCACGGCACCGTCGAGGTGCGCGCGCCCGACGGACAGGCCGACCCGGAGACGGTCGCGGCGTTCGTGGAGTACACGCACGCGCTCGTCGTGGACTACGCCGCGCGCTACGAGGACGGCGCCGGCCCCGTTCCCACGGACGTCTTCGGGGACAACGCCGCGGGGAGCGCGCTCCGCCGCGAGGTCTTAGACGAGAACAAGTGGCGGGCGACCCGCCGCGGCCACGACGCGTCGTTCGTGCGGCGGGACGCCGACGGCGAGGTGTCGCTGGGCGAGGTCGTCGACCGCGAGTGCGAGCGCCTCGGCGTCGACGGCATCCGGCGCGTCTACGAGGCGGAGTCGGGCGCGAGCGCCCAGCGCCGACTCCTCGACGAGGAAGGCGAGGCGGCGCTGTACGAGTCGCTGGTCCTCTGAGGGTACCGGGGGTGCCCGCGGGGGGCGAAGAGTTTTTCACTCGCACGTCGCTTTTGACCCGAACGAGACGACGCATGTCCGACGACACCACCGACGAGACAGCGGGGGAGGACCAATCGCCGCGGGACCGGCTCGGGGAGGAGAAAGAGCGCGCCGTCGCGGGCTTCGACCAAGGGGTCGTCGACATCCTCTCGTGGGTGCTCGACACGGAGACGCGCGCGCGCATCTTCGTCTACCTCCGCCAGCACCCGTGGAGCACCAGCGAGGAGGTCGCCGACGGCACCGGTCTCTACCCGTCGACGGTGCGCGAAGCGCTCGCCGAACTCGCCGACGAGGACGTCGTCGACCGCCGCAAGCGACAGAGCGAGGGCGCCGGCAACAACCCCTACGAGTACACCGCCATCGCGCCAAGCGACCTCGTGGGCGGCGTCGTCGGCCGCGTACAGGACGAACTCAACACCGTGTTCAACCTCGACGCGCACCTCGGCAGCGAGGACGCCGACGCCGCCGACGAGCCCGTCCGCATCGAAGTCGAAGCCGCCGACGACGGCGACAGCGAAGACGAACAGCGCTCCTGAACCCAAACTGGTAAACGCCGCGGGGTCTTCCGCCGGCGTATGAACGTCGCCCTCGGTGGGACGTTCGACCCCATTCACGACGGCCACCGCAAGCTCTTCGAGCGCGCGTTCGAGCTCGGTGACGTCACGGTCGGGTTGACCAGCGACGAACTCGCCTCGCAGACGCGCAGCGTCGACCGCGAAGTCCGGCCGTTCGACGCCCGCGAGCGCGACCTCCGCGACGAACTCGCCGCCATCGCCGAGGACTACGACGCCGACTTCGAGGTTCGGAAGCTCGAAGAACCGACGGGCATCGCCACCGAACCCCGCTTCGACGTGCTCGTGGTCTCCCCGGAGACGAAAGCGACCGGCGAGCGCATCAACGACATCCGTTCCGAGCGCGGCCACGACCCGCTGGACATCGAGGTCGTCGACCACGTCCGCGCCGAGGACGGCGACATCATCTCCTCGACGCGCATCGCGCGCGGCGAAATCGACGAACACGGCAACCTCACCGACGCAGAATAGTCACCACGACGGCGCGTCGAAGCCGGCTTCCTCCAGCAACTCCTTCCAGCGCTGCTGAATCGCGAGCCGGGAGACGTCCGCCGCCTCGGCGACCGCGGTCTGAGAGCGCTGGTCGCCGGCGATGAGCGCGCCCGCGTAGACGCTGGCCGCGACGACCGCGGGCTTCGAGCGCTCCTCGCCCGGCGACGCCGACAGGAAGAGGTCCTTGGCGGTCGTCTTCGCCTCCGCGCCCAACTGGAGCTCGCTGGCCACGCCGTCGAGGTCGTCGAGCCACTGTTGTTGGTCGAACTCGTCGCCCGCCCGGTACATACCCCTCACTTCGGCGCGCCGCACGTAAATCTTCGCCGGCGTCCCCGAGACGGAACGCAATTCTCATTTGCCTCCCTCGGATAGGACGGAGTGCGCGCGGGTAGCCAAGCCAGGAAAAGGCGTAGCGCTTAGGACGCTATCCCGTAGGGGTCCGCCGGTTCAAATCCGGTCCCGCGCACTGACTGAGTTTTCGAGCGCAGCGAGAACACGAAGGAGGGAGCAGGCACGGATTCGAACCCGACCAGTCGCGCGTAGCGAAGCGAGCACGTCTGGGCTCGGTTCGAATCCGTCCCGTGCGCGGTCCGTTGGCGCGCGTCGATACTCCCTCGCGTCCACTTTCACTCCGGTTGGGTCGCCTTTTTGCGGGCACGGCCCGCGTACGCTAGTGGCCACGATGACATCGAAAACGCAGTCGCTTGGAGTGTGCCCGGAGTGTAGCGCGGAGATTCCGTCGGGGGCGGTGCTCGTGGAGTACGAGCGCGACGGCGGACCGGTGGTGTACGCGGAGTGCCCGGACTGCGTGGAGCCCGTGCATCCGCGGTAGGCGTTCTCACTCGCGGGAAGCGGCAGACGCGTTCGACGTTCCGAACCCTTTTGACTGAATAGTCAGTAAACTCGGTAAGACCAGCATGGCAGCCGAACCGACCGACGAGATTCTGGAAGCGACGTATCGCGCGCTCTGCGAGCACGGGTACGCGGACCTCACCGTGCAGGACATCGCGGACAACTCCGAGAAGAGCAAGGCGACGATTCACTACCACTACGACAGCAAGCAGGAGCTGTTCGAGGCGTTCCTCGAGTACCTCTACGAGGACTATACGGAGCACCTCGACGCCGTCGGGGGGGACACGTACCGCGAGCAGTTGCTCGCGCTCGTGGAGTTCTCGCTGGCGGAGGGCGGCGACGTGCCCGGCATCGACTTCCGCACGGCGATGCTCGAAATCAAGGCGCAGGCGCCCTACGACGAGGGGTTCCGCGACCGGCTCGGGGAGTTCGACCGCTACCTCGCCGAGCGCATCGAGTCCATCGTCGCGGGCGGCGTGGCCGCCGGCGAGTTCCGCGGGGACGTCGACCCGGAGACGACCGCGGAGTTCCTCGTGACGACCATCAAGGGCGCGCACACGCGCCGCGTCTCGGTGAACCACCCGCTGGACCGGATTCGTGAGACGCTCACCGAGTACGTCGAGACGCGGCTGGTCGCCGACGGCGCCGAGGTGAGCGCCTGATGGGGCTCCGGAGCCGGCTCAGCGCCGTGTTCAAGGGCCAAGAGGAGTTCGACCTGACCGCCGGGAGCGTCGGGAAGCCGCTGTTCTTCCTCGCGCTCCCCATCGTCGTGACGAACCTCTTCCAGACGGCGTACAACCTCGCGGACACGTTTTGGCTGGGCCAGTACAGCACCGACGCGCTGGCGGCCATCAGCTTCGCGTTCCCGATGGTGTTCCTGCTCATCTCGCTGGGGATGGGGCTCTCGGTCGCGGGCAGCGTGCTCGTCGCCCAGCACACCGGCGCCGGCGAGGAGCGCAAGGCGGAGTACGCGGCCGGGCAGACGATGACGTTCGCGGCCATCGCCTCGGCGCTGCTGGGCGTCATCGGCTACTTCTTCATCGAGGACTTCCTCCGGCTGCTGGGCGCGTCCACGGACGTGCTCCCGATGGCCACGAGTTACATGCAAGTCGTGGCGCTGGGACTGCCGTTCATGTTCGGGTTCTTCGTGTTCATCGCGCTGATGCGGGGCTACGGCGACACCATCACGCCGATGCTCGTGATGTTCGGGTCCGTGGTGCTCAACATCGTCATCGACCCGTTCCTCATCTTCGGCTGGTGGGCGTTCCCCGAGATGGGGATTCAGGGCGCCGCCGTCGCCACGGTGTTCTCCCGCGCGCTGGCGATGGCCGTCGGCCTCGCCATCATGTTCGAGGGGTCCCGGGGCGTCGAAATCCACCTCCGGGACATGGGGCCGGACCTCGGCTACCTCCGTCGGCTGCTCCGCATCGGCCTGCCCGCGACCGTCGAGGGGACGGGGCGCGCGCTCTCGATGAACCTCCTGCTGGTGGTCGTCGCGCTGTTCTCCGACACCGTCGTCGCCGCGTACGGCATCGGGACGCGCGTGTTCTCGGTCATCTTCCTCCCCGCCATCGCGGTCGCGCGCGGCGTCGAGACGATGACCGGGCAGAACATCGGCGCCGGCAAGCCCGACCGCGCGGCCGCCGCCGCCGCCCTCGCCGGGAAGGTCCTGTTCGGCGTGCTCACCGCCGCGGGCGTCGTCACGTGGTTCGTCGCGCCGACGATTGCGGACGTGTTCACCACCGACCCCGAGGTCGTCGCCGTGACCACGGAGTTCCTGCGGTACGTCGCGCTGACGTTCGGGTTCATCGGCATCATGCGGGCGTACACCGGGAGCTTCCGCGGGTCGGGGAAGACCCTGACCGCCGCCGCCATCTCGGTGCTGATGCTCGGGGTCATCCGGCTGCCGGTCGCGTGGTTCTCCGCGCAGTCCATCGGCGAGACCGGCATCTGGCTGGCGTTCGCCGTCTCGAACGTCGCCGGCGCCGTCATCGCGTACGTGTGGTACCAGCGCGGCACGTGGCGCGGCGCCGACCTCACGGAGTCGGAGACGCCGAACGCGGACGCCGCCGCGACCGACGACTGACCTGCACTTCTTTTGGGGCGCGCGACGTACCCCGGACCGATGCCCGATTGGTCTCGACGACGTGCCCTCCACGCACTCGGAACGGCGACGGCGGTATCGCTCGCGGGCTGTATCGGCGACAGCGACAGCGACGGCTTCGAGGAGCCGCCCGGTCGGCGGCGCGGCGAGCGCGTGACCGACTACGACCTCGGAACCGTGCGAGCGGCGGGCGCCGACCCACTGTTCTGGGAGGGCGAACGCGCGACCGACGACGAACCCCGTCCCGGCGGCTACACCTACGTCGCCAGTGAGGACGACCTCGCGGCCGTGTCGTTCGCGGACGGCGACGCGGCCGCGGAGCTTGCGGCGTTCGTGCGCGCGACCGACTTCGGCTCGGAGTCCGTGCTCGTCCTGGCCCGGCCGGTGCGGGAGTGTTACGACCTCCACGTGCGGGGCGTGTGGCGCGAGGACGGCGGCTTCGAGACGTCGTTCTGCTCGCGGCTGCGGGCCGCCGACGCGGCCTGCTCGCGGGACGCCGAACAGACCGTGGGCGTCGCCTTCCGGTTCCCGTTCGTCGAGGACGACGTGACCTCGATGGGGTCCGGCTGGAGCAGCAGTTGCGACGGACGCCCCGAGCCGGTCACCGCGGACGGAGGTGACGACTCGTGACCGAGCGCGGTCGGCGCGCGTTCCTCGCCGCCGCAACGGGCGCGCTCGCGGCGACCGCGGGCTGCTCGCGGCTCCCGGTCGTCGGTGACGGCGGCGACGGCGGCGTGGACTACGACGCCGAGCGCCTGCAGGGCGTCGCCGACCCGACGGCCGTGACGGTGTCGGCGTCCGCGTACCCCGGGCCGATTCCGGACGACCGCGCGACCCGCCACTACGAGCGCGGCCGCGAGCTACTTGACGGCGTGCCCCGCGAACCCGCGGTCCCGAACGAGGTGGTCGCGGCGCGGCTCGCACGCGACCGCGAGCGGGCCGCCGAACCGTTCGCTGACCCGCCGGACGTCGTCTCGACGCTCGACGACCTCGACGGGTGGCGCTACGACCGCGCGAACGCCGCCGAGGTTCGGGGCGCGTACGAGGCGGCGACTGGCGAGGCCGACCCCGAGTCAATGCGAGAGCGGCGCGCGGCGGTGCGCGACAGCCTGCACGCGTTCCGCGGGGACTGGGCGTACCGCGCGCGGAGCCCACTGGAGGCGGTGCTCGTCCACCGGCGGTTGGAGTTGACGGTCACGCGGGCCGGCGACGCGGTCGTGGCGGACCGGCCGTTCCCGGCCGACCCGAAGCGGGCGGTCTCCGCGGTCGGCTCGCTGGCCGCCGCGGTCGAGGCCGCGCGCGCGGACGCCGGGGACGCCGCGGCGCTCCGCGCGGCCTACCGCGAGCCGTCGATGCTCGCGCATCGGAGTGCGGTCGAGACTGCCGCGGTCCGCCTGTCGGCGGCCGTCCGCGCGACCGAGGCACGCGTCTACGAGTACCTCGACCCAGCGGCCGGGCCGGAGAACTTCCAGCGCAACGTCGCGGACACCCCTGCGGAGCCCCTGTTCCGCCGGGCGAAGTCCGGCGCACGCACCGCCGTCGACTCCGCGGAGTCCGCGCTGGACCGCGGCGAGCACGCGCGAGCGGTGACGGCCGCCGGCCGCGCGCTCGTCTCGCTGGTGGCGTTCGAGGCGGTCGTAGCGGCCATCAGGGACGGCGAGTACGGGATGCCGGCGTCGGCGGACGCCGTGGTGGCGTCGCGGGAGGCTGCCGTCGACGCCGTCGCGTCGGCGGAGTCGGTCGAGCCGCGGCCGCTCGCGGACGTGCTCGCCGTGCGGGCGCGGTCGATGCTCCGGAACGGCGATGTCGACCTCGCCGGCCACCCCGAGTACGACCGCGGGGACGAGCCGACGGTTGAGGACATTCGCAGCGCGGCCGGCCACTACGCGCTCACCGCCCACGCCGCGGCCGCGGTCGAGCCGGTCGCGCGGCGCGTGACCGCGGAACTCCGAGCGGCCGCCGCCGGGACGTAGCGAACTGTCAGACGGGCGGCAGTCGGGCCGCTAACCTTTTTGCGCGTGGGGTGGCTTCCTCCACTAAATGGCGAGGCCAACGGAACTCCTCGATGACGTGCTCGACGGCATCGACGTGCTGCTCGTGTTCTCCCCGAGCGGCGCGTACTACGACCGCGTGAAAGACGTCGAGGGCGCGGACGTGGTGGTCGTCGCCACCGAGAACGCCGTCGGCGCGGAGACGTTCGTGGAGCTGCCGCTGGCGTTCGACGACGTGAAAGAGCGCATCCGGTTCGGCATCGAGGGCGCGCTCTCGGAGGGCGCCGTCGAGGACGGCGACGCGCTGGGCTGTGCGGCGCCGCTGTTCGGGGACGAGGTGGACATGGTCGCGCGCACGAAAGTCGACGAGTCCCGCCACTCCGGCATCTACGACCTGTTCGCCAACTCGCGGGCCGAGCCCGGCGTCATCCGAGACGTCTTCGAGGTGGCCATCGAACTCGGGCAGAAGGGCCAGAAGGGCGAGCCCGTCGGCGCGCTGTTCGTCGTCGGGGACGCCGGGAAGGTGATGAACAAGTCCCGGCCGCTCTCCTACAACCCCTTCGAGAAGAGCCACGTCCACGTCGGCGACCCCATCGTGAACGTGATGCTCAAGGAGTTCTCGCGGCTCGACGGCGCGTTCGTCATCAGCGACTCCGGGAAAATCGTCTCGGCGTACCGCTACCTCGAACCGGGCGCGGAGGGGACGGACATCCCGAAGGGGCTGGGCGCGCGCCACATGGCCGCGGGCGCCATCACGCGGGACACGACCGCCGTCGCCATCGTGCTCTCGGAGTCGGACGGGCTCGTCCGGGCGTTCAAGGGCGGCGAACTCGTCCTCGAACTCGACCCCGAGGAGTATTGAGATGCAAGTCGACTTCAGCCCGGTACTGGACCCCGAATTCCGGTACGTGCTCGCCCTCGCGGTGCTGTTCGCGGGGGTGGCGCTCGGCTACGTCGTCGGCCGCGTGAACGAACGCCTGCTGTTGGCGTTGGGCGTCGACGACGCCGTCGAGGGGACGAGCATCGAGCGGATGGCGCGCGACGTCGGGGCGTCGACGGTGACGCTGGTGGCGCGGCTGACGTCGTGGATAATCTACGCGTTCTCGGTGCTGGTGGCGCTGCAAGTCGCCGAACTCACCGTCCAAGACGCGGTCTGGTACCCGATTGTCGGGTTCATCCCGTCGGTCGTCATCGCGGTCGCGGTGCTGTTCTTCGGCGTCATCGCCGGCGACAAGGCCGAGCTGTTCGTCAGCGAGCGGCTGCGCAGCGTGAAGGTGCCGGAGATGTCGGTCGTGCCGAAGGTCGTGAAGTACAGCGTGCTGTTCGTCGCGGTGCTGGTGGCGCTCTCGCAGGTCGGCGTCGCAATCGACGCGCTGCTCGTGTTGCTGGCGGCGTACGTCGGGTCGCTCATCCTGTTCACCGCGGTCGCCACGCACCAGCTGTTGACCTCTGCGGCGTCCGGGGTGTACCTCCTGTTGCGCCAGCCGTACGGCATCGGCGACCGCGTGGCAATCGGCGAGCACGAGGGCATCGTGCAGGAGGTGAACGTGTTCGTGACGCGCGTGGAGGACGACGGCCGGGAGTACGTGCTCCCGAACCACCTCGTGTTCGACCGCGGCGTGGTCGTGGTGCGGGAATGAGCGCGGTCGCCACCGCGACGACGGTCGCGGCGTGGGTCGTGTTGACCGGCGGCGGCTGCGCCGTGGTCGCCGACGGCGGCCGCCGGGCGTGGGCGCGCGAGCACGGGGCGCGGGCGGCGCTGTGGCTCGGTGCGCTCGCTGGCGTGCTGGTGGCGGTGGCCGCGGGCTCGTTCTCGGTGTACGAGGAAGTCGGGGTCTTCGTGCTGGCGGCCGCGGGCGTGGTCGGCTACGGCGCGGGCGTCGCGGCGGCGGCGGGCGCGGCGGGGCTGGCGGACGCGGCCGTCGGCGAGCGCGCGACGCTGGCGCGCCGCCTGCGGGCGTTCTGGTACGCGTCGGCGGCCGACTTCCGGGAGACGCGGGCGGCGTTCGTGCTGGCGTTCGTGGCGTTCGCGCTGGCCGCCGTCGTCGCGGGCGTGGCCGTCGACCCCGTGTTGCGCGCGGTGGGTTCGGTGGCGGTCGGCGGCGCGTTCGCCAGCCTCACCGCGCTCGCCGCGGCGGGCGTGTTCGTTCCGGGGAGCTACGGCGAGGAAACCGTCGAGCGCGTCCGCGCGGCCGACTAGCGGTCCAGCGGTTCGGCGGGGACGCCGGCGACCGTTTCGCCGGCGGGAACGTCGTCGACGACAAGCGAGTTCGCGGCGACCTGCGCGCCCTCACCGATGGTGACACCGGGGAGGACGACGGCGCCGGCACCGACCATCGCGCGGTCGCCGACGACGACCTCGCCGGTGCGGTACTCGTCTTGGAGGAATTCGTGGCACAGCAGGGTGGCGTCGTAGCCGACGACGGCGTCGTCGCCGACCGTGACCAGCTCCGGCCAGAAGACGTCCGGCGTGGACTCCAGCCCCCACGCGGCGCCGGTGCCGACGGTGACGCCGAGGCGGCGCAGCAGCCAGTTCTTCGCGCGGAGGCTCGGACAGATGCGGGCGAGCACGACGACGACGTAGTTGAGCGCGACCCGCAGCGGGTGCTTGGCGTCCGGCCAGTGCCACAGGGAGTTGCGGGGGCCGGGCGTCGGGATTCGGTCGAGGCGGTCGTGGCGCGGCACGCTCGCCGGTTCGCGGGCTGCCGGCATCAACCTACGTGTTCCCGGTGGCTCGGGAATACGACTACTGTCGAAGGTAGGATTTATTATCGTCGAAGTTCAGTCGGCAAACGACGAATGTCTACTCGACAGCTGCCGACTGGGGTGGAGTCGCCGCGCGGGAAGCTGGTCTACCTCTACCTCTCCACGAACGAGAGCGCGACGCTCGACGAACTCCACGGCGAACTCGACGTGCCCCGAATCACGCTGTACAGCGTGCTCAAGACGCTTCGCAGCCGCGGGGTCGTCGAGCAGGACGGCGACAGCTACGTCGCCACGCGCCCGCTCTAGGACTCCTCGACGGGCGTGAACGTCCCCGTCACGTCCCACGAGTGGACGCAGTAGACGTCGCCGACCTCGTCGTCGACGCGCCAGTTGCTCGCTTCCTCGTCCCAGCGCTCCGAGCGCCCGCACTCCGTGCACGTGCGCTCTTTCGGGGCTCGAATGTCGGCCATTAGGCGTACGCAGTCGGCCCGCCGGCTTGAGTGTTCTGTCCACGACGATTTCGACGGTCGTCGGTCCAAACAGTTACGGCGCCGGCGCGTCCCGATTCGGGCATGCAGTTCGGCATTCTCTCGACGGCGAACATCGGCGACGAAGCGGTCGTCCCCGCGATTGCCGCCACGGACCACGAGGTCCGCGCGGTGGCGTCCCGGAGCGCGGACGCCGCGGCCGCGTACGCCGACCGCCACGACATCCCCGAGACGTACGACTCCTACGACGCCCTGCTGGACGCCGACATCGACGCCGTCTACGTCCCGCTCCCGAACGGCCTCCACGCCGAGTGGACCAAGCGCGCGGCGGACGCCGGTCTGCACGTGCTCTGCGAGAAGCCGCTCGCCTCCGACGCCGAAGAGGCCGTCGACGTGGTCGAGCACTGCGCGGACGCCGGCGTCACGCTGATGGAGGCGTTCATGTACCGCTACCACCCGCGGACGGTGCGCGCCGTCGAGGTCGCCCGCGAGGAACTCGGCGACCTCCGCCACGTCCACGCGGAGTTCAGCTTCCGACTCGGCGACGGCCCGGACGTGCGCCTCGACCCGGACCTCGCGGGCGGCGCGCTCATGGACGTGGGCTGCTACCCGGTCAGCGCCGTGCGAACCTTCCTCGGCGAGCCCGCGCTCGTCTCCGGGCACACCCACGACCGACGCGGCGCGGGCGTGGACACGGAGGTCGCCGCGACCTTCGAGTTCGACGACGGCGCGACCGCTACCATCGAGGCCGGCTTCGAGACCGGACTCCACCAGCGCTACCGCGTCGAGGGCACCGACGGCTGGCTGGAGACCGACGCCGCGTTCAACCCCGGCCAGTCCGAGACCGTGCTGCGGTGGGGGACCGACGAGAAGACCGTCGAGGAGACCTTCGACCCGACCGACGCCTACGTGCACGAAATCGAGCACTTCGCGGCGAGCGTGGACGCCGGCCGCGACCCGCTGACCGACGGCGAGGAGGCCGTTGCGAACATGCGCGCTATCGACGCAATCTACGAGTCCTCCGCGACCGGCGACACGATTCCGCTCTAGTGCCCGCTCCAGAACGCGTCTAGCTGGTCGCCGAGGAACTCCGGGGTCATGCGCGTGAACTCCTCGCGCTCGCCGGGGCCGAGGTACTCGAAGACGGAGTGGCGCGCGCCCTCGACGTACCGCCGGCCGACGAACGCCCGCACGCCGACCTCCTCGGGACCGCGAATCACGCGCCCGATTGCCTGCCGCGCGCGCCGCACCGCGGGCACCGTGAGCGCGTACTCGAAGGCGTGCTCCTCGCCGAACGCGTCCGCGTACGCCCGGCGGACCGCTCGCACGCGGGGCGACCCGACGTTCACGAGCGGGACGCCGACGACCGCACACGCCGCGAGTTTGTCGCCGTCGTAGTCGACGCCCTCCGTGAGCGTGCCGCGCGTGCTCGTCACCAGCACTTTGCCGTCGCCGCGGAAGAACCGGCGCTTGAGCGCGTCCGTGTCCTCGTTGCTGGAGGACTCGTCGACGAGCACGGGCTTCTCGACCGCGTCTTCGAGGTAGTCGCCGGCCCACGCTGCCTCCCGATAGTTCGGCATGCAGACGAGGACGTTGCCCGGCGAGCGCGCTATCGTGCGGAGGACGTAGCGGTACTGCTCGCGGGTCTGGTTTTCGTTCTCGCTGGTCGGGTCGCCGCGGTTGCGCGCGGTGAACGGCGTCGCGTCCACCGTGAAACTCGCACGGTTCTCCCGCGGGAACCGGAGGTCGTAGCGGCGCTCGACCACCGGACGGGCCTCGGCGTCACCCGCGCCAGCCTCCAGTCGGTCCAGTCCCGTCACCTCGCGGAACACGTCCAGCGGTTCGAGGGTGGCGCTCATCAGCACGCCGCCGCCCAGTTCCGCGAACGTCTCGCGGAGCGCGCGCGCCGGCATGCAGTTGTACGTCACGAGCGCGGGCGTGTACGACTCCGCCCACGCCGCGCCCGCGCGCCCCGACTCTTTGGGCGCGTGCTCCAACTCGATCTCCCGGAAGTACGTCGCGTGGTCGCGCTCCCACCACCGCTGGAGGGTGACGCCGACCGCCCCGCAGACCGCCGAGCGCTCGCCGTCGTCCTCCAGAATCGCGGCGACGGCGGTGCCGATGTCGGCCAGCGAGCGCCACAGCCCGCCCGTGTACCCCTCGCGCTCGGCCCACCGCGTGAGGTCGTCGGGCTCGTCGGTCTCGGGGTCGCGGAGCGGAATCTCTTGGTCGTACTCGGGGAGGTCTCGCGGTCGGTTCGGGTCGTGGCCCTCGTTGGCGAGGTACTCCGCCACCCGGTCGTCGAGCCACTCGGAGACATCGCCGAGGAACTCCACGGCCTCCTCGACGGCGTCGATGGTGACCTCGTAGCTCTTGAGTTCGTCTTTGACCTGCTGGCGGTTCGACTCGCTCTGCTTCGCGGTGGTGAGCAGCTGCCGGAGGTCGTTGCGGGCGCGAGCGAGCGTGTGCCGGCCCACGCGGTCCGACAGCAGGTCGCGCACACGCTCCTCCAAGCGGTGCGCCTCGTCCACGACGACGAACGTGCGCTCGTCCAGCAGGTGCTCGGTCAGCCCGCGCGTCTGCGGGTCGAAGAGGTGGTTGTAGTTCCCGATGACCACGTCCGCGTGGTCGAGCAGGACCTGCTGGACGCGGTGCGGGCAGGTGCCGTGCTCGACGGCCGCCGGCAGGAAGTCCTCGCTCGTCACCACGCCGTAGTCGCCCGCATCGAAGCCGACCGGCGAGCCCTTGTTCCGGCCGTACCAGTCGGCCTCGAACGGGCAGAACAGCGGCGGGTCGCCGTCCGCGAAGTCGTCGGGCGCGCTCGGCTGGACGGAGACGTACGGCGAGTCCGCGCCGTCGGTCCGCAGGGGGTTCTCCGAGAGGGTGTGGCTGGCGTCCGCGCGGGCCGAGCGCGCGAGGTCGCGGGCCTTCGCGGGGTCCCACCACGGGTCGTCGAGCGCGTCCGCGGCCCGTAGCTCCGTGAGTTCGCGGGCGTCCTGCCCGTCGAAGCTCCCGCCGCCCTCGCCGGCCTCCACGAGCCCGGCGGTGTTCTCCCGGAGGTCCTCGCAGCGGTCGTGGACGCTGGCGTCCCGCGGGAACACGTCCTCGCGGCCGTACGGGCAGAGGTCGCGCTTCCCGACGAGCGCGACGCCGTTCATGGGGTCGTCCAGCCCGGCGTTCATCTGCCGGAGGTCCGCGACGAACTGCTGGAGCTGCTGTTTCACGGGCGTGACGACGAGCACGCGCTCGTAGTCGTCCGTGCGGCGGACGAGCTGGGTGGCCGCGGTCAGCGCCGCCATCGTCTTCCCGGTGCCGCAGGGCCCCTCCATCGCGAGGTAGCCGCCGCGCTCGCCGGCGTCGATGGCCGCGTCGATGGCGTCGGCCTGCTGGTCGTAGGGCTCGTCGAACCCGAAGAAGTCGCGCCAGTCGTCGTCGCCCATTCGGTAGACGGTGGGGCGCGACGCGGTATGAACGTACGGATTGGCGGCCGCGGGGGCCAGTGGATTCTTCCGTGGAACCGCGCTTCGGGAGTGTATGAAACGGGGAGAGACACCGCCGGACGCGACGCGACAGCGCTACGAGACGCTGGCGGGGCTCGTCGACGGCGGCGTCGTCGAAGTAGCTGCCGACGGCCGGGTCGCGGGCGTGGACGAGGCGTTCGTCGAAACGACCGGGCCGCCGGCCGAGGAGCCGGTCGGCGAGCCGCTCGCGGCGCTGTTCGACGACGGCGAGCGCGTCGAACGCGCGCTCGACGACCTCGGCGCGTCGGACGAGACGCTGACGGTCACGATAGCGGACGCGGGGGGAGAGCCGACGCCCTTCGAGTTGCAGTTGCGGGGCGTCGGCGCGGGCGGCGAAGCCGGCGCCGTCGGCGTGCTCGCCCCGGTCGAGAGCGAGCGCGCCGAGCGCGACCGCACGCTCGAACGCCGCGCCCACCAGCAGCGGGTCGTCGCTGACCTCGGGCAGCGCGCGCTCGAAACCGACGACCTCGACGAGCTGATGGTCGAAGCGACCCGCCGGGTGGCGGACGTCCTCGACAACGAGTACAGCAAAGTCCTCGACCTCGACGCGGCGGATGGCGAGCTGGTGCTTCGAGAGGGCGCCGGCTGGGGGGACGACGCCGTCGGCGCTGCGACAGTCGACGCGGACGCCGAGCGGTCACAGGCCGGGTACACGCTCCAGACGGAGGGGCCGGTCGTCGTCGAGGACCTCAGAACGGAGGACCGATTCGACGCTCCGGCCCTGCTCGTGAACAACGGCGCGCAGAGCGGTATCAGTACGATAATCGGCTCCGTCGAGAACCCGTGGGGCATCCTCGAGACCCACGACACCGTCGTTCAGGAGTTCTCCGTGGAGGACGTGGACTTCGTGCAGAGCGTCGCGAACGTGCTCGCGGACGCCATCGAGCGCGAGCGCTACGACGCCGAGCGCGAGCAGCTCGTTGCGGAGTTGGCGGCGTCCAACGAGCGCCTCGAACAGTTCGCGTACGCGGCCTCCCACGACCTCCAAGAGCCGCTGCGGATGGTGTCCAGCTACCTCTCGCTCATCGAGGACCGGTACGCGGACGCCCTCGACGAGGACGGCCGGGAGTTTCTGGCGTACGCCGTGGACGGCGCCGACCGGATGCAGGAGATGATCGACGCGCTGCTGGAGTATTCCCGCGTGGACCGCGACACCGAGTTCGAGCGCGTCGACCTCGACGAGGTGTTCGCGGACGTCTGCCGGGACTTCGAGCGGAAAATCGAGGAGACCGACGCGACGGTCGTCGCCGAGTCGCTGCCCGTCGTCGCGGGCGACGAGGACCAGCTCCGGCAGGTGTTCGGGAACCTCGTGAGCAACGCCATCGAGTACAGCGACGGGACGCCGACGGTCCGCGTCTCCGCCGAGCGCGACGACGACGCGTGGGTGGTCGCGGTCAGCGACGACGGCATCGGCATCGACCCCGAGCACGCCGACCGCATCTTCGAGGTGTTCCAGCGGCTCCACACGCACGACGAGCACTCGGGGACGGGCGTGGGGCTGGCGCTCGTCCAGCGCATCGTCGAGCGCCACGGCGGCGACGTGTGGGTGGAGTCGACGCCCGGCGAGGGGGCAACGTTTTACTTCAGCATTCCCGACGGGAACCAACGCGATGACTGACCACCGCGACGGCGACCCCGTCGACATCCTGCTGGTCGAGGACAACCCCGGGGACGTGCGCCTCACCCGGGAGGCGTTCGCGGAAGCGCAAATCACCAACGACCTCCACGCCGTCAACGACGGCGAGGATGCCCTCGACTTCCTCCATCAGCGCGGCGAGCACGCGGACGCGCCCCGCCCCAACCTCGTCCTGCTAGACCTGAACCTCCCGAAGGTGGACGGCCACGACGTGCTCGAAGAGGTGAAGTCCGACGACGACCTGCGGACGATTCCGGTCGTCGTCCTCACGAGCTCCGAGGCCGAGGAGGACGTGGTGAAGAGCTACGAACAGCACACGAACGCGTACCTCACGAAGCCCATCGACCCCAGCGAGTTCGTTGACGTGATTCGGTCGTTCGAGCGGTTCTGGCTGACGCTCGTCGAACTCCCGCCGGACCCAGACTGAGATGAGCGAGGACGCCCGCCCGCGAATCCTGCTGGTCGAAGACAACCCCGGCGACGCCCGCTACATCCGCGAGCTCCTCGACGACGCCGCGCTGGAGGCGCGGTCGTTCGAGGACGCGCTCGCGGACCGGGACGGCGACGCCGACGACGCGCTCGTCCACGAGACCCGACTCAGCGACGCCCTCGACTACCTCGACGGCGCCGGCGCGGACGTGGTGCTGTTGGACCTCGGCCTCCCGGACAGCACGGGGCTGGAGACGCTCACGACGCTGCTGGAGCGCCACGGGGGCGTGCCGGTGGTCGTTCTCACGGGGCTCACCGACCGCGAGGTCGGCCGCGAGGCGCTGCGCCGGGGCGCCGAGGAGTTCCTCGTGAAGGACGAAATCAACGCCGAGCTGCTCGTGCGCTCGGTCCACCACGCCATCGAGCGGCGGGCGCACCGCCGCGAGCAGAAGCGCTACGAGGCGCTCATCGAGGAGTCCACGGACGTCAACGCCATCGTCGACCCCGACGGCACCATCCAGTACGTCACGCCGTCGGCCGAGCACGTGCTCGGGTACGACCCCGACGAGCTGGCCGGCGAGAACGCCTTCGAGTACGTCCACCCCGACGACCGGGTGGCGGTCCGCGAGGAGTTCGACCGGCTCGCGGGCGACCCCGACTACCGCGCGACCGTGGACTTCCGGCTGCGTTGTGCGGACGGCTCGTGGGTGTTCTTGGACGGGCGCGGCCGCAACCTCCGCGACGAACCGGCGATAGACGGGTTCGTCGTCTACACCCGCGACGTGACCGAGCAGCGCGAGTACGAGCGCCAACTGGAGTCCCAGCGCGAGCGCCTCGCCGCGCTGAATCAGTTGAACGACGTGGTCCACGGGGTCGCGGGCGCGGTCGTCGACCAGTCCACCCGCGAGGAGATCGAGCGCATCGCCTGCGAGCGTCTCGCGGCGTCGCCGTCCTACGAGTTCGCGTGGGTGGGCGAACCCGACCCCGAGTCCCAAGCGGTGAACGTGCGCGCGAGCGCCGGCACGGACGGCTACCTCGACGCCGTGTCGCTGTCCGTGGACCCCAACGACCCCGGAGGCGAGGGGCCGACCGGGCGCGCGCTCCGCACCGGCGAGATTCAGACCGTCAACGACGTCCACAGCGATAGCGGCTACGAGCGGTGGCGCGACCTCGCCGACGAGTACGGCTTCCGGTCGTCGGCCGCAATCCCGATTCGCTACGAGGACACCACGTACGGCGTGCTGAACGTGTACGCGGACCGCTCGGACGCGTTCCGCGAGCAGGAGGCGACCGTCGTCGAGCACCTCGGCAACCTCGTCGGGCACGCCATCGCGGCCGCCGAGCGCAAGCAGGCGCTGATGAGCGACGCGGTCGTCGAACTGGAGTTCCGGATTCGGGAGACGGCCGACGCCATCGGCGCGGCGACGATGCCGGAGACGCCGATAACGCTGGAGCGAGCGATTTCCGTCAGCGACGGCGACTTCCTCGTCTACGGCGTGGTCGAGGAGGGGAGCGTCGACGAGGTGCGCGCGCTCTCGGAGACGGTGCCGTTCTGGGAGTCGGTCAGCGTCATCGGGGAAGGCGTCGACGGCGTGCGGTTCGAACTCCGGTTCTCGGACCCGCCGCTGATGTCGACGGTGGCGTCGCTGGGCGGGTCGGTCAGGCGGGTCGTCCTCGGCGACGACCTCCGAGTGACCGCGCGGTTCCCGCAGGACGTCGACGTGCGCGAGGTCGTGGACGCGGTCCGAGCGGAGTACGGCTCCGCGGAGGCCGTGGCGCGCCGGCAGGTCACCGAGCACGACCAGCAGTCGGGCCACCTCGCGGATGTCTGGTCGGACGCGCTGACCGAGCGCCAGCGGACCGTCGTCGAGACGGCGTACTTCGCGGGGTTCTTCGAGTGGCCGCGCGCGACCAGCGGCGAGGACGTCGCGGCGTCGCTGGACATCTCCGGGCCGACGTTCTCACAGCACCTGCGGGCGGCCGAGCGGAAGGTGTTCGCGCGACTCGTGGACGACGACCGCGACCGGAGCTAGAACTGGGGGAGCGACAGCGGCACCGACCCCTTGGTGTAGCCGTCGACGGAGCCGTCGGGCCGCACGCGGAACACGACCGCGGGCCGGTGGCCCACGTCGGGGCGTTCGCCGCGGACGCGGCGCCACTCGTCGTCGGGGAACGACGAGCAGTCCACGAACAGGACCGCGCCGCCGCCGTGGGCCTCCAGTTGCCCGCTGGTCTTCGTCGCCGCGGTCTCCTTGACCGCGCGAATCGGGGTGACGGCGGCGCGGTCGTTCGTCGGCACGGGACGGGTCACTTCCACGAGCACGCCGTGTTCGCCCTCGCGGTCCGCGCGGAAGTCCAGCGAGTGGCCGGTGGTCACCTCGATTTCGGGGGTGACCTCGTAGCCGGCCTCGTGGAGCAGCCACGCGGCGTGGAGTTCGCTCATCGCGGCGCTGGCGCGCGCCACGTCGAGGAACTCGGAGGTACCGAGCTTCCCCGCGGTGACGTGGCGCTCGTCGTCGAGCACGCCGGTGTCGAGGAACGACTCGTAGAACGCCAGCGCGTCCGCGGCCTCGGCGTCCGGGAAGCCGGCGGCGTGCTCGTCGAAGAACGCGCGCGTCGTCTCGCGGCCGTCCTTGGACATGAACACGGGGAGGAAGAACCACGACAGCGTGGGGTAGTCCGCGAGCCACGGGGACGCCTCGTGGAGTTCCGCGAGGAACTCGCGTTGCGCCCACTCCGAGACGCTGTCGGGGGCTTCTGCGAACGACTGCTTGTCCGTGCGCCACAGCGCCTCGGGGGTCTCGGTGTTGCCGAGCCACCAGCCGCCGTCGCGGTTCCAGCAGAACAGGGCGGTGTCGCCGTTGTCCATGTCGAAGCGCCGCGCCTCGTACCCCTCGGGGGGTTTGAACCACGGCGCGGACGCGGTCGCGCCGAGGTTGTCGTCGAGGTTCCGGTAGAGCCGGTCGCGGACGCGGTCGGCACTCCACGACTCGGTCGACCGCCGGAACCGCAACGGTTTCGCCACGCTCGAACTACGGCTGCGGGAGGGATGAGTCTGTCGTCGGGGCGCCGGCGGGCGGTTAGACGAACTCCAGCTCGTCGGGCGTGTACGTGACGGCGTCGCGGCCGTAGTCGTCGAAGCGCACGACGACGCGCGGGCCGTCGCTGCCCGGGCGCACGTCGGTGACGACGCCGTCGTCGCCGAAGTGCTGGTGGTGGTCGTAGCCGTGGACCGCGAGCTTCGCCTTGTCCGCGGACTGCCGAGCGACGCGTACGGGTTGGCCGAGACGCAGGTCTGACGACTGGTTTGTCATGATACCACATACCACAGTATATGTAATGAATGTTTCGGCTATTCCGGCCGTCGGGCGAATATCTTCGGGAGAACACGCTCCCCGGGCGACGACCAACCGTCGACTGCAATGGCAGCGAAAACACTCGACCTGCGGGAGGTACCGCCGCCCGAGCGCCACCCCAAGATACACGACGCCTTCGAGGAGTTGGACAGCGGCGAAGCGCTCGAACTCGTCAACGACCACGAGCCAAAGCCCCTGTTCTACGAGATGCAGGCGGAAGTCGAGACCTTCGACGCGGACGCCTACGAGGTCGAACAGCGCGGCCCGAGCGAGTTCGTCGCCACGCTCCCGAAGGTCTGAAGCGAGGCGCTCGCCTCCCGCGTCGGACCCACCTCGCCGGCCTCGTGCCGGCACTCCCGAACCCACGCCGACGCTCACGCCCCGGTTCCCCATCACCCGGCGCGCGTCGGTATCTCCCATCACCACCTCGGCGCCGGACCCCCATCACTACCCGGCGCTGACTCACGGCACTCACTTGTCCCGCCGACTCGCGCCACTGACTGAAGCCACCGCTCAGTTCTCAGAATCCGCCGTGTCGCCGCCGGCGCGTTCGTCGCCGTCCGCCGTGCTGTCGTCGCCGCCGGCAGCTTTCTCCATCGTGACGCGGTGAGGCGCGTAGCCGTGGCGCTCGTAGAGGCGGCGCGCGGCCTCGTTGTCCCACAGCGCCTCGACGGCGAGCGTGTCCGCGCCCGCGGCGCGCAACTGCGCCTCTGCGTGCTCTAGGAGCGCCGAGCCGACGCCCTCGCCGCGGGCGTCCGGCAGCACGTAGAGGTTGTCCACGACGCCGCGGTCGGCGTCCGTTTCGAAGAAGCCGGTCTCCACGTGGAACATCACGAACCCGACCGGCTGGCCGCCGCGCCGGACGACCGCGCAGTCCCCGGTGTGGACGTACTGCGCGACGAGGTCGCGGGCCTGCTGGCGGTTCTGCGCGGCCCGGAGGTGCGAGCCGTGCGCGCGCTGCTCGCGGGCGAGCGCGACCCACAGCTCCGTGACGGCCGCGACCTCGTCGCCGCTCGCGGTCGCCACCTCCATCAGCGGCCCTCCGCGTGCGGCGCGCTCGCCGCGGTCATCGGAGCGCCTCCACCGCGGGCAGCGGCTCGCCCGTGAGCAGCCGCAGCGCCGCGCCGCCGCCCGTGCTCACGTGGTCGAACCCCGTCAGGCCGAACTTCCGGATGGCCGCCGCCGTGTCGCCGCCGCCGACGATGGTGTAGTCGGCCTCCGTCGCCGCCTCGAAGATGGCGCGGGTGCCGTCCGCGAACGTCTCGTCCTCGAAGACTCCCGCCGGCCCGTTCAACACCGCCGTGCCCGTCTCCGCGAGGATGTCCGCGTACGCCGCGACGGTGTCGCTGCCCACGTCCTGCACGGGCTCGTCGCGGCCCGGCGGCAGCTCCTCGACGCCGAGTTCGACGCGCTCGCCGTCGCGCTCGACGGCCACGTCCTCGGGCACGTGGATGTGGTTGCCGTACTCGTAGAGGAGCGCGTCCGCGCGCTCGATTGCCGTCTCGTAGCCGCGGTCCTGAATGAACTCCGTGCTCGCGCGCCCTACGTCGACGCCCGCCGCCGTCAGGAAGACGTTCGCCACGACGCCCGTCACGAGCACGTCGTCCGCGAGGTCGTTGGCGAGCGCGTGCTCGACGACCGTCACGGAGTCCGGGACCTTCGCGCCGCCGACGACGTACGTCCGCGGCGTCGGCGTCTCCTCGATGGACCCCAGCACGTCCAGCTCCGTCTCCATCACGCGCCCGGCGTACGACGGGAGCCGCTCGGGGAACCCGACCAGCGACGGCTGCGAGCGGTGCGCGGCCGCGAACGCGTCGTTGACGTACGCGTCCAGCACCGGGGAGAGCCGCGCGACGAGGAACGTCTCCGCGGCGCGCTCGGCGTCGAACTCCATGTACTCCTCGCTGTAGAAGCGCGTGTTCTCCAAGAGGACCGCGGTGCCGGCGTCGAGCGCGTCGACGGCGTCCCGGGCCTCCGCGGAGAACGTCGCGTCGCAGTACGAGACGGGGTTGTCGAGCAGTTCGTCGAGCCGGTCGGCGTGGGCTTCGAGGCGCTCGAACTCGTCGCCGCCCGGCCGCCCCTGATGGGCGAGAATCGCGACGCGAGCGCCGCCATCCAGCAGTTCATCGAGCGTGTCCACGTGCGCTCGGAGGCGGGCGTCGTCGGCGAGCGTTCCGTCCTCGGCCAGCGGGCTGTTGATGTCGACCCGCACCCCGACCGCGGCGTCCGCGGCGTCGAGGTCGTCGAGGGTCCGTATCGCCATGTGGTGGGACCGAGAGAAGCGGCCGGCATAGGCGTTTCTGTACGCCGCGGCCAGTCACGCGCCCGAATTCGGGATTCGGACGCGAGTAAACGTCGAGGTCGCGCGGTCGCGGACGGGGGTCGTGCGGTCGTGGTTGGAGTTCGTGCAGTCGCGGTCGAGGACAGTGTAGCCGCAGACTGGACGGGGAAACGAAGAGGAGTGGGACGTGCGCGTGCGCTCAGACCGGCTGGCACTCCGGGCACAGCAGTTGGCCGTTGACCTCGACGAGCTCGTGAGCGAGGCCGCCGCAGCTCTCGCAGACGCCCTGCTGGGTGTAGCTGTCGGTGGAGGGGGCTTGCTCGCTGCCCGTCGACGGCGACGGTGCGGCGGGCGCGCCGCGGGTCTGTTTCTCGACGGTCGGCGCGACGTCGCGGGCCTCCACGACGCCGTGGACGCCGTCGTCGTCGGCGACGAGCACGCGCGGGTCGCCGGTGCGGCCCATCAGGTCGGCGGCGTCCGCGACCGAGGCGTCCAGCGACAGCGACTCGGGCGGGCCGTCCATCACGTCCGCGGTGGTGGCGTCGCGCAGGTCGCGGTCCTCCAACAGCGCGTCCATCACGGTCTCGGCGGTGACGACGCCGACCGGCTCGCTGCCGCGGAGGACGACCGCGCTGTTGGTGTTCTCCGCCCGCATCAGTTCGACCGCGTCGAGCAGTTCGTCCGACTCGCTGACGCCGACGAACTCCCGAGAGAGCACGTCCCTGAGCGCTAACTTGTCCATGTGAACGCGTAACACTCGTTCGGGCTAAAAGGTATCCCCAAAACGCGTATGAACGGCGGCAGCGAAGCTCACTGGGACCGACGCGGCGCGCGCTCTGTGACGCGCAGTCGGCCGTCGGCGGAATCCACGGCCGGCGCCCGGAACTGTCGCCGCAGTGGATGGTTTGGCGGCGCTGACGGCGGCGAACCGCGGGATTCAACACCGCTGCCTCCCCTCGCGTGTAGCAATGACCATCCCGTCGTTCGCTATCGGCATCGCCGGGGGCACGGGCGCCGGCAAGACGACGGTAGCGCGCGAAATCACCGACAACGTCGAGGAGGCGGCGACGCTCATCCCGCTGGACAACTACTACAAGGACCTCCGCCACATGGACTTCGAGGAGCGCAAGACGGTCAACTACGACCACCCCTCGGCGTTCGAGTGGGAGCTCCTCCGCGAGCACCTCGACGCCCTGCTCTCCGGCCGGGCCGTCGAGATGCCCCAGTACGACTTCGAGGAACACCTCCGGAAGGAGGAACGGGTCACCGTCGAACCCACCGACGTCATCGTGCTGGAGGGGATTCTGGCGCTCTACGACGAGGACGTCAACGACATGCTCGACCTCCACATCTACGTCGAGACCGACGCCGACGTGCGCATCCTCCGGCGCATCGAGCGCGACGTCGTCGACCGCGGCCGCGAACTGGAGGGCGTGATGGACCAGTACCTCTCGACGGTGAAGCCGATGCACGAGCAGTTCATCGAACCCACGAAGAAGGACGCCGACATCATCATCCCGGAGGGCGCCAACGCCGTCGCGGTCAACCTCCTCGAAGAGAAAGTGCAGGCCGAGAGCTCCGAGATGGCCGAGTGGGCGGTCCGCGACGACGACGAGCGCTACGAGCGCGAGTTCGTCGACGGCGACGGTGAGGACGATGAGGGCGAGCGCGGCGGCGACACGGACGCACCGGAGACCACCGAGTAGCCGGGCGGAAGTTACTCGGGCGGAATGTAGCGCCGCTCAGAATTATCGCGCAGAAGTCACGGAGACGGTTCTCGGCGGTCGTGTCGGCGGGGTTCTGTCGCCGTCGCGTGCCGGGTGGACGACAGTGGGTTTCTATCGGTTCGGCGGGTGGTACTGCCAGACGCCCGCGCTGCGGAGGCCGTCGCCGACCGCCTTGTGGAAGTCCACCTTCGTCTCGAAGTGCTCTTCCTCGACGTGCTCGAAGATTTCCTCGACGGAGAGCACCTTCTGGTGGTTGACGCGGACCGGCCAGTCGCCGAACTCCTCGACGAACTCCGACGCCTCCAGCGGGAAGTCGTCGTGCTCGTCGGTCATCTTCGAGAGGACCGCCATGTCGTAGTTGCGACCGCCCTCGCTGCCTTTCTCGCCGTCGGGGTCGTGGACCCAGTTCCGGCCCGAGGGGTCTTCCATCTCTGCCATACCCGTGACGTTCGCCGCCGGCCCCAAAACCGTTTCTCAATCGGCGTCGGGATTCCGGAGGTTCGAGATACTAAACATGAAAGGTTGGTGCAAGCGTTCGCGGACCTCGGGCTCGTTCGAGCCCGAGGTCCGTGATTCACAGCGCGCTACGCGCGCTGGCCCCAAGGACCCCCGAAGGGGGTCTGACGGGGCTTTTGGCGGAGCTTTTGCCGAGGGCTGGCTCCGCCAGCCCGCAGCGCAAAAGGTCCACGGTGAGGATGGGATTTGAACCCATGAGGCTGACGCCACCGGTTTTCAAGACCGGCGCAATAGGCCGCTCTGCCACCTCACCACGCGAGACGCCTACGACGAGTGGACGGTTGAAACTGTCGTTGTCGGGCGGTCGCCGGCTCCCCCGCCCCGGATTTCGAGTGTTCGATGCGACGGGCGGGGGTCCCGAGAGCGCGAGTGATTGGTCGGGCTCGGGAGTTGGGCGGCCGGCGGGGCGAACACGCCCACCCCGTTTTGCAAATGTTCTCGGCGGCGTGGGAGGGGGAAGCGCCAGCTGGACGCCGACGGTTCTCCGAGAGGATATCTGGCTTGGGCGTTTAGGCGGCTGAATAGTGGGGTCCCCGGTAGGGTGTCAGCGCGGTGTCGAGCTAGCATCCAGCGAGCGAACGAGTGAAACACGCCGAACACGCGAAACTCCGGAAACGATAGAACCGAGGGTATTATAGTGGGTCGGCGGAAAGCACCTCGCAAGCGATGAAGACGCCGTTCCGCGACCGCGTCGAGCTGTTCACCAACAAGGACGTCCTCAAGGACCACTATGAGCCCGAGGAGATCCTCGAACGCGACGAGGAAATCGACCAGTACGCCAACGCCCTCCAAGACGTCGTGGACGGCTGGGAGCCGGACAACGTCTTCGTCTACGGGAAGACCGGCGTCGGCAAGACCGCGGTGACGCGGTACATGATGGACGCCCTCGAATACGAGGCCGAGGAGCGCGAGGGCGTCGACGACGTGGTGAGCGTCGAAGTGAACTGCCACCACCACCCGTCGTCGTATCAGGCCGCCATCGCGCTCGTGAACGAACTCCGCGCGGACACCGACCGCGACCCACTCACGACCGGGCTGTCGACCTCGGACGTGCTGAACGCGCTGTTCGACGAAATCGAGGCGCGCGAGGGGACCGTGCTCATCGTGCTGGACGAAATCGACAACCTCGGCGACGACGACATGCTGCTGTACCAGTTGCCGCGTGCGAAGACCAACGGCAACATTTCGGACTCGCAGGTCGCGGTCGTCGGCATCTCCAACGACTACACGTTCCGCAACGACCTCTCGCCGAAGGTCCAAGACACGCTCTGCGAGCGCGAAATCAAGTTCCCGCCGTACGACGCCAACGAACTCGTCACGATTCTCACCGACCGCGCGGAGCGCGGGCTCCGCGGGGACGTGCTCGACGACGGCGTCATCCCGCAGTGCGCGGCGCTCGCGGCCCGCGACCGCGGGAGTGCGCGACAGGCTATCGACCTCCTCCGCGAGGCCGTCAACGTCGCCGTCGAGGACGGCCGGGAAGTCGTCTCCGAGGAAGACGTGGACACGGCCGTCGAGCGCGTCGAGCGCGGCCGCATCAAGGACTCCATCAAGGACCTCACGACCCACGGCCAGTACGTCCTGCTCGCGGTCACCCAGATGTCGGTCAGCGGCGAGACGCCGGCCCGCGCGAAGGAACTCTACGAGGTCTACGAGGAGGTCGCCGCGGAGTACGCCGCCGAGCCGCTGAGCCAGCGCAGCGTCCACGACCACCTCAACGACCTCTCGATGCTCGGGTTCCTCCGCCAGCACGACCGCAACTACGGCCGCGGCGGCGGCCAGTTCTTCGAGTACGAACTCGACGTGGACGCCGAGATGGTCCGGGAAGCGATGGCCGACGAAGCCGAATAGCGCGCCCCGTCCTGTTCGATTCGTTTCATTTCCGCCCCGTCCCCCTGTGACCCCGCCTCGAACACTCGAAAACCGGGGTGGGGGAGAGGGTCACTACCGACTCGCCACTCTCACGCGCGCACTCCGAACCGACTTCACTTGCAAAACGGGGTGGTGCCCTCCTCGGTGGTCACGCACCAACCGCGAACAACACTTGCAAACGGGGGTCCCCCGGAGACACCTCACTCACCCTCCACAGATTCCTCACGCCTCACAGACCACTCACTCGCGGACGAGCACGCGCTCGTCGCCCTCGGACTCGACACGGAGGCCGAGGTCTTCGACGAACGCGGTCGTGAACGCGGGCACGAACCGGCCCGCGGCGCGGCGCGCGCGGAGTTCCGTGACCAGCGAGACGAGGTCGTCGCCGGTGCGGACGCGGGTCTGCTCGTGGAGGAAGTCGACGTCGTGGCCGGCGTCGACGCCGCGCGCGGTCACGTTCTCGATTTCGGGGGCGTTCCACGCACCCTCGAAGTCGATGGGGTCGCGGAAGCCCGCGAAGTAGAGGCGGCCGCCGCGGGCCGGCCCGACGACGACGGGGTTCCGGCGGAGCTTCAGCGCGGCGCTGTCGACGTGCTTGCGCGCGACCAGCGGCACGTCGGGTTCGAGGACGGCGACCGACGCCACGTCCTCGGCGTCGAGCAGGTGCGTGACCGTGTTCCCGACGCGCGCGTGCTTCGAGGAGCCGACTTGGACCTCGACGCGGGCGTCCGCCGCCTCCTCGTCGTCGAGCACGTCGTCGACGAGACTCCGGACTTCCGCCTCGGCGTCGGCGTCCGCGGGGACGTGCTCGTCGGGGAGCAGGTCATCCGGGCGATAGTTCACGAGGAGGTCGCCGCCGCTTTCGACGACCGCGCGGAACGCGTCGGCGGCCATCGCCTCGTACAGCGACACGGCTTCGCGCTCGGAGAGCGGCGACGTGGCGGCCAGCTCCGGGAGCACGAGTCCTTCCCGCGGCGGGTCGACCGGGACGGCGACGACAGTCATACGTGGGTCTCTGTCCGGGGGACGCTTGAACGCCGCGATACGGCGACCGCGCTCGCATCGGCGCCCGCGCTCACGCTGGCGGCCCTGTTCTCCGTCACGTCACTGCCCGCATCGTCGTCACCGACCGCGCCGCGTCATCGACTGCGTGCGGTTACCGACCGCGACGGCCCTTCGTCTGCCGGTAGTCGGTGTCGAGCAGGTCGAGGAAGAACTCGACGTATTCCTCTGTTTGGTCGTCGGTCTGCTCGGCGGGGTGAATCATCGGCGCGAGTTCGAACCCGCGGCCGCGAATCGTCGTCGCGTGACGCTCCTCGACCCGGAGGTCGTCGGCTGGCGTGGTCGTGTACTCCTCGCCGAGTTCGGTGAGCGCGCGCTGGCCGACCGGCACGAGCACCTCGGGGTTGATGATGCGGATGTCGGCGTTGAGGTACGGCTCGCAGGTCGTGACCTCCTCGTCGCTGGGGTCGCGGTCGGGGTGGCGGCAGCGCGCGAGGTACGTCAGGTAGGCGTTGTCGAGTTCGGGCTCGTCGCTGGACGGCAGCGAGTAGTTCAGGCCGACGCTCCCGAGGATGTGCTGGAAGCGCTCGCCCGCCTCGTCGCCCGTGAACGGCACGCCCGTCTCCTCGGCGCCCGCGGTCGGCGCCTCGCCGACGAACACGAAGTCCGCGCCCACGTCGCCGTACCCGTGGACGACGCGCTCGCGGGCGTCGCAGAGCCCGGGACAGTTCCGGCAGTCCTCGTCCATCCCGTAGGGGTTCTGCGGGCCGTCCTGATGAGCGTCCATCTACCCGGCACTGGGGCCCGCGCGCAAAAAGCCGCTTCGCTCGGGCGAAACCGAAGCCGCCCGTCGAACGCCGGCGCTACTCGTTGCGCGGACTGCTCGGGTGGTAGTCGGTGTCGTACTCGCCGGGTCGGCCGTCGAGCCGGTCGGGGTTGATGCGGCCGCCGAGCAGCATGAAATCGAGGATGGTGACGTTCAGCATCGCCTCGACGACGGGGACGCCCCGGGGCGGCAGCACGGGGTCGTGGCGGCCGACGACCTGAATCTCTTTTTCCTCCTCGGTCTCCCAGTCGACGGTCTGCTGTTTCTTCGGAATCGACGTGGGCGCGTGCAGCGTGACCTCGCCGTAAATCGGCTCGCCGGTCGTGATACCGCCCTGCAGGCCGCCGTGGTCGTTCTCGACCGGGACCGGCTCTCCCTCGCTGTCGAACTCCCAGTCGTCGTTGTGCTCCTTGCCGGGAATCGTCCGCGCGTCGGTGCCGCGCCCGAACTCGAAGGCCGTCGTGGCGGGCACCGACAGCATGGCCTTGCCGAGGCGGGCTTCCACCGAGTCGAACCGCGGCGCGCCGAGCCCGCGGGGCACGCCCTGAATCTCGAAGTAGATGGACCCGCCGATGGAGTCGCCGCGCTCTTGGTAGTCCTCGACGAGCTCCTGCATCTCTTCGGCGGTCTCGGGGTGCGCGCAGCGCACGTCGTTGTCCTCGGTGTGTTCGAGCATCTGCTCGAAGGACACGTCGGGCGCCTCGACGTCGCCGATTTGGTTGACGTGGGCTTTCGCCCGCACGCCCTCGCGCTCCAGAATCTCCTTGGCGATGGCGCCCGCCGCCACCCAGTTCACCGTCTCGCGGGCCGACGAGCGGCCGCCGCCGCCCCAGTTGCGCGTGCCGAACTTCGCGGAGTACGTGAAGTCGCCGTGGGAGGGCCGGGGCGCGGTGACGAACGGCTCGTACTTCCCGGACTCGGCGTCCTTGTTCTGGATGGTCATTCCGATGGGCGTGCCGGTCGTGTAGCCGTCCTGAATCCCGGAGTTGATGGTCACCTCGTCCGGTTCTCCACGAGAGGTCGTAATCATCGACTGCCCGGGCTTGCGGCGGTCGAGCTCGCGCTGAATCGTCTCCTCGTCGAGTTCGAGGCCCGCCGGACAGCCCGACACCACGACGCCCATCCCGGGGCCGTGGCTCTCGCCGTACGTCGTCACTTGGAACAGTCGCCCGAACCGGTTGCCGTTCATTACCGGAGCATACGTCCCGAGGGGCTTATGGCTTGCAGTCCGCGCAACCGTCCCGGGCACCGAGGCGAACGGGTTCGGCAGTCGGCTTTCCCGCGTGGCCGTGGCACTTACTGGCGATGGCAGCGACGACGCCGACTTCGACGCGGTGTGCGTGCTCGCGTCCCCGGGACTGCGTGGACCGCCGCGCGGGCCGCTACCTCACGGCGGTCTACTGGCTCGCGGCGGGCGGCGAGCGCGACCAACGGCGGGTCCGCACGGGCGCGGTCAGCGAGCGCCTCGACGTGACGCCGGCGACCGTGACCGAGGCGTTCGGCGACCTCGCGGCCGCCGGGCTCGTCGACTACGAGAAATACGACGGCGTGCGACTGACCGAGCGCGGGCGGGCCGCCGCCAGCGAACTGGCGTACCGCCAGTGCGTCGTCCGCACGTTCTTCGCGGCGGAACTGGGCGTCGAGTTCGGCGCCGACGAGGGCTACCGGTTCGGCTACGTGCTCCCGGCGGACGGCGTCGAGACGCTGCGCGCTCGCGTCGACCACGCGCCCGAGGACTGCTGTACCGACCGCGCGACCGACTGCCGCTGGGGGGCGCCCGCGAACTGACCGTGTCCGACCTCGAAGTCCACGACGTGCCCGCGGGCGTCGACCCCGACGCGTGGCGACTCGACGTGACCGGTGCGGTCGCCCGCGAGCGCGCGTTCGACCGCGGCGACCTCCGCGCGCTCCCCACGGAGACGTTCACGGCGGACTTCACGTGCGTGGAGGGCTGGGTCGCCGAAGACCTCTCGTGGCGCGGCGTCCGCGTCGGCGACGTGCTCGACCGCGCGGCGCCCGCGGATGCGGCCAGCCACGTGCTCGCGCACGCGATGGACGGCGAGTACGCGTGCTCGTTCCCCCTCGACCGGGTGGCCGACGCCGTGCTCGCACTCGACCTCGACGGCGGCGCGCTCCCGGTCGAACACGGCGGGCCCGCGCGCCTCGTCCCGACCGGAGACCCGGACTGCTGGGAGAGCGTCAAGTGGGTCGACGCGCTCGAACTCCTCGACGGGCCGCCGGAAGCCGGCGACACCGCGAAGGACCTCGCGTTATCCCGCATCGAGTGACCGCCACGCGGCGCGAACGTGTTCGCCTCGCACCCTATTCTCCTCCGGACACTCCGTCCGCGTGATGCACTCGACTGTCGACGTCCGCGACACAGACCGCGAGCAGCGCCGCGAGCGCGTCTTCGACCGCCTCGACGACGCGACCACTGGCGAGACAGTCGCGGTCACCGCCGACCGCGACGTCCACCCGACGCTCGCCCAGTACGCTATCGCGCGGGACGCCGCGCTCGACCGCTCCTACGAGCAGACCGGCCCCGACGACTGGGAGGTCCACGTCACGAAGCGACCGCCCAAGGAGGCCGACGACCCGTACGCGTTCAACGTGCGGAACCTCCCACCGGCGCGCCGCCACGCCGTCCTCACGGACACGTTCGAACTGCTGGACCCCGGCGAGTCGTTCGTGCTCGTCAACGACCACGACCCGGAGCCGCTGTTCCACGAGCTTCGCTCCACGCACGGCGACGTGGTGGGGTGGTCGTACGAGAGCGACGCGGACGGCGAGTGGCGGGTCGAAATCTTGAAGACCGGCGAGTCCGAGGCCGGCGCCGACGAAGGCGCGACCGCGACGTTCGACGTGCGCGACATCCCCAAGCCCGACCGCCACCCCACCATCCACCACCGCTTCGGGAACCTCGGCGCCGGCGACGCCCTCGACATCGTCGCGCCCCACGAGCCCGAGCCGCTCCGCCGGGAGTTCCGCCAGCAGTACGGCGACGGCTTCGAGTGGGAAGTCCGCGAGCGCGAGCCCCGCGAGGTGCGCGTCCGCATCACGAAAACGCCCGACGGCGGAGCGGAGCGCGAAAAAGGCGCGAGCGACGAATCCGACGACGCGGACACCAGTGCCGACACCGAGGACCTGACCGTCGTCGAAGAGTTGGATGTCCGCGACCGACCGCCCGCCGAGCGCCACGAGACAATCTTCGACGCGTTCGCGGACCTCGAAGCGGGCGAGTCGTTCGTGCTCGTCAACGACCACGACCCGAAGCCGCTGTACCACCAGTTCGAGGCCGAGGCCGGCCCCGAGTTCCGCTGGGCGTACCGCGCCCGCGACCCCGGCGAGTTCCGCGTGCTCGTCGGGCGCGCCGACGGCGACGACCCCCAATCCAGCCCCCCGGAGGACGTGGAAGCTCCGTTCTGAGCCGGTTTTCCTCCGCCGTCGCGCGACTGTTCCTACACCAAGTCGTCGAGTCGCGCGACGCCGAACGGCACGAGCGCCTCCGCGGGGGCGAGGCCGCCGTGCATCCCCGCCAGTTCGAGTTGCTCGGGCTCGCTGGCCGGCCAGAGCGCGCTCCCCTCGCGTGGAATCACGACGAGGTCGCCGCAGTTCCGCTCGAACGCCGGGCCGGGGTCGCCGCGCCCCCACAGGCCCTCCGCGAGCGCTTCCTCCCGGGAGAGCACGAGCGCGTCGAGGTCGGCGAGCCGGGCTCGCGCGGCGTCCGCGTCGGTCACCCGCAGGTGGACGTTCCGCGGGCCGCCGAGCACGAGCGGCGTCTCCGAGCGGTCGGTGGGGACGTACTCCAGCACGCCCGTCTCGTCCAGTTCGGTGCGCTCCCGAATCGGCACCTGCCCGTGGTCTGCGACCAGACAGACCACCGTCTCCGCGGCTATCTCGTCGTCGAGCGTCGCGAACGCCCGCTCTAAAGCGTCGCAGACCGAGGCGACCTGTGCGCCGTACAGTTCGCTGTCGGGGCCGTGGTCGTGGCTGACCGCGTCCACCACGGGGTAGTAGGCGTACGTGTAGGACGGCGCGTCGGCCGACCGGAGCGCGTCCCGAACGGCGTGCGCGAACTCCACGGTGCGCTCGTAGTGGTGGGCACTCGCGCCGACGAGCGAGCCCTCGTCGTACCCCGTGCCGTAGTCGGGTTCAACGACGTGGGCGTCCACGCCGGCGTCCGCCAGCCGGTCGTACAGCGGGTCGCCGTCGAACAGCTCGCCGGGCGCGACGGCGATTTCGCCGCCGTCCTTGGCGGCGTACGGCAGCGTCTCGTAGACGGTGTCGCCCGCGGGGTCGTAGCCGTTCCAGCCGAGCAGGCCGTGTTCGACGGGCTCGCGCCCGGTGTGCATCGTCGTCACGCACGCCGCGGTCTCCGACGGGTAGGTGGAGGTGAGCGGCGTCACGCGGCCCGCGTCGACGAACGACTCCAGCAGCGACACGCTATCGTGGACGCGCTCGAACTGCCGGAAGCCGAACGCGTCGAGGAACAACACCAGCACTCGCTCCGCGTCGGCGTCCACGCCGTCGACGGCGCGCTCGGGGAGCGTCTCCCCGAGGTCCGTGCCCGCCATCGACGCCGCCGTCGCGGGAATCCGCGAGAAGCAGAAGCCGTCGTAGTCAGGGCGCAGGTAGCCGTCCGCGAGTTCGTCGCCGGCCAGTTCGTCCGCGAGCGCCGAGTCCAGCATACGCCCACGGGGTGCGTCCCGGGACAAAAATCCCGCGCCGTCAGCGCTCCACGCCCGCGCCGAGGTCCGCGAGCGCGTCGAAGAAGTCCGGGAAGGAGACGTCGACGTGCTCGCCGCCCGCGATGGTGGTCTCGCCGTCCGCGGCGAGCGCGGCGACCGCCAGCGCCATCACGATGCGGTGGTCGCCGCGGCCGTCCACGCGCGCCCCAGAGAGGTCGCTGTTGCCGCCGTGCACGAGCAGTTCGTCCTGCCGTTCCTCGACGGCCACCCCGAGTTTCGAGAGTTCCTCGGCCATCGCTGACACCCGGTCGGTCTCCTTGTAGCGGACGTGCTCGGCGTCCGTAATCGTGGTCGTGCCGTCGGCTGCCGCGCCCAGCACCGCAATCGTCGGCAGGAGGTCGGGGGTGTCCGCGACGCCGACGGTCACGCCGTCGAGGTCGCTGCGGCCGACGGCGATACGGCCAGCCGACCGGTCCCACTCGATGTCCGCGCCCATCTCGCGGAGCACGTCCACGATGGCGGCGTCGCCCTGCTCGCTGGGGTGGGCGCCTTCGACGACGACCTCGTCGCCGCCCGCGAGCGCGCCCGCCGCCAGCAGGTACGACGCCGACGAGAAGTCGCCGGGGACCGCGTACTCGCCGTCCGTCGGCTCGTACGTCTGTCCGCCCGCCACCCGGTAGCCGTTCCGGCGCTCCTCGGCCTCGACGCCGAAGGCGTCCAGCACGTCCAGCGTGATGTCGACGTACGGCGCGGACTTCAGTTCGGTCGTCAGCTCGATTTCGACGCCCGCGTCGGTGAGCGCGCCCGCCATCAACAGCGACGTGACGAACTGCGAGGAGACGTCGCCCGGCATCTCCACGCGCCCGCCCTCGATGGGGCCGTCCACGACCAGCGGCGCTTGGCCGTTCCCGCGGGTGGAGCGCGCCGCGCCGCCGAGTTCCGCGATGGCGTCCAACAGCGGCCCGTGCGGGCGCGAGCGCAGCGACCGGTCCCCGGTGAGGACGGTCGCGCCGTCCGCCAGCGCCGCCGCGCCCGAGACCAGTCGCATCGTCGTCCCCGAGTTCGCGCAGTCGATGACGTCCGCGGGAACGTCGGGCGCCCCCCCGAAGCCCGTAATCTCCCAGTCGGCCTGCACGCGCTCGGCGTCGCCGCCGAACTGGTCGACGGCCCGCGCGGTCGCCTTCGTGTCCGCGCTCACGAGCGGGTTCCGCACGAGCGCGCCGCCCGCGTACCCCGCCGCGAGCAGCGCGCGGTGCGTGTAGCTCTTCGACGGCGGGGCGCGCGCGGTCCCCGAAACCCGAGAGTTCGCGACAGTGACGTCCATGCGTACGGCGACGGCGGCGGCCGGTATCAGGGTTCCGACGGCGGTGATAGTACGAGACGTATGCTCGTCTCCGACTGCTGCAGCCGACAGTCCCTCCTGAAAGCCCTCGACACTCTCGACTCCCGCGACTCGCTGCGCTCCTCGCCCTCCGGGCTGCGGTGCTCGCTTCGCCGGGGTTCGCCGGAAGTGTCTCGCCCTGTCAATCCGCCGAGGGCTACCGGCTGTGTAGTCGGGAGAGACGGTGGTCAGCGGAATTGGCTGACTGCTCTCACTCAGTACCCGTCCCGAACGACCGGAGGCGGTAGGACTTTGCGGCGGCCGCGACCACCCACGGATATGGACCCGGACTTCGCGCGCCTCGACGAGTTCCTCGACGAGCGGGGGCTCGACGGCTACGCGTTCCACGACGACGCCGCGAACAGCGACCTCTACTACGTCACGGGCTTCGACGCGCCCGACCCCTACTTCGCCGTCTACACGCCGGAGGCGACCGGCGTGCTCGTCTCCTCGCTGGAGTACGGCCGCGCGAAACAGGAGAGCCGCGCGGACGTGGTGAAACGCCACGCCGACTACGACTACCGGCAGAAGCACGCCGAGCACGGCCAGCAGGCGGCCGAAGCGATGATGGCCGCGGAGTTCCTCGTGGACCTCGGCTGCGAGTCGCTGGCCGTCCAGTCGGAGTTCCCCGTGGGCACCGCGGACGCGCTCCGCGAGCAGGGCGTCGCCGTCGAGCCGGACGAGGACGGCGTCGTCACGGACGTGCGCGCGACCAAGACGGACGCGGAAGTCGAGCACGTGCGCGCCGCCCAGAAGGCCAACGAGGCCGCGATGGCGCGCGCGGAGGAACTGATTCGCGGCGCGGACGTGAACGACGACGGCGAACTCGTCCGCGACGGCGACGTACTCACCAGCGAGTTCGTCAAGCAGGAAATCGAAATCGAACTGCTTCGGCACGGCTGCGCGCTCGACGAGACCATCGTTGCGTGCGGCCGGAACGCCGCCGACCCCCACGACCGCGGGAGCGGCCCGCTTCGGGCCGGCGAGTTCGTGGTCGTGGACATCTTCCCCCGAGACAAGGCCTCGAAGTACCACGCCGACATGACGCGGACGTTCCTCGTCGGCGACCCGACCGACACCCAGCGCGAGTGGTACGAGGTCACCCACGAGGCGATGCAAGCCGCCCTCGACGCGGTCGAACCCGGCGCGACCGGCGAGGACGTGAATCAGGCGGTCGTGGACGCCTACACCGACCACGGCTTCCCCACCGTCTACACGGACCCCGAGACCGAGACGGGGTTCATCCACTCGACCGGGCACGGTGTCGGCCTCGACGTGCACGAGCAGCCGTCGCTGTCGCAGGGCGGCGGCGAACTCCGGCCCGGCCACATCATTACTATTGAGCCCGGGCTCTACGACCCCGACGTGGGCGGCGTGCGCATCGAGGACATCGTCGTCGTCACGGAGGACGGCTACGAGAACCTCACCGACTACGAGATTTCGCTGGCCGACTGAGCCCGGCGCCGGTCACTTTCCGTTTCTCTGGCGGGTCGGGGGCTCGCTGGCGAGCCGAATCGAGTAGTTCACCAGCGACTCCATGCGGTCCAGCGACTCCATCGCTGACGCCAGTCGCTCGTCGTCGGCGTCCGCGCGCGCCGCCTCCAAGTCCGCGCGGAGCACGTCGATTGACTCTAGCAGGTCCGAGGAGAGCACGTTCGTCAGCTCCACGAGGTGGTCGAGGCGCTCGGCGTCGGCGTCCTCGACGACCGTCCGGAAGTGCACGGAGAGCCCGTCCTCGGAGGGGAACGCCCGCACCTCGAACGTCTTCCCGAGCGGGTCGAAGTGCTCGCGGAACGTCACCGGCTCTTGGGACGCCATCGCGCGGTGGTACTCCGTGTAGAACTGCGTGCCGACGGCCGCCGGGAACGCGTCCCAGATGTTCTCCCCGAGCACGTCATCGGCGTCCACCTCCAGACTCTCCTCGGCGGCGGCGTTCAGGTACGTGAACCGCCAGTCGCGGTCGAGCGCGAAGAAGCCGTCCGTGATGCGCTCGTAGACGTTCCGCGCGAGGTCGTTCAGCATCGCCACGTCCTGCTCGGCGCGGTACGAGGCCGCGGCGTCGTGGCACGCCGCCGCGAGCGCGCCCAGCGGGTTCGCTTCCTCGCTGTGGCGGACGTAGCCGGTGACGTCCAGCGAGATGGCGTCGCTGGCTATCGAGTCGGCGCCGTCGGCCTCGTAGACGACCACGGGGACCGCGGGGTCGGTGTCGCGCACGAGCCGGAGAAGCCGCAAGCCATTGGTTCCCCCGGGCGCGTGCTCAACGGCGACGCAGTCGATCGCTCGCTCGGCGAGCGCGTCGAGGGCGGCGGTCGGGCTCGGTAGCGCCGTCACTGTCAGCGGCGCGTGCTCGGGGAGCGCGCGCTCGGCCGCCGCGCGCGTCCGCTGGTGCGCGCTGACGAACAGGACGTGCATCGGTTCGCCCATGACGGGGGTTCAGTCGAGTTGTAGGGCCGCCCGCGGGTTAGTCACTTGTGGCCTCGTCGCCGGTCTGGAGGTCGTGGAAGACCGCGAGGAAGTCCTCGTCGTCGAGGTCGGCGACGCGCTGGTCGAGCTTCGAGCGGAGGTCGCTGATGTCCTCGCAGAGGCGCCGGTAGCGGTCGTCGTCGGCGAGCTCCGCGTCCGTCTTCGTCGTCTCGATGGTCGCGCGCTTCGACGCCAGCGCGAAGTACCGCTGGACCTCGTCGTTGTACAGCGAGCGCGCGAGCAGCTGCCTGACGAGCGCTTCGAGCTCGTCGCGCTCGATGGGCTTGACGACGTACGTGTCGAAGCCGAGTTCGAGCGTGTCGAAGTCGGGGTCGACGGCGGTCACCATCGCGACCTGACAGTCGAGGCCGCGCTCGCGGATGGCGTCGAGGACATCGTCGCCGGAGCGCTCGGGGAGCCGGCGGTCCAAGAGGACCACGTCCACTTCGTCGTCGAGTTCGTCGAGCGCGGTCTCGACGCCGTACGCGGTTCGTACGTCGTAGCTGTCGACCAGCCAGTCGGCGAACAGGTCCGCGAGTTCGCGCTCGTCCTCGACGACTAGCACCGTCGCCGGTTCAGGCATCTCGGTGGAATCAAGTTCGCCGCTTCGGTTAACTCTTTCCCGCCGCGGGTCACCCGTCGCCGGCCGGCAGCCGGATTGTGACCGTGTTCTCGTCGGGCACGGTCACCGTCGACCCGCAGTGGCGGGCGAGCCAGTACACCGCCCACAGGCCGATGCCGGAGGCGTGCTTGAGGGACTCCTCGGTGACGCCGTCGAGCGCGCGGCGCTCGTGCTCGGGAATCCCCGGGCCGTTGTCGGAGACGCTGACGTCGACGAGGTCGCCGCCGTCCGCGGTGAGGGTCACGCGCGGCGGGTCGCTGTCGTTGTGCTCGACGGCGTTCGTCAACAGCTCGCGGACCGCGAGCCGGAGCCGAGCGTCCACCTCGGCGTCGGCGTCCACGGACGCCTCGACGGCGGCGTCGGGGTACTGCGACCGCACGCGGTCCAGCTCCGCGTCGAGCAGGTCGTCGAGGGACGCGGTGTTCGCCTCGTCCTCTCCGAGCACGCGCTCGACGACGCGCGCCTTCTCGCTGACGTCGAGGAGGTCCTCGGCGGCGCCCACGATGCCGTCGACGTCCGTGTCCTCGTGGCGGTCGGCGAACCGCCGCGCGCGACCGAGCACGACGTTCAGCGAGTTCCGGACGTTGTGCCGGAGCACGCGGTTCAGCACGCGGAGGCGCTGGTCACGCTCCTCGCGGGCGGTGACGTCGCGCGCCACGAGGACGTAGCCGCCGTCGCCCAGCGAGGTCATCGACAGCTCCTGCGGGTACGTGCGGTCGTCCTCGCGGCGCGCCAGCACTTGGCCGTGCCAGTGGTCGTCGCTGTCGCTGTTCGCGTCCAGCTCCTCGAACACGTCGGCGAGGCGGTCCTCCGCGCTTGCCGGGTAGTACGCCGTCCAGTGCGTGCCCGCGACGCCGCCGTCCGTGCGGTACTCCTCGCGGAAGGCGTCGTTGGCGTAGACGACCCGGCGGTCGCCGTCCAGCACCGCGACGCCGTCCATCGCGGCGTCGAGGGCGTGCTTCAGGCGGCGCTGGACGCGGGAGCGGTGACGCGCGCGCTCGTTGTACGTCCCCGCGACCGCGGCGCCGAGGGCCCCCACGCTCGTGTGCTGGATGAGCACGTGGTCGACGGCGATGCCGGCGCCGTACCCGCCGACGAACATCGTCCAGAGGCTCAGCGAGAGCACGACGCCCGCGCCGCCGACCGCCCACGTGAAGACGGTCGCGGCCCGCGCCCGCTCCCGGCCGCGGAACCGGAACCACACGCCGTACGCCAGCAGCGCGGCCGCCGGCCCCACGGTGGTGGCGACGACCAGCGGCCCGCCGTGGCCGTGGGTCCGGAAGTGCGCGACCGTCGCGCCCGTGAGCACCGCTCCGAGCGCCGCGACTAGCCAGTCGCGGGCGGCGTACTCGGTCGGCGCACGGGCGGCTAACTGCATCACGACCGACCGGTTCCGGTCGCCGTATAAAAATCCCCGTGTCGAATTATCAGCGACGGAAATCACCGCGCCTCGGAGACGCTCGCGGCGGCGTGAACGAACTGCTTTTGCCGGGCCGGACGCTACCCGGAGTCGATGGACGTACTCGTGGTGGGGGCCGGCGACGTCGGCCGTTGGTTCGCGGAACTGGTCGACGCGCCGGTGGCGTTCACCGACGTCGACGCCGAGCGCGCGCGAGCGGCGGCGACGGAACTGGACCGCCGCGCGACGACTGTCCCGCTGGACAGCGAGGAGTCGTTCGGCGTGGTCGCCGTCGCCGTGCCGATGGGGGCGGCCGTCGACGCCGTCGAGCGCCACGCGGGCCGCGCCGAGCAGGCGGTCGTGGACTTCACCGGGGAGATGCGCGCGCCGCTGGCGGCGATGGCCGAGCACGCGCCCGCCAGAGAGCGCGTGAGCTTCCACCCGCTGTTCGCGCCCCAGCACGCGCCGGGCCGGGTCGCGGTCGCGGAGAGCGCGCCGGGGCCGGCGACAGGCCGCGTCCGCGAGTGGCTGGAGGACGCGGGCAACGACCTCGTGGACGTGGGCGCGGCCGAGCACGACGAGGCGATGGTAACGATTCAGGGGCGAGCACACGCCGCGGTGCTGGCGTTCGCGCTCGCGGCCGACGACGTGCCCGACGAACTGGCGACGCCGGTCTACGAGGACCTCGCGTCGCTCGCCGAGCGCGTCACCGGCGGGAATGCTCGCGTGTACGCCGACATTCAGGACGCGTTCGGCGGCGCCGACGACGTGGCCGCGGCCGCCAAGCGGCTCGCGGACGCCGACCGCGACGCCTTCGAGGAGGTGTACGACGATGCCGGTCGATAGGGCGGCCGTGCTGGACGCCGCGAAGTACCTTCGGGGCGTGCGGCCGCTGGACCCCGACGAACTCCGGGAGTACGTCGAGAGCCAGCCCCACGAGGCGGTCGTCCGGCAGGTGCTTCGCGAGCACGCCGCGGAGCTCGGCGTCGTGGAGCGCTCGGACGGCACGTTCGCGCCCGCCAGCGGCGAGCCCGTTCGCCCCGACTTCGACGGCGTGGACGCGCTCCCGCGGGAGTACGAGCGCGTCGTCGAGGACCTGCTAATCGAGCAGTGGGGCGCGGACTGGCACACCGACGATTCGGGGGCCGCGCTCCGCGAGACGATTCGGCGGTTCAAGGAGGACTACTACCGCCAGCACGCCGTCGAGTACGACTCCGAGGTGGCGCTCGGGTACGCCGTCTACCACCTCGCGTCGTACTACGCCGCGGTCCAATACGCCCTCGACGACCTCGCAGGGGGCGGCCTGTTGACGGACGACCTGCGCGTATTGGACGTGGGCGCGGGCGTCGGCGGCCCCGCGCTCGGCCTCTTCGACTTCCTGCCCGAGGACGCGCTCGTGGAGTACCACGCCGTCGAGCCCAGCGACGCCGCCGACGTGCTCGACGAACTGCTCGCCGAGACCGGGCGGAACGTCCACCCCACGATTCACCGCGAGACCGCAGAGGAGTTCGACCCCGACGGCGAGTACGACCTCGTGCTGGCGTGCAGCGTGCTCAGCGAACTCGACCAGCCGGTCGAAACCGCAGAGAGGTACGTCGACGCGCTCGCCGACGACGGCACCTTCCTCGGGCTCGCGCCCGCCGACAAAAACACGAGCACGCACCTCCGGGAGGTCGAGCGAACACTGGAAGAACGGGGGGCGACCGTCTACGGGCCGACCCCGCGGCTGTGGCCGGGCGAGCGCCCCACCGACCGCGGGTGGTCGTTCGACGAGCGCCCGGACGTCGCGGTCCCGAGCTTCCAAGAGCAGCTCGCGGGCGCCAGCCAGCGCCCCTCGGAGTTCACGCACACCGAGGTCCGGTTCTCGTACTCGCTGCTGCGGACGGACGGCGAGCGCGAGCACGACGTGTCGCTGTCCGCCGACCGCCTGTTGAAGCTCGCGGACGCCGACGACCGCGTGACCGACCGCGTGGACGCGGTGCTGGCGAAGCTCTCCCGCAACCTCGCCGACGAGGACGCGAACCCGCTGTTCAAGGTCAGCGACGGCAGCGAGCGCGAGGACTGCTACGCGGTGCTGGTGCGGCCGACGAGCCTCAACCGCGACCTCGAAGCCGCCGACTACGGCGACCTGCTCTCCGTGGAGTCGGCGCTCGTGCTCTGGAACGACGACGAGGGGGCGTACAACCTCGTGGTGGACGAGGAGACGGTCGTCGACGCGGCCTGAGGTCGGGGTCTCGGGCGCCGGGGCGCGCCGACACGCTTTTTCGCGGCCGTGACGACGATTCACGCAATGACAGCGCCGGAGGACGGTCCGCGATGACGGACGACCCCGAAATCCTCGTCACCAACGACGACACCGTCGGACCGCTTCGCGGCCCGACGAGCCCGCGAACCGCGAGCGGTTCGCGGACGGCATCGACGCACCCGAGATTCGCGTGTTCGTCGAGGACTCACCGATGAGCGACGACCCCGAAATCCTCGTCACCAACGACGACGGCATCGACGCCCCCGGCATCCGCGCGCTCGCCGACGGTCTCGCCGAGGTGGGGAACGTGACGGTGGTCGCGCCGACGACGGACAAGAGCGCGACCGGCCGCGCGATGTCCAGCGAGGTCGGCGTCGAGGAGCACGAACTCGGGTACGCCGTGGACGGGACGCCGACGGACTGCGTGGTCGCCGGCCTCGAAGCGCTCGGCCCGTACCCGGACCTCGTGGTCGCGGGCGTCAACGAGGGCGCGAACCTCGGGATGTACGTGCTCGGGCGCTCTGGAACCGTCAGCGCGGCCGTCGAGGCGGCGTTCTTCGGCGTGCCCGCCATCGCGTCGTCGCTGTTCCTCACCGAGGAGGACTTCGGGGAGCCCACCGAGCCGTCGGACTACCAGCACGCCGTCGACGCCACCACGTACCTCGCCGAGCACGCAATCGACGCCGGCGTCTTCGAGCACGCCGACTACCTGAACGTGAACGCACCCCACCCGGGGGCGGCCGCGTCCGGCGAGATGGTGGTCACGCGCCCCTCCCACGCCTACGACATGACCGCGTCGCGGAACGGCAACACCGTGACGCTCCACGACCGCATGTGGGACCGCATGGACTCGGGAGACATACCGGACCCGCCGGGGACCGACCGGCGCGCGGTCGTCGACGGCCACGTCTCCGTGTCGCCGCTGACTGCCCCCCACACCACCGAGCGCCACGACGCGCTGGACGGGCTCACGGAGTCGTACGACTGACCCGAATTCTTCCTCATTAACCCTCGCAGCCAGCTATTTACGCCGCGGGTGTGAATACCACGCTCGATGTCGTCGACGCGAGACCGCGTGCTGGGGCGCGTCACGGGGTTCGCCCGCAGGCTCGTCGCTCGGCTCCGCCCCGAGCGCATCACGCTCACGCCGCCGCCGCTGACGTTCACGGACGGCGCGGACCGCGAGGTCGTCGTCCGCCCCGTCGAGGACGGCGACATCGAGTCGATGGTCGAGATGTACGACGACTTCGACCCCGCCCAGCGCGCGCAGGGGACGCCGCCGCTCAGCGAGGCCGCGATTCGCGACTGGCTCGACGGCGTCCTCGACGGGCCGAACGTCGTCGCGCTCGTGGACGGCGACGTGGTCGGGCACGTGATGTTCGTCCCCGACGACACCGGCCGCCACGAACTCGCCATCTTCGTGCATCAAGAGTTCCAGCGCGCGGGCATCGGCACGAACCTGCTCGCGGTCGGCCTCGAACACGCCCGCCGCGAGGGCGTCGAGTACGTCTGGCTCTCCGTGGAGGCGTGGAAGCGCGACGCCCAGCGGCTCTACCAGCGCGCCGGCTTCTCGACGGTGAACCCGATGGGGGCCGCCCACCGGATGTCGCGGTACCTCTGACCGCGCGGGTTCCCCGGCTAGCATTTATGAGGATGTGACCGAGTCTCCCGGTATGGAGGACGTCGACCTCGACGAGCTCGTCTCGTCGCTGACCCCCCGCGAGGAGAACGAGGCGCTGAAGACCTACCAGAACACGGTGTCGGTCGCCTGCCCGGCCTGCGACGAGCCCTTCGACGACCTCGTCGTCTGCAAGCAGAACCCCACGAGCCTGAACCTCTCCCGGCAGCTGGACCTCTGCGTCGGCGTCGACGACGACCGCGCGCTCATCTTCACGCACAAGCCCGAGTAGCCGCCGGCGTCGCTGCACCTGCTCGCAGCGCGTCTCGTCGTCGCATCAGCGAAGCGTACCACACTCGGCGGCATAACCGCTCTGGCGGCCGCCGCTCGCAGTCAGCAATCCGCGTCGACCGCGAACGAGGGCCGGCTATCGCTCCCGCGGCTCCGCCGTAATCCACTCCTCGCTGCTGGAGAGCAACACGAGCTGGTCGGTCACGTCCTCCATCGCGTCCACGAGCCGGTCGAACAGGGACGCGAACTCCCGGTACACCAGCGGCTGGTCGTTCGTCTCGTCGGCGAACACGTCGGCCACGACGGCTTTGCGGATATCGTCGCAGTCGCTCTCGGCGGCCCGGACCGTCTCGACGGACGCGGCTATCGAACCAGTCTCCGTCGAGGCGGTCAGCAGGCGGACGAACTCGCGGACGGCGTCCTCGACGGCGGCCATCGCCTCGGTCGCGTAGCCGACCATCTCTCGGTACTGTCGGAAACAGGAGCGCCGGCGCTCCGGGGCGACCGTCGCCAGCGCGTCCGCGATTTTCTCCGCGGCGTTCGGAATCTCGTCCAGCAGCTGGTAGAGGCGCACGACCTGCTCGGCGTTGAGGTGCACGCGGGAGTTCCGGATGCCGAACTCCGCGACGGTCGTGTCCGTGACGAGCGCGCTGAGTCGCCGGCTCCGCGCGTCGCAGTCGCTCTCTCCCTCCCGAATTTCGGCGACGAGACGCTCGGCGGACTCCTCGCCGTCGTACGCGTCGACGAGCCGCGACAGCAGGCCCACGCAGTCGCTGATGGCTTCGAGATACCCGTCGGTCTGGTCGACGACCTGTTCGGAGAACTCCGGAGCACCCTGTTGTGGCATCGGTTCGAGGTCGGTCCGGGCAGTCACTAAGCGATTGGTATGAGGGTTCCGTTGCCAACAATAGCCACACGACGGCGGGCAGACGGGTCGGTCGTGATGCACGTCGGGGCGGTTGTCCGGCCGAGAATCGTGGTTGTTCAACTGGACGAATTCTACCAGACAGGCTACCGAGCAGCGGTGCTGAGAACCACCAAACGTACTCTAGTGGTAAGATTCTTTGTCAGTGGTGACTTATCTTCATTTATGTCAGCGGAAACAGATGGGCAGGGACGACTGTACATCCCGAAGGAAGTCCGCGAGAAGTACGGCCAGAAGTACCACATCGTCATGTACGAGGACAGAATCGAACTGATACCAGTCGCGGACGACCCACTCACCGCCGTCCGTGAGGCCGCAGGCGAACTCCACGATGGGTCCGTTGAGGAGATTCGAGACGACATCGAAGCCGAGGCGAAAGACGAGGCTGAGGAAGTCGGACGTGACAAATGACCGCATACGTCGAGACCGATTTTCTGCTCGCACTTGCCAAAGACTCCGATTGGCTACAGGGCTCCGCAGAGGACGCACTCGCCGAACACGACGTGGAAACGTCGCCGTTCTCGTATCTTGAACTCCTCCTCGCTCGGGAGCGCTACGAGTTCGACTACGTGCCGCTGGTGGCGAATCTGCTCGAACTCGTCCCCGTGCGCGACGAGGAAGAGAAACAGGTGGTGCTGAAGGCCGTCAATTATTATGACGAGGGCATGACACCGTTCGACGCCTTCCACGCCGCGACTGCGGAAACGCGGGGAATGGCTGTCCTCTCTTCCGAGCGAGATTACGAAGACGTCGAGGTCGAACGAGTGCCGCTCGAACCGACCGGCGACGAGTGACGCCGCCCCATCTCTGACTACCGGTTCTCGCGCTGTTCGACCTTGTTCAGTTCGATGAGCAGCCGGAAGATGGCCTTCACGAGGTTCGGCTCCACGTCGAACGCCTCGGCGTTCCGGCCGGCGCGGTCCATCACCGCCTGCTCTTGGCCCTCGTCGGTCGTGGCCATCCCGCGGTCGTCTTTGACCTCCGCGATGGTCTCGGCGACGTACGTGCGCCGCGCGATGAGGTCGACGATTTCGCGGTCGATGGACTCGATTTCCTCGCGCAGTTCCTCCAAGCTCATGTCGTCCGGGCGCCCTCCAGCTGCGTCGTCGTCAGCCGGACCGTCCCCGGGTTCTCGTCCCATAGTGATTTCACCTCCGAGAGTGCGTCGTGCTCGCCGACGGCGACGTAGCTCGGGCCGGTGCCCGACAGCGACGCCCCGGCGGCGTGCGGCAGCGCGTCCACGATTGGCTCCGCGGAGTGGCCCAGCGCCGCCGCGAACGCCAGCCCGTTGACCGTCATCGCGGTGCCGTACTCGCCGTTTGCGGCGAGGTCGGCGACGTGCTCGGCCATCGGCGCGACCTGCTCGCAGCGCGCCACGTCGGCGTCCGCGGAGAACGACTGCTCGGGCGGCGTCCACACGACCGCCGCCCACTCGACCTCGTCGCGGAAGAGGAGGTCGTCCTCGCGGTTGTCCGTCATCGTGAGGCCGCCGAGCATGCTCGCCGAGGCGTCGTCGAACGCGCCCGTGACGGTGACGCCGACCTCGCGGGCGGCCTCGACGCCGAGCCGGGCGGCGTCCTCGCGGTCGACCTCCTCGGCCACGCCGAGCGCGTCCAGTGTCGCCAACACCGTGGCGTTTGCGGCCGCGCTCGAACTCTTCAGCCCGGACGCCAGCGGCACCTCGCTGTCCGTGTGGACGGAGCCGCCCTCGCCGTCGCCGTAGCGCTCGGTTGCCAGCGACACGCACCGCTCCACGAGCGCGGTGTCGGCGTCCGGGTGGTCGGCGACGCTGCCGGTGACGCCGTCGGCGGCCGCGTCCAGCGACACCTCGGCTGTCACGTCGAAGTCGAGCGCGAACGCCGACCCGATGCCCGTCGCCAGCGCGTTCAACACGGTGCCCGCGGCTGGCGCTGCTGCGCGGCCGTCCATGTGTTGACCTGCCACGGCCGGTATTTACGACTGGCGCTTCGGGCAAGGGTAGCGTGGGCGAGCGCAGCGAGCCCACGTTAGGGCGAACGGCGACCGCAGGGAGCCGTGAGCAGGGCCTCCGTGCGAAGCGAAGCCACGCGCTCGGCGGCTCGCGGTTCACTTCGTTCACCGCTCGCTGTAACGTGGTGCGCCGGGGGCGCACCACGCGCTCCCGGGTCGTTCCTCCCCAGTCGCCATAACGTGCCCTCCCTTGCGGTCGGCCACGCAAACGGCGGGCTTTTCCACGCTCGCACGCAAGCCACGGGCATGAGCGCCCGCAACGACATCGCGCCGAGCACGCTCGGCGTCGACCTCGAAGAGGAGGGCGTCTTCGTCGAGTACACGGACGGCCGCCGCGCGTTCTACAACGGCGTCCCGGAGAAGGTCCACGGGACGGTGCGGTGCCGGCCGGGCAAGGACGTCCACGTCCTCGTCACGGACCCGACGGAGACGGAAGGCGTCCTCGTCTACGTGAACGACCGCAAGACCCACGACGGGATTCTGGAGTCGACGGGCGTCGGCCGCGTCCTCCTCGACCCCGGCGAGGAGGAGGAACTGTTCCCCGGCGTGACCGTGCGCGCGGACGGCTACGCGACGGAAGTCGAGGCCGACCCCGAGGAGGCCCGCGGTCGCGTGTTCGTCTTCGAGGAGGACGAGCTCGGCGAGCGGTCGTTCGAGCTGTTCGCACCCGAAAGCGAGCAGTAGCGCCGGCGGCCGCTACTGGAGGTAGGAGGGCTCTTCGGCGTCACAGTTCTGTTCGTGCTGTTCGGCGTCCCCTTGGTCGTCGAACATCAGCCCGCACTCTTCGCAGCGGTACCAAAGCATGTCGTCGCGCTCAGTCTCCTCGACCATGTGTGCGTCTGCGTCGCCCGAGCTAAAAACCGTTGCCCCCGCCGAGACGCCGGATTCCGGCTGGGCGACCGGCCGTTTCGCCGGTCACGGCCGCAGGCAGCGCTCGCGGTCGAACGGCAGTCCGAGGTGGTCGAAGGCGTCCCGCCAGCGCCCGATGTCGCCGTCGTCGAGGAGGCAGGGAGCGTAGCCGGCGTTCAACAGCAGCGCGAGCGCCGGGTAGCGGTCGGGCGCGACGCCGGCGCGCACGCTGTCGTAGCCCGCGTCCAACAATCGGCGGGTGGCCGCGGCGGCGAGCGCGCGCCCGAGTCCCCGTCGGCGGTGCGCTGGGTCGACGACGAGGCGCGCTATCGCGCCGCCGAACGGGAAGCGGTGGTCGGCCGCGTTCGGGTCGTGGAGCGCCGAGCACGTCCCGACGACGGCGTTCGTCGCGCGCTCGACGGCGACGAACGAGCCGTTCGGGAGCACGCGGTCGCGGAACGCCTCCACGTCGGCGGGCCAGCCGCCCGCCCCGAGCAAGCCCTCGACGGCTTCGCGGTCCCGGTCGGTGAGCGCGCTCGCGCGGAGCGCGTACCCCTCGGGCACGTCCACGTCGGGCGGTCGCAGGCCGTCCGGCCACAGCAGGTACGTGTCCTCGCTCATGGTCGCCGTTCGGCGCCGGCGCGTGGAACGCGTTGCGGTTCGGCTGAACCGTCGTCAGAGTAATCCGACTGGTCGCCGTTCGTGGAGTAACTGCGATGAGCACGGACACCGAACCGGCGGGGGCCGTCGACGACGAGTCGTTCTTCCGGGCGCTCGTCGAGCACGGGTCCGACGCCATCATCAGCATCGACGCGGACAGCCAGATTCTGTTCGCCAACGACTCCGTCGAGCGCGTGTTCGGGTACGAGCCCGCGGAGCTGGTCGGCGAGCCGCTCACCGTGGTGATGCCCGAGCGCTTCCAGCAGGCCCACCACGCCGCCATCGCGGAGTACGTCGAGACCGGCGAGCGCACGCTCGACTGGAACGACATCGAACTCCCGGGCGAGCACAAGGACGGCCACGAGGTCCAGCTCTCGATCACGTTCGAGGAGCACCGCTGGGACGGCCAGCGCGTGTTCTCCGGCATCATGCGGGACGTCACCGAGCGCGTGGAGCGCGAGCGCAAGCTCGAACGCCAGAACGAGCAGCTGGAGCGGTTCGCGGGCATCCTCAGCCACGACCTCCGCGACCCGCTGAACACGGCGAACGCGCAGGTCGCGCTCGCCAGACAAGCCGATGACCCGACCGAGTACCTCGACGAACTGGAGGCCATCCACGAGCGCATGAGCGACCTCATCGAGGACGTGCTCACGCTCACCAAGCAGGGCCAGACCGTCGGCGAGCCGACCGAGGTGTCGCTGTCGTCGGTGGCCGCGGACGCGTGGCAGACCGTCGGCAGTCCCGCTGCGACCCTGCACGCCGAGGAGGTCGGCTTCGTGGAGGCCGACCGCCAGCGGCTGCTGTCGCTGTTCGAGAACCTGTTCGGGAACGCCGTCCGCCACGGCGGCGAGGACGTCACCGTGGAAGTCGGCGCGCTGGCCGACGGCTTCTACGTCGAGGACGACGGCCCCGGCATCCCCGAGGCCGACCGCGAGGACGTCTTCGACTACGGGTTCACGACCGACGCCGACGGCACGGGCTTCGGGCTGAACATCGTCGAGAGCATCGCGGACGCCCACGGCTGGACGGTCGACGTGACCGACGCCGAGTCGGGCGGCGCGCGCTTCGAGTTCACGGGCGTCCGCCGCCGCGACGACGAGGCGGCGTGACCGTTCGGCGGGCTGATACCTCGATGGCGCGCTCCGCCCGCGCGCCGCGTCTGCGTGCCACTACACCCAAGTACCGCCGCGCCAAAACTGGGTGCGAGTGATGTCTACTGAAAGCGCCGCGGAAGAGGGCCTCGACCGCGACGAGCCCGTCGTCCTCGTCGTGGACGACGAGGCCAACGTCGCGGAAGCCTACGGGTTCTGGCTGCCCGACGACTACGAGGTTCGCACCGCGACGAACGGCGAGCAAGCCCTCGACGCGGCCGACGAGGACGTGGACGTGGTCCTCTTGGACCGCCACATGCCGGACCTCTCCGGCGACGACGTCCTCGAACGCCTCCGCGAGCGCGGCCTCGACTGCCGCGTGGCGATGGTGACCGCCGTCGACCCCGACTTCGACATCGCGGAGCTGCCCTTCGACGCGTACCTCACCAAGCCCGTCGACCGCGACGAGATTCAGGAGACCGTCGAGACGCTGCTGGAGCTGTCGTCGTTCGGCGAGCAGTCCCGCCAGTTCTTCGCGGTCTCCCAGAAGATTGCGACGCTGGAGTCCGAGAAGCGCGCGTCCGAGCTCGAAGACAACGACACCTACCAGCAGTTGGTCGCGCGCCGCGAGGAGCTCGACGCGGACCTCGAAGACGCGGTCGGCGGGATGGACGACGACGACCTCGAAGCCGCGTTCCGCGACCTCTGACTACCAGAACGCCTTCGTGCGGGCGTACTCGCGCTCGCGTTCGAGGATGTCCCGGTAGAAGTCCTCGTCGTTCTCCCGGTGGCGGTTGATGACGCGGGCGGCGTTGCGCGGGCCGACGCCGCGCGCGGACAAGGCGATGACGGCCTTCTTGCCGTGGCTCTGGACGATGCTGGCGTTCCGGAACACGCGCTCCGTGCGGTCCTCCTGCTCGTCGTCCTTCTCGCTGGCCTTCACGGCTTTCACGGCGTCGTCGGCCCACGGCGACAGCGCGGCGACGCGCGTCGAGCCGCAGTGCGGGCATTCGGGCTGGTCGCTGACGCGCCGGACTTTCGTCTCGTGCTCCCAGTCCTCGCAGTGCGTACAGAACAGCTTCACGCGGTCGTCTCGGATGCGCTCCTCGACGGCCTGCACGACGCTGGCGTCGGCGTTCTCGGGCGTGAGCAGTTCCGTGCCCGACGAGCGCCCGCCGACGCCGACGGTCGTGCGCTCGCCGACGATTTCGACGTCGAGGTCCCCGGACTGAATCGCGTCCAGCACCTCGCCGGCGCGCTCGACGTCGAGGTCCGTGTGGAACACCTCGCGGACGGCCTCGTCGTAGACGGGCGTGTCTTCGAGCGCGCCCAACAGCCGGGAGAGCCCCACGCCGTCGCGGCCCTTCCAGCGCTTGAGCGCGCCGAACTTCGCGGCGACCTGCGCGAGCGTGAACTTCAGCGTCTCGGACTGCTTGAGGCTCAACTCCAGCAGGGGCTCGACGTGCTCGGGGTCCGTCTCGCGAAGGAGGTCCACCACGTCGTTGGCGCTGATGCGCGCGGGCACGTCCAGTTCCACGCGGTACGGGCCCACGTCCAGCCCCACCGAGGAGCCGGTGCGCTGGCCCAGCAACGCCGACAGCAGGCGGCCGATGGTCTCGTTGGCCTCGTGGCCGAGCGCCGCGTTCACGACGATGGTGCGGCCCTCCTGCTCGACGACGATGCGGTCGTCGCTGGGCATCGCGTGCCCGGCCTCGACGTGGTACTCGACCTGTTCGAGCGCCTCGCCCGCGGTGTGCTCGTCGGTCGGATAGCGCGTCGTGAACTCCCGCGCCACGCCCTCGGGGGTCGCGCCGGCCGCGAACTGGTCGGCCGCCACCTCGCGCATCTCCCCGACCTCTTGGGCGACCTCGTAGGGGACCGGAATCTCTTGGCCCGTCCACGACGGCACCTCGCCCGCGGGGTCCTCGATGGGGGAGACGTTGACCTCCTCCTCTTCCTCGTCGATGTTCGTGATGCGCCACATCTCGCCGCGCTGGACGAAGGTCGCGCCCGGCTCCGCGAAGTTCACGACGAAGCGCTCGTCCAGCGTCCCGACCTGCCGGCCCGCCGCCATGTCGTAGACGGCGTACGTCTCCTCGTCGGGAATCATCGAGAGGTTCGCGTAGTAATACTGCCACGTCCCCCCGGACTTCGAGACGGTGTCGTCGTCCTCGTCCACGTAGAGCACGCGGTTGTTGTGTAGCTCCATCGCCACCTCGCGGAACGTCGCCTCGTCGAGGTCCTCGAAGGGGTACGCCCGCGTCACGATTTGGTAGGCGTGGCGCGCGCTCGTCTCCCCGAAGTCCATCACCACGCCCACGAGCTGGTTCGCCACCGTGTCGAGGCTGCCGTGGTGAATCTGCGTGACTTCGACCTCGCCCTCGCCGGCGCGGCGCGCGATGGCGAGCGCCTCGAAGGTGTCGTCGGGGCTGCCCGTGATGACGGTGCCGTGGCTCACCTCGTCGCGGCGGTGCCCCGCGCGCCCGACGCGCTGGAGGAGCCGGGCGACCTCCCGGGGCGACGAATACTGGACGACGTGGTCGATGCGGCCCACGTCGATGCCGAGTTCCATCGAGGACGTGCAGAGCAGGCCGTCGAGGTCGCCGGCCTTGAACCGGTCCTCGACCTCGACGCGCGCCTCCTTCGAGAGCGAGCCGTGGTGGACGCCGATGTTCGCGTCCAACTCCTTGAACCGCGAGCCCAGCGCCTCCGCGGTCTGCCGGGTGTTCACGAAAATCAGCGTGGAGTCGTGCTCGCCGACGATGTCCCGAATCGTGCGGACGTGGCTCGCCATCGACGGCGACGTCATCAGTTCGTTGCTCAGGTGCTCGTCGCGCTCCGTGATTTCGGGCTCGCGCACCGTGAACTCCACCTTCGAGGTCACGTCCACCTCGATAATCTCGCAGCCGCGGCCGCCCGTGAGGAACGCGCCGACCTCCTTCGGGTCGCCGACCGTCGCCGAGAGGCCGATGCGCTGGAAGTCCCCCGCCAACTCCACGAGGCGCTCCATGCCGATGGCGAGCTGGGCGCCGCGCTTCGCGCCCGCGAGCTCGTGGACCTCGTCGACGACGACGTGGCGCACGTCCGCGAGGCCGTCCCGGAGTTTCTCCCCGGTGAGCATCGCCTGCAGGGTCTCGGGCGTCGTCACGAGCACGTCCGGGGGGTCGTCGGCCTGCTTCTTGCGCTGGTACTGGGTGGTGTCGCCGTGGCGCACGTCCACGTCGAGGCCCAGCGTCTCCCCCCACCAGTCGAGGCGCTCGCGCATGTCCCGGTTCAGCGCGCGCAGCGGCGTCACGTACAGCGCCGCGAACCCCTCCGGCGCGCCCTTCTCGACGATGCTGTTCAGCACCGGGAGCATCGCCGTCTCTGTCTTCCCGGTGCCCGTCGGCGCGACGACGAGCCCGTTTCTGCCGTCCGCGAGCGCGGGAATTGCGCGGCGCTGTGGCTCCGTCGGCGTCGTGAACCCGCGCTCGGAGAGCGCCGCCCGCACCTCGCTTCCGAGGTGGGCGAACGCGTCCATCCCCCGCGTCTCAGTCATCTCCCGAAGGTAGGTCCGCGACCCGAATAAGCACGTTGCCGGGCGACGAGCCCGCCCCTACTTGGGACGCGACGCACCCTGTCAGGAGTCGCGGCGGCGAACGCGCACGCGCTCAGATGTCGCCGTAGCGACCGAGCCGCGTGCCGTCCAGCAGGTACGCTTCCGCGTCCGGGCACGCCTCGGGCAGGAACGGCGCGAGGAACCCCTGCCCCTCGACGTTCACCCACGTCCCGCCAGAGAGGTCGTTGAACGCCGGGAACACCGCGAGGTCGCCGTCCACGTCGATTGATTCGCCGTGGTGCTCTTCGAACGGCTCGGCCTCCAGCGCGCCGCGCAGCCACGCGCGCTCGACGCGCGTGCCGCCGACCTCGTCCTCCAGCCTGACCGTCGGGTGCTCGTGGCCGACGCAGACCGTCTCGGCTTCCAGTACCTCCCGGCTCGGCCACGTGTGACCGTGCGCGAACCCCACGTCGCCGAAGCGCGCGCCCTCGGGCGGCGTCGCGTCGAGGTCGAACTCGTCGGCGAGCCCGCCGTCGTGGTTCCCGACCACGAGCGTCACGGGCACGTCGAGCGCGTCGAACAGCGCCGCGAGTTCCTCGCGCTCGACGCCCTCCGGCGTCCCGATGGCGTGCCCGAGGTCACCGAGGAAGACGACGCGGTCCGCGCGCGTCTCCGCCACGAGGTCGAGCAACCGTTCGCGGCGGGCGTCGGCGCGACTCTGGACTTCCAGTCCCTCGCGGCGCAGCGACACCTCGATGCCCGCGTGGTAGTCCGCGACCACGAGCGCGCGCTCCCCACCGAGGTCGGCGACGGCCGCGGGCTCGTCGAGCACCGGCTCCACCAGCGCCATCTAGATGGCTTTCAGGTGGTCGTCGCCGGACTCGTAGCAGCGCCCGCTCATCAGCGCCTCTTGGATGGCGTCCTCGATTTCGCCCTCGTCGGCGTCGCGCTCGTCGGCCGCCGTCGCCACGACGGTCTCGCGGAGCGCGCCGTCGCCGTCGTCGAGGTCCGCCATCAGCTCCACGACGTAGTCTTCGAGGTCGAGGTCCATCTCGCCCGCCTCGGCGTCCTCGCTGTCGGAATCCGGCTCGTCGTACTCGTCCTCGGTGAAGTCGTCGAGGTCGTCGGCGTCCTCGTCTTGGGACTCGTCGAACGCCTCGTCGTCTGCGTCGAACTCCCCGAGGTCGTCTTCCTCGGACTCGCTCTCCGACTCCGCGGCCGGCTCTTCGCCGGGCTCGGGCACGTCGATGTCGGACTCGCCGGCGTCGGGCACCTCTGTCCCGGTGGAGAAGCCCACGTCGTAGTTCTCCTTGACCTCCTCGCGCTCCTCCTCGGAGAGCTCGTACATCTCGCCGTCGGCGGCCGGCTCCTCGCTCTCGGGCGCGGCCTCCGCGGCCACCTCGTCGGGCTCCGGCGTCTCCGCCGCCGGCCCCGGTTCGCTCTCGGACTCCGGCTCTGCCTCCTCGCTGTCCGGTTCCGGCTCGTCGCCGGCCGGCTCGGTCTCGACTTCCTCGTCAGCCGACTCGACCGATTCGGTGTCGGCCTCAGTCTCCGGCTCGGAGTCCGGTTCTGGTTCCTCGTCGCCGTCGAAGCCGGTCGCCTCGGGCTCGTCGAGTTCCTCGCTCTCGGCCGCCGAACTGTCGGGCTGGTCGGCGCCGAAGCCTTCGGCCTCCGGCTCGGTGTCCGGCTCCGTGTCGGCCTCGTCAGTCGTGTCCGCGTCGTCGGAGTCCGCTCCGGGCTCGGCTGCCGCCTCGCCGTCGGTGTCCACGTCGAGCGTGGCGGCGAACCCGAGGTCGGCGTCGCCCTCGTCGCTCGGGGAGACCGAGAGGTCACCGACCTCGTCACGCTCGCCGGCGACGACGCGCGCGGCATCGAGTGCGAGTTCCCGGACTGCCGCGAGGTACGCGGGCGTCGTGCCGTAGTGGTCCAGCGCGAGCGGGATGCCCGCCGCGAGGCCGTGCTGGACGCCCGCGGCTTCGAGAATCTCGCGGAGCGTCTCCCCGCGCTCGACGCGCTCGTGGGCGGCCGCCATCGTCGCCACGCGGTCGACGGTCTGCTCGGCGGTCGAGACCACCCAGCGGTCGCGGGTCTCGGCGTCCACCTCGCTGACCTGCTCCGGGCGAATCGACGTGTAGACCACGTCCGCGTCGTCGGGCTGGAAGGTGCGGGCCTTCCCCGTCACCGCGACGAACGACGGCGTGTCCGCGGATTCCAGCGCCGCGAGCGCTTCAGGCTGGTACTGGCCGGCGTAGACGACGAACGCGCCCGTCGGGTCGACGACCCGCGCCCGCACCACGTCCTCGCTGACCTGCTCGACCTCGGTGAGCACGCCCACGACGAACACGCGGTTCACGCGCGCCCCGGTCGGCGTCACCACGTAGTTGGGCGCGCGCTCCTCGTCGCTCTCCGCGTAGCTGTAGTCGGCGTCCTCGAACTCCGCGGCGAACAGCCGGTACGCGACCTCGCGGCGGTTGACCTCCTCGCCGTCAGACGAGCTCATGCGTCCACCTCCGCGAGGAAGGCCTGCGCACGTTCCGCGGGGTCGTCGGCGGACTCGCGGAACGAGAGGGTTTCGAGGTTCGCGCCGTAGTCGTCCACGGAGAGGTGGCCGCGGACCGTGTACTCGGAGCCGACGACCGTGTCCGCGATGGTCTCGGCGACGACGGTCTGGTCCATCGCGTCGCGGGCCTGCTGGCGCGCGTCCTCGATGTCGCCGCCGTACACCTCCTCGGTGAGTTCGCGGTCGAGGATGACGGTCACGGTGTCGGTGCCGTCGTCCAGAATCGCCTTCACGCGCAGGTCGTCCTCGCCCTCAACGTCGCCGTGCTGGCGGCACTGGCCCTTCTGGACGACGCGGCCGCACTCCGGACAGCGCTGGATGAGCCCGGAGCCGTCCCGGACCTCGATGACGTTCCCGACGAGCTCCACGTCGTAGGCGCCGCCGCGCTCGACGGCCTCCCGAATCGCCATCCGCGTCGGGCCGCCGACCTCCACGGGCTCGTCGAGGGCGGTGACCGTGGAGAACTCCGAGACGTTCACCGACGGCACGCCCCGGAACTCCCGGACGTACACGTCTTCGAGCCGCACGGACGCCCCCTCGGTGAGTTCGTCGTGGGGGTTCCAGTCCGTGAACGGGAGGCGGGCGCTCTCGTCGCCGAGCACGCCGCTCAGAATCTCCGTCTCGCCGTCCCGGCCGTCGATGGTCCGCGTCTCGACCTCGGTCACGCGGACTTCGACGTTCCGCCCGCGGTCGCCCGGCGAGAGCTCCGAGAGGCTGCGGTCGCCGCCGACCTCGTAGGGCACGTCGATGGATTCGGCCTTGCTCACGGTCGAGGACTCCCCGAAGTTGAGCTCGGGTTCGCCCTCGTACTCGCGGACGCTGGCGTTCCCGATGGTGACGTTGTCGCCGGCCTCCAGCCCGAAGTCCTCCCACGCCGTGTACGAGATTCTCCCGGTCCCGTCGGCGAGTTCGCCCTCGCCGATGACGTGGTCGTCGCCCTGATAGCGAATCGAGCGCTTGCCCGCCGTCAACACCTTCGCGGTCACCGTGACGTTGCCCGAGTCCGGGCCCACGTCCACGATGTCCGCCGCCGTCGGGCCGCTGGAGCCGCCGCCCGAATCGTCGCCGAACTTCCGCCGGAGGCTCCGCTTGGCCTCCTCCACGGGGACGCTGTACTCCACGAGGTTCTGCAGGTTCTCTTTGACCTCCGCTTTGTCTACACCGAGGTCGGAGGCGAGCTCCTCGGCGTGGTCGTCGATGTTCATGCGTCCGTAGTTCGGACTGCCTGCCGTAAAAGGGTTCCCGCGAGCGGGCGCGCGTGACGCGAACACGAAACCGGTTTCCCGCGGCCAGCGCCTACGACGGGTATGCACGTCGTCGTCAACGCCGCGATGAGCGCGGACGGCAAGCTCTCGACGCGCCGCCGCGAGCAGGTCGCCATCAGCGGCGAGCAGGACTTCCGCCGCGTGGACGAACTGCGCGCGAGCGTGGACGCCGTGATGGTCGGCGTCGGCACCGTGCTCGCTGACAACCCCTCGCTGACCGTCGACGACGCCGGCCTCGTCGCCGACCGCGAACAGCGCGGCGACACCCCTCAGCCCGCCCGCGTCGTCGCGGACTCGCACGCCCGCACGCCGCCGGACGCCCGCCTGCTCGACGGCGCCGCCGAGACGTACGTCCTCGTCGCCGCCGAGGAGCCCAGCGAGCACCGCGAGACGCTCGAAGACGCCGGCGCCACCGTCGTCGTCGCCGGCGAGAACCGGGTCGCGCTCCCCCCCGCACTCGACGCGCTCGAAGCCCACGGCGTCGAGTCGCTGATGGTGGAGGGCGGCGGCGAACTCATCTTCTCGCTGTTCGCGGACGGGCTCGTCGACGAGCTGTCGGTGTTCGTCGCGCCCACCATCATCGGCGGCCGGGACGCCCCGACGCTCGCGGACGGCGACGGCTTCGTCTCCGAGTTCCCGGAACTCGAACTCGCGGGCGTCGAACGCGTCGACGACGGCGTCCTCCTCGAATACGACTGCTGACACCGGACGACTGTTCATCTGTCACGTGGCGTCGAAGCCACGGCTACGACTGATTCAGCGCGTCGGGCCTGCTGGCGAGCGTGACGCGTCGCTAACGCAGTGTGTCGTTCGTCGGCGGTCGAAAGAAGAATCGAACGGGAGCCAGCGGTCGATTTAGTGCTGGTGACCGGTCGCTTCCGCGTACGTCTGCCCGAAGCGCTCCTCGAAGTTGTCGAGGACGGCCTCCTCGACGTTCTGGAGCTCCTCGGTGGGCTCGCCTTGCCCGTGGTGGACGAGCGCGTGGGCGCGCTGCGCGAACGCCATCAGCGCGATGTCGCCGACGACCTGCGCCTCGCTCTCGTCGTCCTCCTCGCTGAAGATTTCCACGAGTCGCGCGGGAATCGTGACCTCGTTGGTGTCGCCGTCTGGGTCCTCGATGGTGAACGTGGCTTCGTCCATGCTCGCACGGACGGGACCGCGACTAAAATGGGTGTGGAAAGCGGGCTACGCCACGGCGCCCATCCAGTCCGGGCGGTCGGCGTCCGTCGTGTTGAGGGCGACGACGGTCGTCTCCCGGGTCAGCGTCGTCGGTTCCTTGCCGCGCTCGACCGTGACCGTCCACGAGAGCGACCGCAGGTAGCCGTCCTCGTGGACCACCAGCCGCGCTCGCGCGTCCGTGACGTCGGCCGCGCCGTCGGCGTCGGGACCGTCGGCTCGGAAGTAGTGTAGCGTGTCGGTGCTGCGGACGTACTCGAAGTCGTAGCCGGCGAGGACTTCGGGGTCCGGCAGCGGGAGGTCGAACGCGAAGCTGTCGTCGGCGTCGAAGCGCGCGCTGTCGCCGGTCCGGACCTCGTACCGGAACGACTCGTCACCCGGCCGCCGGCTGCGCTCGTAGGTCCCCGAGGCGTTCCGGAAGACGACGCCGGAGGCCGTCGAGACGTTCCGCCAGTCGCGCACGAACTGCCGGTCGTCCCGGTCGACGACGACCCTGTGCTTGTACGCGAGCGTGTCGTTCTCGTCGCGCTCGTACCAGCCGGCGTAACTGCTGGCGTTCGCGAGCGTCGCCCGGTGTCTCGCAACGAGGTCGCGGGCGTCCGCGGCGTCCATCTCGGTGACCAGCGACGCCACGTCGGGCGCAGAGCCGCCGTCGAGCGGACCGACGGCGCCGAGACAGCCCGAGGCGAGCAGGAGGAGGGCGACCGCTACTGCGGGGGCGGGTCGGGTCACGTCCGAACGCCTCGACGGCAGGAGAAAAACTCTTCTGGACGTTCGCGCCGGCGGCGAACCGCCGGATAGCGCCGCTTCAGTCGTCGGCGGGCGCGGCCTCGGTGCCCTCGGCCGCGCTCGCGCTCACTTCGCTCTCGAGGTACTCGTCGGCGTCCAGCGCGGCCTTACAGCCCATGCCCGCGGCGGTGACCGCCTGCTGGTAGTGGTAGTCCACCACGTCGCCCGCGCCGAAGATGCCCTCGACGTCGGTGAGCGTCTGGCCGCCGCCCTTCCCGCCGTGGGTGACGATGTAGCCCTCGTCGTCGAGTTCGACGCCCGTCTCTTCGAGGTAGCCCGTGTTCGGCGTGTGGCCGATGGCGACGAAGAACGCGCCCACGGACAGCGAGAACTGCTCGGTGGCGTCGTCGTCCAGCTTCGCCGAGGGGTGGCCTTCGGGGTGGCGCACGAGCGTCACGTCCTTGACGCCGTCCTCGGGCGTGCCGTTCACTTCGACGGCCTCCGTGTTCCAGAGGACTTCCATGTCGCCGTCGTCGACGTGCTCTTGGACGCGCTCCTCCCAGTAGTCCTCCGCGCGGAGCTCGTCGCGGCGGTGGACGAGGTAGACGGTGTCCGCGAACTTCGTGAGGAAGCTGGCCTCCTCGGCGGCCGCGTCGCCGCCGCCGACGACGACCATGTCCTCGCCCTTGAAGAACGCGCCGTCGCAGGTCGCGCACGTCGAGACGCCGTACCCCATGAGCTCGTCCTCGCCGGGGATGCCGAGCGTGCGCGCGCTCGCACCGGACGCCGCGATGACGGCGTCGGCGGTGTAGGCGTCGCCGTTCGACAGCTCCACGCGGAACGGCCGCTGGGAGTCGTCGACGCTCTCGACGACGCCGTGTTCGAGTTCGGCGCCGAAGCGCTCGGCCTGCTCTTTCATGTTGTTGATGAGGTCCGGCCCCGAGATGCCCTCCGGGAATCCGGGGTAGTTCTCGACCTCGGTGGTGAGCGTGAGCTGGCCGCCGGGCTCGTCGCCCTCGAACAGCAGCGGGTCGTTGTTCGAGCGCGCCGCGTAGATGGCCGCCGTCAGCGCCGCGATGCCGGTGCCGGTGACGACGAGCTTGCGGTGCTCGACCACGTCGTCGGCGTTGTCGTCCGCGATGCCGAGCTTCTCGTCGAGTTCGCCGGCTTGGTCGAGCTCGTGGGTGTCGTCCCAGCCGCCGATGAGCTCGTCGTCGATGAAGACCTCGGGGGCGGTCTCGCGGCCGTCCGCGCGCTCTTTCATCTCCGCGAACAGCTCGTCGTCGCCGGTGACGTTGTACGTCACGTAGTCGACGCCCTTCTCGTCGAAGAGGTCTTTCGCCTTCTCGCAGTACGGGCAGTCCGTCTTCGTGTAAATCTCTACTCGCGGCTCGTCGGTCATACGTCCTAGTGGGTGACCGCGGCGTTTGTACGTTGTGTTGGCCGGGAAGTGTGCCGCCACCCCGGTCGAGACCCCAGCGCTTACGCCGCCACTCGCCCCACAGTCGCGTATGCCCGCCGACCTCCACGAGAAGATGGACCGCTACGAGGGCCTGCTGGCCGACGCCCTCGACGAGGCCGAGGCCGTCCCGCCCGCCGACACGCCGCTCGGCGAGGCCGCCGCCGAGTACGAGGAGATGGCCCAATCCTACCTCGACGACGGCCGCCACTTCCGCGACCACGACGACCCCGTGAACGCGCTCGCCGCGTTCTCCTACGGGCACGCGTGGCTGGACGCCGGCGCCCGCATCGGCCTCTTCGACGTGCCCGATACCGGCCACCTCTTCACCGTCTGAGCGGGCGACACGCACCGCTCGGTGTCGGGTAGTTTTACGGTACTGCGCCGCCTCGACGTAGCCGATGGAGGCCGCGCTCTGGTACGTGTTGACGGGGACGCGGGGCGGCCCGAACCGCGTCCGCCTGCTGCGGGCGCTCGACGACCGCCCGCGGAACGCGAACCAGCTCGCGGAAGCGTTGGACCTCGACTACAAGACGGTCCGCCACCACCTCGACGTGCTCGTCGAGAACGACATCGTGGAGTCCAGCGGCGACGACTACGGCGCGGTGTACCTGCCGACGGACGCGGCCCGCGACCACTGGGACACCATCGAGGAGATCATCGAGGAGGTCGAGTGATGCACGATTCCACGCGAATGCCGGCCGAATTTGGGAAAGCGTATAACTACCGGTCCTGCCAACGGTGGTGTAGATGACCGTCTGGGCGGACGTGACGCGGGCGGCGATGGCGCTGAACGTCGTCGCGCTGCTCGCGCTCTGCGGCGTGTGGGTCCGCAACTACCGGCAGATTCAGTCGAAACACACGCTCGGCCTGCTCGTGTTCGGCCTGCTGTTGCTCGGCGAGAACGCCCTCGGCCTCTACTACTTCGTGATGCACGACGCGCTCACGGCGTGGTTCAGCGGCCTCCCCTCCGTCTCCGCGACCGCGATGATGGCGCTGCGCCTCCTCGAAACCGCCGCCATCGCGTTCCTGCTGTGGGTGACGTGGGACTGACCGCCGCTCTCGGTGCGTCGTATCTCGGCTCGACCGCCGGCTGACACCCCGAGAGCGGCGACGACCGCGTCCACGTAGTCGGCTCCGGCGACTTCCACTGGACGACACCGGGCCTCAAGCTTTTTCCCGGCAGCCGTTCGAGTTGCGGAGCATGGCGCACGAGGCGTACGTACAGTTGGTCTGTCCTGAGTGTCAGAAGCAGTGGGAGAGCACGCCGGGCGAGCTGCCCGCCCACGACGAGAACTTCAGCTGTCCGAACTGTCACGCCACACGGCGGACGGCGGAGTTCATGCGAACCGACCGCGACCTCGAGAACCTGAAGCGTCTCCAGTAATCAGACCGCCGACCGAGCGCCGCACGCCTCGCAGTGGAGGCGCTCGCTGTCTCCCTCGACTTCGAGGTTCGTGTCCGGGAGCCCGCACTCGGGGCACGTGACGTACGTGTCGACGTACTCGTCGAGGACGGCCTCGACGCGGCGCTGGCGGAACTCCCCGGTGAGTCGGGCGCGCCCGCTCTCGTCGATTTGGGCGCTCGTCCCGAGCTCGTTCTGGATGAACTTCAGCACGTGGTCCTGCTCGCGGCCGAGCCGGTCGAGCGTGTCCTGAAAGTTCTCGTACACCGTGACGTTGCCCTCCTTGCGGACGTTCGGCTCCGGCACCTCGAACCGGCTCTCGTCGCCCGCGACGTCGGACTTGTCCTCCATCGCGCGGTCGAGTTGCTCCTCGTAGTCCATACCCGAACGAAGTACCGGCCCGCACAAAAGCCTTTCAAAAGCCCCGGTCGGCCCGTTTTCGGGGCGTTCGCGCGAGCGCCGTGGTAACAGCTCTCAGGATAATACTATAACCCCGTGCCCGTTAGAATGGGCTGCCATGAAGAAGCAGGAGCTCATCCACCTCCACGGCCTCCTTGCAGAGGTCGGGAACTACTACGAGGAGTGCGAAGCAGACGAGATTTCTCTGGACGACTACGAGGACCTCGGCGTACGACCGACATCCATCCACAAATCGAAGACCGACCACAAAGCGGCTGTTTTCGCGCTCGCGGGCGGCATCACTTCGGCCATGGAAGACACCGAAGAGCAGGAAGCCGTCCCCGCTCAAGCCGACTAACGTAGCGACACGCGACGCCTCCTCACGCGCCCGAACCCGACAGCCACTGCGTTGCGCTCCGTCGCCGCTCGCCGACTACTCGCCGCCCGCTGACTCCTCGCTCTCGCCGCGCTTCTCCTCGACGGACAACACCTCCAGCGGGACGTTCTCCAGTCGCTGCCCGATCTCCTTGCGCGCGATGCGGGCGGCGTGCTCGGTGCGCTCGACGTTGAACACGCTCATCTCCAGTTCCAGCGCGACGAGGCTCTCGTCGGCGGCGACGAACGCGGGGTCTAAGCTCTCCCCGCAGTGCGGGCACGACCGCTCGCCCATGCTGATTTCGACGTAGTTGAGGTCTGGGTTCAGCAGCTCCCCGGTCTTCGAGATGGCGATGCGGACCGCCTCGTCGGAGTTCTCGACGTCGTAGACGGGGACAGCGGCCTCGACGACCACCCTACAGTCCATGACTACGTGGAACGTTCACACGCAACGCAGAAGAAGGTTGGCCCGCTCGGCCGACGCGGCGAAACGTACAACGGTCTGCCCGCGGAAGCCGCGAGCGTGCCCTCCAGACGAACGTATCTCGGTGCTGTCAGTACCGGACTGCTCTGCGGGCTCGCCGGCTGTGCGTCCGCGTCGCAACAGGTGAACGGCTACGTCCAGACGAAGTCCATCGGCGGCGTCCTCGACGAAGCGGGGACGCGGCGTGACGTCGACATCGTGACTGTCGACGCCAGCTACGCGCCGAACGAGGACCCGCCGGAACTCAGCCACCTCGACGACGAGTGGGCGGACTGGTTTCCCGCGCCCCGCCGACCGGTCGTTTCCGAAGCGCTCGACGACGCGCTCCGAGACGCCTTCGACGAGGTCAGGTACGTTGTCGGCGTCACGAGCCCGGGGTGGGCGGAGGGTGACGCGGCCGTCGGGAGCTTCAACGTCGCGACGACCCGCGAGAACTTCAACCGCGTACAGGTCCACAGCGAGGTGACCGCGTCCTCGGACGGCACGTCGCTCACCATTCACTCCGTGGACGGCCTCTGGGCGTTCGACGACGAGTAGCGTCCCGGCGCGAACCGAACCCGTCTTCCCCGCGCACCGCCAAGCCCGCCCGAGATGGAGCGCGGCGCCATTCCGACCGACGAAATCGCGGGCGCGGTCGACGTGCAGGCCACCCTCGAGAGCGGGCAGACGTACCTCTGGTGGCGGCCCGACGGCACCACCTACGAGACCGACGGCGCCTCCGGCGGTGACGCGTGGTACCGCACCGTCGTGGACGGCGACGTGGTGGAAGTCCGCCAGACCGACGCCGAAATCGAGTGGCGGTCCACGACCGACGCCGACCCGCTCGTCCGCGACCTGCTCGGCCTGAATGACGACCTCCACGAGATTCGCGCCGCCGCCACCGACGACGACCTCGCGACCGCCGCGTGGGACGCCTACGACGGCCTCCGCATCGTCCGCGACCCGTTCTTCGGCTGCCTGATTTCGTTCATCTGCTCGGCGCAGATGCGCGTCGAACGCATCTTCGCCATGCAGGAGTCGCTGCGCGAGCACTACGGCGAACCGATCGAATACGACGGCGAGACCGTCCACGCGTTCCCCGAGCCCGCGGCGCTGGCCGCCGCCACGGAGGACGACCTCCGCGACCTCAAGCTCGGCTACCGCGCGCCGTACGTCCAGCGCACCGCCGAGATGGTCGCGTCCGGCGAACTCACCGAGCGCGACATCGACGGCCGCGCGTACGAACTCGCGCGCGAGGAACTCACCGAGTTCGTCGGCGTCGGCGACAAGGTCGCGGACTGCGTGCTGCTGTTCTCGCTGGGCTACCTCGAAGCCGTCCCGCTGGACACGTGGATTCGCTCCGCCATCGAGGACCACTACCCGGACTGCGACCGCGGCAACTACGCCGACACCTCCCGCGCGATTCGGGCGCGCCTCGGCCCGTACGCCGGCTACACCCAAACTTACTTGTTCCACTATCTGCGCTCGGGCGGCGACGAGTAGCGCGTAGCTTTTTCTCGCAGCCGGTCGCACTCGCTGGCATGAGCGACCGGACTCGCGCACGCGTGCTGGTCTCCGGGAAGGTGCAGGGCGTCTACTACCGGGCGACCACGCGCGACACCGCCGAGGAACACGGCGTCGACGGCTGGGTGCGGAATCTCCGCGACGGCCGCGTGGAAGCCGTCTTCGAGGGCCCCGAGGACGCCGTGGCGGCGATGGTGGAGTGGTGCCACGAGGGCAGTCCCGCTGCGAGCGTGGACGGCGTCGAGGTCGAGTACGGCGACCCCGAGGGCGTCGACGGCTTCGAGGTTCGGCGGTAGTCCCGCACGCGGAGTTTTTACGGCGGCCCGCCACGAACACTCGCCCATGATTACCAGCGACCGGATGGCCGCCGTCGACCGGAACGCGGCGGCGGTCGGCGTGCCGCGCAAGCAGCTGATGGAGTCCAGCGGGAACGCCGTCGCGCGCGTCGTCCGCGAGAGCGCCGACGCCGGCGCGAGCGTCGCGGTCGTCGCGGGCCGCGGGAACAACGGCGGGGACGCGTTCGTCGCCGCGCGCTTCCTCGACGAGTACGACGTGACCGTCCACCTGCTCGGGCGGCCCGAGACCATCGGCACGGACATCAGCCGGGAGAACTGGGACGCGCTCCAGCGGGCCGAACTCCCCACCGAGGTCGTCAAAGACGCCGCCGCGTTGGACCTCGGTGACCCCGACGTGGTGGTGGACGCCGTGCTCGGCACCGGCGTCTCCGGCGCGCCCCGCGAACCCGAAGCGTCTGCAATCGAAGCCGTCAACGACGCCGACGCCACGGTCGTCGCGGTGGACGTGCCCTCCGGGATGGACGCCGACACCGGCGAGACGCCGGGTGTCGCGGTGGCGGCGGACCGCGTGGTGACGTTCCACGACACCAAGCCCGCGCTCGCTGAGCGCGACGACGTTACGGTCGCAGATATCGGCATCCCAGAGGCAGCGGAGCTGTTCGTCGGACCGGGCGACCTCCAGCAGCTGGAGCGCGACCCGCACGCCCACAAGGGCGACTTCGGGCGCGTGCTCGTCGTCGGCGGCGGCCCCTACACGGGCGCCCCCGCGTTGAGCGCGCAGGCCGCGCTCCGGGCGGGCGCGGACCTCGCGTACCTCACGGTCCCGGACAGCATCGCGGCGACCGTGCAGGGGTACAGCGAGAGCCTCATCGTGGACTCGTACGCCGGTAAGCGCCTGCGCCCCGAGTGCGTCGACGGACTACTGGAGCGCGCCGCAGAGGTCGATGTTGTCGTTCTCGGGCCGGGACTCGGCGACGCCGACGACACGCTCGCCGCCGTCCGGCAGTTCCTCGCCGCCTACGACGGTCGGGTGGTCGTGGACGCCGACGCGCTACAGGTCGTCCCCGAGGTCGAGACGGACGCGGACCTCGTCTGCACGCCGCACCAAGGAGAACTGAAGAAGATGGGGCGCGCGGCCGGCAGGGAGGAGGCCGCGGAATCAGCGAGCGGTGACGCAGGAGCCGCGAGCAACACCGACGACGACTGGCGCGAGCGCGCCGAGGCCGTCGAGGACTTCGCCGCGGACCTCGGGCAGACGCTGCTCGTGAAGGGCGCCTACGACGTGGTTTCGGACGGCGAGACGACGCGCGTGAATCGCACCGGGAATCCGGGGATGACAGTCGGCGGCACCGGCGACGTGCTCGCGGGCGCGACGGCCGCGATGTTCTCGACGCTCGACGCCGTCCCCGCCGCGAGCATCGGCGCGTACGCGAACGGCGCCGCCGGCGACCGCGTCGTCGACGAGCACGGCTACGGCCTGCTCGCCACCGACCTACTCGACGCGCTCCCCGCGGCGCTGTGGGGTGGTCGGGATGACTAACGACGCTCCCGAGGACGACCTCACGCACACCACCGAGGACGGTGACGTGCAGATGGTGGACGTGGGCGACAAGCCCGACACCGCGCGCCGGGCGGTCGCGCGCGGCGAGATTCGCCTCTCGGCGTCCACCGTCGACGCGATTCGCGGCGACGAAATCGGGAAGGGCGACGTGCTGGCGACCGCGCGCGTCGGCGCGGTGCAGGCAGTCAAGCACACGTGGGAGACGATTCCGATGTGCCACCAGATTCCGATTACGAACGTCGAGACGGACTTCGACGTGCGCGACGACCGCGTGGTGCTGGAGGTCGCCGTCGAGACCACCGGGAAGACGGGGTGCGAGATGGAGGCCCTAGAGGGCGTGACGACCGGGCTGAACGTCGTCTGGGACATGGTGAAGGCCGCCGAGAAGGACGCCGACGGCCAGTACCCGGGCACGGCCATCGAGGGCGTCGAAGTCGTCAGCAAGGAGAAACGGGAACTGGAGTAAGCCCGGCAGTCGCCGGTGCGTGCTTCCAAATTTGACGGGTGGCGCTACGACGTGGTCGTGGCCGTCTGCTCGTCGGGATACGGAATCTCTAGGTCGAGCCCGGAGTCGGTGACCGTCTCCTCCTCCACGAGGACGTTCTCCGGTCGAATGTCACGAACCGTAAACACCACGCGGTACCCGCGCCGGCGAAGCTCCTCCTCGCAGGACGCTTCGGTCTCGCGGCCGCCGATTGCCAGCGAGACGACCTTCCCGCTGCCGGACAGGTAGGGATTCTGTTCGAGGACGGGTTCCGTGCACTGCGTCGCCACGGTGGTTCTTCCCTCGACGGTTACGGTGACTGAGGACGGCCCCGTTTCGACGTTCGTCACCGTTCCCGGGACCGGGACTCGACTGGCGTCGACCGTCTCGAAGTCGTCGAGCGTCACCGGCTTCGGCGAGTCCGAACCGCCGTCGGTGCAGCCCGCGAGGAAGGCCACGCTCCCCGTCGCAGCGAGGAACTGTCGCCGGGTCGAGCGTTCGCGGTGTTTAGCCATAGTTCGAACTTGTTTCGAGCGTGAATAAAGCCGTTCTGGATGGTCGGCTCGGAGCGCGCGAGAATCCGGGGTCAGGCTTCGACGACGAGGTCGCTGGCCTTCGCGCGGGACTTCTCGACGACTGTCGGGAGCGCCTCGAAGTCGACGACGACCTGCTCGTCGCCGTAGTCCACGTCGCGGACGTGGGCGTGGTCGTGGACCCACGACACCACGCTCATCGTGTCGTCGGTCATCGGGAGCACGAGCGTCTCGCGCTCTCGCGGCGGCAGTTCGGCGTCGATGCGCTCGCGGAGCGCGTCGACGTTGATTCCCTCCTTGCCGCTGACCGCGATGGGGTTCGGCGCGAGCGCCGACAAGGCTTCCTGCTTCTCCGCGAGTTCGTCGTCGCTGACCTTGTCCACCTTGTTGAACACGGTGACGATGGGGGCCTCGTTGCGTTCGTAGAGCGTGTCGTGGCTGGTCACGAGCTTCTCCCGAATCTCGTCGACGGACTCGCTGGCGTCCACCACGAGCAACACGAGGTCGGCCTGATAGACGGACTCCAGCGTGGACTTGAACGACTCCACGAGCCAGTGCGGGAGGTCGCTGATGAACCCGACCGTGTCCGTCAACAGCACGTCCCGGCGGTCCATCTCCAGCCGCCGCGTCGTCGTGCCCAGCGTCGTGAACAGCTTGTCTTGGGACTCCGCGGTGGTGTCGAGGTCGGGGTGGAGCTGTTCGTTCTCGTCGACGTCGAGGTCGTCGGCGAGCCGCCGCAGCAGCGTCGACTTCCCGGCGTTCGTGTATCCCGCCAGCGCCACCAGCTCGAAGCCGGACTCGCGGCGCGTCTCGCGGCGCTGCTGCTCGGTCTTCTCGATGTTCTCGAGTTCGTCCCGGATGCGGCTAATCTGGGCCTTGATGTCCTGCTCGCGGCTCTCGTCGTACTCCCCGAGTCCCATGAAGCCGGGGCGCTCGTCGCGCTTGGCGAGGCTGGTCTTCGCTTCCGCGCGCGGCAGCTCGTAGCGAAGCTCCGCGAGTTCGACCTGCAGTTGGGCCTTCCGGGTGTTCGCGCGCTGGCCGAAGATGTCGAGGATGAGGCGGAAGCGGTCCACGACCTCCGTGTTCTCGGGGAGCTGCTGCCCGAGGTTGTACACTTGGTAGGGGCCGAGGCGGTTGTCGAAGACGACCCGCTGGGCGTCCGTCTCGGCGACGAGCGCGGCGAGCTCCTCGACTTTCCCCTCGCCGAGTTGGAGGGCGGGGTCGGCGGTGCGCGTCTGCGTCACTTCGCCGGCGACCTCGTAGCCCGCGGCGCGGACGAGCTCCCTGATTTCGGCGGTGTCGGCCTCGCCGTCGTCGACGCGCTTGGCGACAACCGCCGTCTTCGTCGGTGTTCCGGTCACTTGCCACGCGATACGCGCCGCTCGCACTTAAGCCCCGGGCGCGGCGTCGCCGCCGAATCCGACAAAAGAGACTTACCCGTCGCTCGCGGACGAACGGGCATGGCAGACATCAACCTCACCTCGCTCGGACTGGAGTTCGGGGGCGGCGCCGGCATCGGCGCCGTCATCGGCTTCGCGGCGAAGAAGGTCGCGAAGCTCATCGCGGTCATCGTCGGCCTCGAACTCGCCCTGTTCAAGTTCCTCGAATCCCGCGGCATCCTCACCGTCGACTGGGACCGGCTCACCGGCGGCCTCTTCGACATCACGCAGGCCGCCAACAGCGCCGCGCCGCCGTCGTGGGTGAACACCATCCTCTCGACGCTGTCGGTCAGCGCGGGCTTCACGGGCGGGTTCCTGCTGGGCTTCCGGAAGGGATAGCTCAGCGCGTGTCGAGTTCGTCCTTCTCCTTGATTATCGTCGTCTCCCCCTCGCCCTCCGAGACCTCGTTGACGAGGTCGTAGAAGTCGTTTTGCATCCCCGCGGGGAACGTCAGCACGCCCACCCACGAGCCGTCGCCCTGCCACTCCTCGCGGTCGAGGTCGCCGAACTCTCGAATCTTGGCCTGCCCGCTGCCCGCGTAGTCCGGCGGCAGATTCACCGCGACGGTGACCTCCTCGAAGCGAATCGGAATCACGGGCCGGAGCGCGTCCAGCGCGTCGTCGACCTGACTCTCGGCGGGCTCCATCGGGTCGACGGTGAATCCGGCTTCTTCGAGCGCGCTCTCGATGCGCTCGGGCGGGTGGGGGGCGTTGTCCATCTGGGGGTTGACCGCGTTCCGGGTGATGGTGTTGACGAGCTTTCGGTGCTTGCGCTCCTGCATCTCCTCGCGCTGCTGGGCGGTAATCTGAATCTCGCCGCGCTCGATGACCTCGGGGATGATGTCCATCGGCTCGGTCGTCCCGAACACCTCCTCTAAGTCCTCCTCGGCGGGGCGGTCGCCCCGGGAGGCGTTCTCGAAGACGTCGCGGGCGGCGATGACGTCTTCGAGCTCGCCCTCGAACTCGCCGCGCTTCATCGCGAGCGCGGCGTCCGGGTCGACCAGCACTTCGAACCGTTCCCCGTGGGTTTCGAGGCGCGCGGTCACCGCCTCGTCGAGTGATATCATGCGTGTGGCTTCGACGGGTGTACTTAAAAGAGCTTTTCCCGGCGAAGGTCGCGGCGGCGACTACTCCTCGGTCTCGTCGTCGCCCGCATCCTCGGCGTCGGTCGCATCCTCGTCCTCGGCGCCGTCGCTGTCGCCGCCGAGCAGGTCGTGCTCGACGAGGTACTCCCGGATTTCGTCGTTCGACAGCTCGATGAACGCGCCCGTCTCCGCGTCGACGGTGGCGACGCCGACGCCCTCGGGCTGCAACGAGTCCCGAATCTCGCCGAGCGCGCGCAGCGCGAGTTCGACGCCCTCGTCGAGGGGGAGCGACTCGTCGTAGTGCTCTTCGAGGTAGCCCTGCACGGTCGAGCGGTCCTCGCCGATGGCGATGGCCTTCCACTCGTACGGCGTCCCCGAGGGGTCCGTCTCGAAGAGGCGGGGTTCGCCGTTCGTGACGCCGCCGATGAGGAGCGCGACGCCGAACGGCCGCGCGCCACCGACCTGCGTGTACTGCTGGATGTGGTCGGTGATGTCCTTCGTCAGCGTCTCCACGCCGATGGGCTGGTCGTAGCGCACGCGCTCGACCTGCGCGTCGCGGCGCGCGAAGTCGATGAGCTGGCGCGCGTCGGCGACGTGGCCGGCGCTGGCGATGCCGACGTGGTTGTCCGCCTTGTGTATCTTCTCGACGGACGCCTCCTCCATCAGCCGGGAGTTGATGCGCTTGTCCACGAGGAGGACGACCCCGCCCTCCGTGCGGATGCCGATGCTGGGCGTCCCTCGCTTGACGGCCTCCCGGGCGTACTCCACCTGATAGAGGCGGCCGTCGGGCGAGAAGATGGTGATACCGCGGTCGTAGGCCTGCTGCTGGTTCTGTCCTTGCATGGTTTAGCAGTCGCGGTCGGTCGCGCCCACGTACCCGTCCTCGGCGTCGACGTCGACGAGGTCGCCCCGGCGGACGGCCGGACGGGAGTCGCCCGCGAACGCGACGGTGGCTTCGGCTGCGGGTTCTCCCGGCCGTCCTAAATACTTTTCTTCGGCGGCGCGAATCGTGCCCGAGACGCCGCGTACCGCCAGCCTCACGGGGTCGCCGCGCACCTCGTCGACGCACGCCAGCGCGGCCCGGCCGCGCTCGACTTCGCCGTGGCGCACGCGCACCAGCGCCTCGCCGCTCCCGTCCGCGAACGCGAACTGGAGCACGCGCAGGTCGGCGTCCGCGCTCCCCGCGTCGCCGTAGAGGTTCTGCGCGGCGAACCAGACGCTGCGCTGGAACTCTCCCTGCGAGAGGTCGGCGTCCGGCCACGCCTCCAGCCCGACGGCGAGGTAGCGCCACCGCGGCCGGAGGTGCTTCGGGAGGTGTTTCACCGCTTCTCGGCGACGAGCACGCCGACCTGCTCGTGAACCATCTCGACCGCAGTGAGCGCGTACCCCTCGTCGGTGAACGCGTCCGCGAGCACGCCCACAGTCGCGGGGTCGTCGACCTCCGGGCTGTAGAACGGCTCCTCGGGGTTCGGCTCCCCGAAGAACATCACGTCACCGAGCACGACTTTCCGCGGGCCGAGCCCCGCGATGACCGAGATGGCCTCGCGCTTCTCCGCGTCGCTGAGGTGATGCATGGCGAAGTTCGAGGTCACGATGTCGACGTCGCCGTCGTAGTTCGGTTCGCGGAACTGTCCCTGCCCGAAATCGACGTTGTCGAGGCCGCGCTCGCCGGCTTTCCGCCGCGCCTCGTCCATCATCCCCTCGCTGATGTCGCGGCCGACCACGCGGCCCGCGTCCGCGGCGAGCGCGATGGCGCCCGTCCCGCAGCCGAGGTCGAGAACGGTGTCGTCGCTGTCGGGACTGGCGTGTTCGAGCACGAGCGCGACGCACTCGTTGTATTCGGGAGACTGGTCGTCGTCGTAGTCGGCCGCGAGGTCGTCGAAGCGCGCGGCGTGCTCCTCAACTGTCTTCTTCATACCTGCCGCGTTCGACGCCCTCCGCAATGAACGCCTCGGACGCGCGGTGGCGGTTGCGCTCAGCTAGCTCCCCCCACGCCGCCAAGCCCGCGCGAATCTGCTCGCGGTCGAACCCGATTTCCTCGCCGACCGCGAGCAGTTCGCGGGGCGCGCGCAGGTGGAGGTGGGAGGTCGGGTCGGCGCTGACGACGTACGGCGCGTCGTAGTGCGCGACGAGTTCCCGGAGCTTCCGCAAGCCGCGCAGCGCCTGCACGCGCTCGCCGCCGTCGGCGCGCAACACCTTCGAGAGGTCGAACTCCACGTGGACGGCGTTGCGCTCGGCGGCCTTCACGACGACGTGGTTCACGTCGCCGCGCCCGCGCATCGGCCCGGCAAGCACGTCTACGCGCGGGGACTCGGCGATGAACCGGTTCAGCTCCGGCGTGCCGCCGCGCGCGACCAGCAGGGTCGCCCGCTCGCGGAGGTCGCCGAGCGCGCCGCTGGCCGCCGACACGTCGTCGGCGTCGAGTTCCACGCCCGAGACCACTTCGAGGCCGTGCTCCTCGCCGACGGCCTCGCAGTCGACCTCGGGGCGGGCGTCCGACCGGCTCCGCACGACGACGCCCTCGTAGCCGACGCTGGCGGCCGTCGCGGCGAACCGCGCGACGGTGCTGTCGCCGTCGGGGTGGGCGTGAACCGCCTCGTACACGCCCCGTGGTTTGCGCGCGGCGCGTAAAAACGCGTGCGTTCGCCGCCGGCTAGCGACCACGACGGCAAAAAGACGGCCAGTGGAGCGCTACGACAGCGCGTCGCGGGCGTTCTCGACGGCGGCGTCCTTCTTCGCGGGGTAGGCTTCGACCTTCGCGCGGAGCGCGATGCCGTCCCCGAGTTGGGCGTCCCCGAGGAACGCCTCCTGCTTGTCGAGGTGGACGAACAGCGAGCAGTTGTCGTCGACGCGCTGGTCGAGTTCCTCGCGGATGCGCTCGATGTCCGCGCCGTCGCGGAGCTGGCCGAGGACGTGGCGCATCTCGTCGGCGCGCTCGACGCGCGCGGAGAGCACGACGATGCGGTCGCCGAGGTGGCCCTCGCTCTCGGCGCGTTCGAGTTCGACGTCCTCCGGGAGGAAGTGGTGGAGGGCGTCCGCGACGCGGACCTCGTCCTCCGTGCCGTAGCAGAACGCCCGGAGGTCGACGTAGTGGAACGGGACTTCGCTCATTGCACGCGGGTAGCGGCCGCGGCGGTAAAAGCGTCGCTACTGCGGGTCGGGCAGGTGGGTAGCGGCGACGGCGGCGACGCGCTCGGCGCCGTTCTCTCGGGGCTCGGGGGCTTCCACGGTGTCGAGGAGGGCTTCGACGCCCGCGATCGACTCGGCGGCGTAGAAGCCGGTGGCGTCCGCGAGCGCGTCCACGACGCCGCGCTGCTCGGAGGTCGCGGGCAACACGACGGTGGGCGTGCCGGCGACCGCGGCCTCCATCACCGTGGAGTAGCCGCTGCAGATGACGAGGTTCGCGCCCGCGATGAACGGCTGCAGGGACGGCTGGAGTTCCCAGTCGTCGCCGCCGACGAGCGTCACGTCCCGGCCTGCTGCCTCCAGTGCGTCCGCGAGCCGGTCGGGGTCGACGCTGAACGCGCTCGGGACGACGAGCACGTCCACGTCCGCCTCGGGGGCACTCCCACTCGGTGCCATCGGCGGCACGGGGTCGGCGCCCGGAATCGACGGGTCGCCGTCCCAGACTTTCGGCTGGAGGAACTGCTCGGCGCGGTGGCCCGCGATGCGGTTGCGGGCGCGCGCGCCGACGCGCTCGACGGCGGCGTCGTAGAAGCCGGCGGCGTCGTGGGCGACGTAGACGTAGCGCTGGCCGTGCAGGGACGCGGCGATGGCCGCGGAGATGTCGTCGGTGACGAGGAGCGCGGGGGCCTCGTCGTCGAACCACTCGCGGTACTGCCCGACGCGCTCGAACAGCGCGGGCACGCTGTTCCGGACGACCTCCAGCAGACTGCCGTCTTGGAGGTCCTCGACGAAGTCCACGACGGTCGGCTCGAACTCGGTGTGGCCGTTGGCTTCCACGAACTTCGTGCCCGGGCCGCCGCCCGCGAGGACGACCTCGTAGCCGGCGGCCGCCAGCTCCTCGGCGACCGCCAGCATCCGGGTGGCGTGGCCGGCGCCCTCGCAGTAGTGGGCGACGGCGACTTTCGGGGTCGCGGTCATGGCGCGGTCACGTATGCGTCGACGTGGGGGCGCGAGCGGTATAAACCACTCCAAGCCGCGGCGTCACGAGCGCACGCCGAGCGCGCTGGTGGCGGCGGCGCCGACCGTCGTCGTCAACAGGTAGCCGCCGACGCTGTGAATCGTGACGACGGCCGCGATGGTCGGCGCGCTCACCGCCGTCAACAGCGTGAGCAGCGTGACGTTGATGGCTTCCGTGCCGCCGAGGCCGCCGGGCGTCGGGAGCGCGGACCCGACCTTCCCCAGCGGGAGCACGAAGAAGGGGACGTAGACGGGGACGGAGGCGTCGAGCGCGAGGAAGGTGGCCCAGAGGCCCAGCGCTTGGAACGCCCACCCGAGCGCGGAGAAACCGAGCGCGGCGACGAGGCGCTCGCGGGAGACGGCGACCCGGCCGACGGCGTCCGTGAACCCGCGGATGCGCTCGGCGAGGTCCTCGGCGTCGGGGAGGCTGACGCGCGGAATCGCGCCGACGACCCGGTGGACGACCCCGGTGACCGTGCCGCCCGCTCGCCCGCGAATCGCCGTCCGGTAGCGCCACGCGAGCGCCGCCACCACGGGGAGGACGACGGCGGCCGCGATGACGGCCACCGGCAGCAGGCCGAGTCTCCCGTTCGTTTCGGTGGTGACGTAGTAGAGCGACCCCACCGCCGCGAACGACAGCGACGGCACGACGTTGATGGCGTCGAGGCTGGTGATGGACGCGAGGCTCACCTCGTAGTCGGTGTCCGCGGTCTGCGTGAGCAGCCACGCGGTCACGGGCTCGCCGCCCGCCTGCCCGAACGGCGTGACGTGGTTGGCGAACGCGCCAGCGGCGTTCACCAACAGCGCCGTGTGAACCGGGACGCGGATGTCCAGCGCCGACAGGACGTTGTACAGCGCCAGCCCCCACGACGCGTTCCACAGCAGTATCGTGCCCGCGACGACCGCCAGCAGCAGGGGGTCGCCGCGGCGGGCGGCCGCGAACACCTCCCGGGCGTCCACGACCCAGAACATGACCGCGAACACGAGCGCCGCGCCCGCGATTCCGGCGGCCGTCGCCAGCAGGTCGTCTCGCTGCACGCCTCCGAGTGGCGGGCGGGCGCGAATCAATCCATCGAATCCCGCCTCGGGACCGCCGTCGCCCCGCGAATGGGAGGTTTTTTCTCCGCCCGCCACAACCGGAGCACCGAGCACCGCTCCCGGAAATGTTCGAGACGACGCCCACATTCATCGATGGTTGACGTACGCGCGCAGGCGGTCAACGCCGCCCGCAACCTCCGCTACCGCGGCGCCGACGCCGTCCGCGAACTCGCGTCGCTGGTGACGCACTCGCTGCGCTCGACGACCGACCCCGACCCCGTGCTGGACGCCGACTGGGACGCCCTCGTTCTGCTGGACGCGTGCCGCGCGGACCTCTTCGCGTCGGTCGCCGCGGACGCCGACTACGACTTCCTCCCCGCGAACCCGGGGTCGCGGACCTCGCCGGCCAGCGCCTCCGTCGAGTGGATGGAGACGGTCTTCGGCGGGGCCGGCGACGACGACCTCGCGGACCTCGCGTACGTCACCGGTAACCCCTACTCCGCGTCGAAGATCGACCACGACCGCTTCCACAGCGTCGAGGAGGTGTGGCGGTACGCGTGGGACGACGACCTCGGGACGATTCCGCCCCGGCCCGTGACCGACGCCGCGATTCGGACGGGCCGCGAGACGACCGCCGACCGGATGGTCGTCCACTACATGCAGCCCCACTTCCCGTCGGTCGTCGACCGCGAGCAGCGCAGCGGCGGCGTCTCGCTGGACGCGTTCGGCGACGACGAGATGTCCGTCTGGGACGACCTCCGCTTCGGCCACCGCAGCGAGGACGACGCGTGGCGGGCGTACCGCGCGAACCTCGAACGCGTCCTCGGCGACCTCGACGTGCTGTTCGACAATCTGGACGCCGAGCGCGTCGTCGTCACCGCCGACCACGGCAACGCGTTCGGCGAGCGCCACGTCTACGGCCACCCCGGCGGCGTCGACCTCCCGGTCCTCCGCGAGGTGCCGTGGTGCGAGACGACCGCGACGGACACGCACAGCCACGAGCCCGCCGCCGCCGGCCGCGACGACACCGGTGAGGGCGGCGACGCAATCGAACAGCGCCTCGAAGACCTCGGCTACCGGACCTAACCATGGACGACACTACCGACTCCCCGAACCTCCTGCTCGTCGTGGTGGACTGCCTGCGTCAGGACTTCCTGCACCGTGACGCCGTGGACACGCCGTTCCTCGACGGCCTCCGCGAGCGCGGGCAGGAAGCCACCGAGCTGTACGCCACGGCGACCACGACGACGCCAGCAATCGCCAGCCTGCTGACGGGCACGTACGGCGAGCGCAACGGCATCAAGTCGCTGCGCCGCGGCAGCCTCTCCGAGGACGTGGAGTCGCTGCCGGAGATTCTCGGCGACGCCGGCTACCACACGGAGGCGATGGTGACCGGGCCGCTGGTCCCCGAGACCGGCCTCGACAGGGGCTTCGACCGCTTCGACTGCCGGGACCGCGAGGAGTCGATGTTCAGCGACTGGCGCGAGGACGGCCTCGACCGCCTCGCCGGCCTGCCGGAGCCGTTCGCGGCGGTCGTCCACCTCTGGGAGATTCACGAGGACATCCGCGTCCCGCGCGAGTTCGACAGCGCGGAGTACGGCGAGACCCCCTATGGCCGCGCGTTCTCCGCGCTCGACCGCGAAATCGAGGCGCTCGCCGAGGCTGTCCCGGACGACACGGTGCTGGCGGTCGTCGGCGACCACGGCGAGAGCATCACCCACCGCAACAACCCCTTCCGGCTGCTCGTGAAGTCCCTCCGGGACGCCGTGAAATACTACGGCGGCGTGGACACTCGTGGCGTCGCCGAGCGCGTGAACCAATACTTCGACGACTGGGGGCCGGACCTCGACGACCACTTCGTGGAGAACGGCCACGGCGAGAACGTCTTCGACTTCACGACGAACGTCCCGTTCGTGCTCGCCGGCCCCGGCGTCGAGCCCGGGACCGTGGACGCTCAGGTCCGGCAAATCGACATCCTGCCGACGCTGTTGGACGCGCTCGGCGTCGAGTACGACGCGGACGGCGAGGTCGTCGAACCCGGCGTCGAGGACCGCGTCGCGTACATGCGGGCGTGCGGGGCGTCCCTGCACGGCGAGCGCAACTGGGCGCGCGCCGTCCGCCACGACGACGCCAAGTACATCGAGTACCCCGAGCGCGACTGGGCGCCCGCTGTCTACGACCTCGACGAGCACCCGAGAGAGCTCGAACGCGTCGACGACCCCGACCTCGAAGCCGACCTCCGCGAGCGCCTCCCGGAGCGCGGCGTCGACCCGACCGAGGTCGAGATGCTGGAAATCAACGAGCGCCTCGAAGACCTCGGCTACCTCTGAAGCCGTCGCTGGCCGCCGGAAAACTGCGGAGAAGTGATTTGGTTACGCGTCGTCGACTTCTTCGTCGTCGCCCTCGTCGGGGTCCTCCTCGCTCTCGTCGTCCTCGGCGAGTTCGAGGTTGTCCTCGGGGACGCCGGCCTCCTGCCCGTCGTCGAAGCTCACCGTGTAGTTGGGTTCGCCGAACATCGTCTCGACGACCTGCGTGACAGTGCCGGTCTCGCCGTCGTACTCGCTGTGCTTGTCGTGGAGGACGACCTCGTCGTCTTCTTCGAAGCTCATACCCCCAGTTCCGCCGGCCGATTCAAAAGCGACCCGGTTTCGGGGCTCCGAAACGGTAACGTGGGCGTCCCACGTAGGCCCGACCATGACCCCGCCCGCCGCGCCCGCGAACCGCCCGCAGCCACCGCACCGCGATGCCCGTCGATGACCTCTGGTATCTGGCGAGCCGCGCCGAGCAGCGCGCCGAGCGCGCCTACCACGCGCTGACCGACGCTCACGACGACTTCCTCGAGTTCGAGCGGCGGCGCTCGGTCTCCCGCGAGCGCTTCCGCACGCTCGCCGAGCGCGTCGAGCGCACGGGCGCGCCCTACGGCGCGCACACGGTCGTTTACCGGGAGAACGGCGACGTAGCGCTGGTGCGCCACGAGGACGTGGACCTCTGGGTGCTCCCCGGCGGCGGCGTGGACGACGGCGAAACGCTCCGGGAGGCCGCCGAGCGCGAACTCGCCGAGGAGGCGGGCGTCGGCGCGACCTACCACGGGCTGGCGATGGTGACCTCCGTCGCCTTCGAGTCGGGCGGCCACTCCGCGTGGGGCGTCCTCCCGGTGTTCGAGGCGTGCGCCGACGACACCGACCTCGAAGTCTGCGACCCGGACGGCGAAATCTCGGCGGCCGCGTGGTTCGCGGACCTCCCGGAGGACACCCGCGACCGCCGCGACCTCCAGCGGTGGCGCGAGCGCGCGCTCTCGTAGCGCTTTTCTCGGTCCTCCGCGTGCCTGCCTGCATGGACGTTCGCGTGCCGGTGGACAGCGAGCGGGCCGCGGTCGCGGACCGCCTGCTCCGGCCGGCGTACCGCGAGGCCGAAGTCCTCGACCCCGCGTTCAGCGACCTCGACGAGCGCGTGGTCGCCGACGAGGACTGCTCGCGGTGGCTCGACGACCCCGACCGCACGATGTTCGTCGCCTACGACCCCGAGCCCGTGGGCGTCGTCTCCGGCGGCGTCACGTCGTCGCCGGCGCTGTACGCCCGCGGGAAGAACTGCTACGTGGACGGTCTCTACGTCGTCCCCGAGCGCCGCCGCGAGGGCGTCGCCGGCCGCCTGCTCGACCGAATGAAGGCGTGGGGACGGGAGCGCGACTGCGAGTACGCGAGCCTCGCCGTGCACGTGGACAACCACGCCGCGATGGCGTTCTACGAGGACCACGGCTTCGAGCCGAAGTTCCGCAGCCTCCGCCAGCGGCTGTGAGCCCCCAAGAGCTTTTCGCGCACCCGCCGAAGCGTCGACCACGCCGAGTCGTCCTCGCACGGCGACCAGACTAAAACCATGAACGCCGACCGCTTCTCGCTGGACCAACTGGCTCGCACGGCCGGCTACGCGCTGTTCGGCGCGGTCGGCGCGGTCGTCGCCGCGCTCGCGCTCACGCCTGCGCTCGCCGTGCTCCAGCGCGCCGTCTACGACGCGTTCTACCTCGCGCTCGGCCCGTGGCCGGCGACTGAGGCGGCGTCGGTCCTCCACATCGTCGCCGTCGGCTCGCTCGCCGTCACGATACCGCTCCTCGTCGCCGAGTACGCCGCCGGCGACCGCGTTCAGACACTGGCGGGCGGCGCGGTTGTCACGCTCGCCGTGCTCCTCGCTGTCTCGGTGTTCGCGGCGTTCGCCGGCGTGCTTGGCTTCCCGACGGTCGCAGTAATCGTCGCGCTCGTCGCCGCGGCCGCGACCGCGGGCCTCCGGCGCGTCGGCGCGTCACGGGGCGCGACCGTCACGTTCGCCGGCTCGCTGCCCGTGCTCGCGCTCCTGCTCGTCCTGCTGGGCGTCGGCCTCGGTTGGGGCGGCGGCTACGACGTGGTCGCAGAACCAATCGATTCGGGTGCCGTGGACGGGTCGGTCGCGGACTTCACGGACGCACCCGCGGTGCGCGACGACCTGTTCTCCGCGGCCGCCTGCGACCCCGACGACGACGGCACGTGTCGGCTCTCCCTGCGCGGGTACGGCAACCAGAAGCAGGCCGCGCGCGTGCTCGCCGCCAACGGCGTCAGGTGCCCGTTCGTGAACGCGCCACGGAACCCCGTCTACGACCCGGACGCGTCGTTCGTCGCCGTCCACGACGGCCAGCACTACCGGGTGTCCTGCGCGGCGTACGGCGACTGACTACTCCGGGCCGAACGACTTCCCCTCGCGCTCCTCGGCGTCCATCCGGCGCAGCGCCGCGCGGGCGTTGCTCGCCTCGTAGCCGAAGAACACGTCCGCCGCGTACTCCTCGACGACCTCGGCGGCGTGAATCAGGTTCTCGACCTCCACGTCGACGGCGTACAGCTCGACGCTGAACGGCGCGTCGAGGCGGTCCTCGAAGCCCGACGCGATGCTCTCCAGCCAGTACGTCGTCCCGTAGTTGGTGTCGTACAGCGGCACGACGAACTCGTCGACGTGCTCGGCGAGCGCGTCCACGTCGAGGCCCGAGCGCTCGTGGAGGTGGCCGGGGTAGGGGTCGGGGTAGAGCGTGAGGTACGTCGTCCCGGGGATGCGGTCGGCGGCGTCCGCGACGAACTCCGTGATGACGCTCGCGCGCCACTCCTGCCAGTCGTCGAACTCGGATTCCGCGAACGCGGTCTCGCAGCGCTCGCAGTGACAGTACTCGGCGCGCGGGAAGCCCACGTCGTCGAGGCGCACGTCGCCGGTGACCTCCCCGCACGTCTCGATGACGGTGAGCAGGCCGTTCCGGTAGTCCTCGGCGAGCGGGCAGATGTACGACCAGTCGAAGTACGGCTGCTCGCGGGTGGCCTCGTTGCCCTCGTCGTCGACGGGCACGAGGTCGGGTTCGGTGCCCGCGGTGGCGTTGTCACCGAAGCAGGACACCATGCTGACGGCGCCCTCCACGGGGTCGGTGTGGCGGCCGGTGACGTCCTTGACCTCGTAGAACGCGCGGTCGAACTCCGGCCACTCGACTTCCTCGGCGTTCCGCGTGACGACGCCGTACATGGACGCGAGTTGGCCGGCGGGCCGCCTAAGTGGTTCGCTCTCGGCACGCGCGAAAAAACGGGGACGGCTCGATTAGTCGATGCGGTCGACGGCCTCGGGCTCGGGGGCCTCGTCGCCACCGACGAGGAACTTCCAGACGAGGGCGATGACCAGCAGTGCGGCGGCGGTCTTCAGGAGTTTTCCTGCCATAGCTGACAGTATCGGCGGCCGGCACTAAACGCTTTGCGGGGTCGGCACGGAACCGTGATTGTGCGCCGACAGGTCGGTCAGTCCCGGAGGTGGGCGGTGATGTCCTCGCGGACGAGGTCCCCGCAATACTCGCAGCGCAGGCCGTCGTCGAGCACCGCGAACGTCGGGTCGACGGGCTCGCCGGCGTTCGTGATGCACTCGCGGTTCGGGCAGACGAGCACGCCGCCGACCTCCGTCGGGCGCTCGACGCGGCGCTTCTCCACCACGTCGTAGTCGCGGATGATGTTGATGGTGGCCTCCGGCGCGATGAGCGACAGCACCTCCGCCTCGCTGTCGCTGAGCTCGCGGCCCTCGACTTTCACCACGTCCTTGCGGCCCATCCGGTCGGAGGGGACGTTCATCCCGAGGCTCACGGTCGTCCCCTCGGTGCCGTCGATGCCCAGCAGCTTGAGCACGTGCAGGGCTTCGCCCGCGGAGACGTGGTCGATGACGGTGCCGCTCTGAATCTTCGAGACGCGGAGTTCTGTGTCAGTCATCGTCGAGGAGCAAATCGAGGAGGGCCATCCGCACCGGGACGCCGTTGTGTGCCTGTTCGAAGTACGTTGCGTTCTCCGTGTCGTCGACGGCCGCGGCGATTTCGTCCACGCGCGGCAGCGGGTGCATCACCGCGAGGTCGTCTTTCGCGGCTTCCAGCGTTTCGGGCGTGATGGAATACTCGCCGGCGACGGCCTCGTACTCGTCCTCGTCGGGGAAGCGCTCGCGCTGGATGCGCGTGACGTACAGCACGTCGAGGTTCGGGAGCACGGCGTCCAGCGAGTCGTGCTCCTGCACCTGCGCGCCGGCCTCGTGGAGGTCGTAGCGCACCGACCGCGGCAGGCGCAGCGACTCGGGGCTGACGAAGTGCTGGTGCACGTCGAAGTTCGTGAGCGCGTGCGCCAGCGAGTGGACGGTGCGGCCGTACTTCAGGTCGCCCATGATGCCGACGGAGATGTCGTCGAGGCCGGCGTGCTCCCGAATCGTATAGAGGTCCAGCAGCGTCTGACTGGGGTGGTGGCCGGCGCCGTCCCCGGCGTTCACCACGGGCACGTCGACGTGCTCGCTGGCCATCTTCGCGGCGCCCTGCTTGGGGTGGCGGAGCACGATGCCGTCGGCGTACCCCTCGACGACGCGCACCGTGTCGGCCAGCGACTCGCCCTTCTTCACGGACGAGGATTCCACGGAGCCCATGTCGATGACGTCGCCGCCGAGGCGTTTCGCGGCCGTCTCGAAGCTCATCTTCGTGCGCGTGCTCGGCTCGAAGAAGCACAGCGCCAGCAGCGCGTCGGCGTGGCGCTCGGCGGCGGCCGCCGGGTCGTCGTCGAAGGCGGCCGCCCTGTCGAGGACCGTCTCGATGTCGGCCCGCGAGAGCTGTTTGGCGGTGAGGAGGTGGTCGTGACGCATCGGTTCAGTACGGGACCCGCGGGAGGGTAAAGCTCCCGGAGCGCACCCTCCTCCGGGGCGTGCCACCGCACCCCACTCGCGGCCCGAGATTCAAGTGCGAAGCCGGGACCACCCACTCGTGTGCTGGCAGTCGCGGGCGGCAAGGGCGGCAGCGGGAAGACGACGACAGCGCTCGGGCTGGCGGGCGCGCTCGTCGAGCGGCGGCGCCGACCCCTGCTAGTGGACTGCGACCTCGACGCGCCGAACCTCCACCTGCGCGCCGGCGTCCCCCGCGACCCCGGCCTCGACGCCGCCGACCCCGCGACGGTCGTCCACGAGGCCGAAACAGTTCCGGGCGCGGACGTGCTCCCCGTGGGCGACGCGGACGGCGACGACCTCGTCGCCGCCCTCGACGCGCTCCCAGGTTCTCGCCCCGTCGTCTTGGACTGTCCCGCGGGCGCGAGCGAGGCCGCCGTCCGACCGCTACGCGCCGCTGACGGCTGCGTCGTCGTCGCCACCGCGAGCCGGGAGGGCGTCGAGGACGCGGTGAAGACCGCGGCGATGGCGCGCGCGGTCGGCACGCCGGTCTTCGCGGTCGCCGTCGCTCGCGCCCGCGACGTGCCGCGGGGCCTCGCGGATGCGACGGCGGCCGACACCGTGCCGATACCGGAGGCCGAGACGCCGCTACTCGATTCAGAAACAGCCGCGGCGTACGCCGCGCTCGCGGACCACGCCGAGTCCGTGGCGTAGCCGCGTCGGCCGCGTTACTCTTCGTCGACGTCGAGCTCTTCGACGATTTCGTCGGCGTCGACGTCGGCGTCTTCGAGAGCGTCCTCGACGTCACCGAGGCCTTCACCGCCGCCCATGCCGCCCATGCCGCCCATCATGCCGGGCATGCCCGCGGGCTGGCCGTCGATGATTTCCTGCACGATGACGCGGTCGATGTCGAGCATGTCGATGACCTGATTGAGAATCTGGTCTTTGCCCATCATCCACTGCTGATTGAACTGGAGCTCCGGGGACTGCTCGATGTAGAGAGTCTCCTTCTCGACGGTCTCCGTGGAGGTCTCGGTCTCGCCGTCCTCGTTCTCCTCGGTGACTTCCTCCTCGACCTCGTCCGTTTCGAGGTGCATGTCGAGCTCCGCGTCGAAGTACATCTGGAGGAGGCCGCGGGCCTTCTCGACGGTGTCCTCGACTTGGTCGAGAATCTCGTACTCGTACTCGACGTCCTCGCCGGCGAGCGGGTGGTTGAAGTCGACGCGGGCGCGGCCGCCGATGACGGCTTCGACGTGGCCGTGCTCGCCGTCGATGTCGACGTGCGCGCCGGGGTAGCGCTCGTCCTCGGGAATCTTGTTCGCGGAGACCGTACGGACCTCCTCGTCGTCGTACTCGCCGAACGCCTGCTCGACGACGACTTCGCCGGTGTCGCCGACCTCCTTGCCGACGAGGTCGTCCTCGACGGCCTCGAAGATGTGGCCCTCGCCGATGACGATGGTGCGCGGGGCGAACTCCTGCTCCTCGGTGTCGACGCCCTCCTCCTCGGCGACCTCCTCGTCGGTCGTGTCGACGAGTTCGCCGCTATCGACGGTGTAGGCGGTGTAGGAGAGCTGAACGAAGTCCCCCTCCTGCAGTCCGCCCTGTTCTGTCTCGGATTCGTCGGCCGTCTCGGCCTCAGTTTCGTCGCTCATACCACTACGCACTCCCGTTCCACCCTTAAGAATCACGTTTCGCGGCGGCGAGAAACGCGAAGATTACCGATTCTCGGCCAACGCCACGAGGGCGTCGGCGTCCACGGAGAGCCACGCGGTGAGTCGGCGGTCGTCGTCCACGTCCGGCGGGGAGAGCGTGCAGCGGTCGGGCGTGTTCTGGTAGCGGACGACGGTCGCCGCCAGCGGCGTCGGCTCCGGGTCGTCGCGCGAATGGGGGACTCCACGGGTGGTGTCAGTGGACATCGTGACTCGGTTCGGGCTTCGCGCGACCCCGGGATAACGCCTGCTAAGAGGCCCACGTAGCACTATTGAGGCCTCGGAAGCGCGGGCCTTTTCCGAGCCGCCCGCGAGCACTCGGGCATGTACGAAGTGGAGGTGAAGGTGCCGGCGAGCCACGACGCGGTGCGCGCGGCGCTCGCGGACACCGGCGCGGCGCGCGCCGGCACGGTGGCACAGGCGGACACGTACTTCGACGCGCCGCACCGCGACTTCGCGGCGACCGACGAGGCGCTGCGCGTGCGGCGGGTGGCGGCCGCCGCCGAATCGTTCGACGGCGAAGACCGCGGCGAACTCGGGGACGCCATCGACGCGGTGCTCAACGGCGACCACCGCGCGGAGGGCGAGTCGCGGGTGACGTACAAGGGGCCGCTGCTGGAGGCGGAGTCGAAGTCCCGCGAGGAGTTCGAGACCGGCGTCGAGAGCGGCGACACGATGCGGGAAATCCTCTCGCGACTGGGGTTCGAACCGGCGGCGACCGTGCGCAAGCTCCGGGAGACCCACCACGTCGACGACTTCGAGGTGCTGTTGGACGCCGTGGCGGATGTCGGCGAGTACGTCGAGGTCGAAACCGAGGTCGAATCGGACGGCGAGGTCGAGGCCGCCCGCGAGGACGCCTACGCGCTCCTCCGGCGGCTCGGGCTCGACCCCGACGACCAGATTCGCACGTCCTATCTGGGCATCAAGCTCGCGGACGCCTGATTTTGGTATGCTCGACGCGCATAATCTTGGCACCCGTGCTTTTCGCAAGTTATAGGAGCGGAGCCGGGCAACACTTGCGCAATGACCGAGCGGAACATCCAAGTGCAGTCTCTCGACCGCGGCGCGGTCGAGGACGAGGAAGTCGAAATCGTCGAGCGAAAGGGGCTCGGCCATCCGGACTCTATCTGCGACGGCATCGCCGAACACGTCTGCGAGCGGCTCGCCCGCGAGTACCTCGACCGCGTCGGGGAAGTCCTCCACTTCAACACCGACGAGACCCAGCTGGTCGCCGGCACCGCCGCGCCCGCGTTCGGCGGCGGCGAAGTCGTCGACCCCATCTACATTCTCGTGGTCGGGCGCGCGACCAGCCACTACGTCGACGACGACGGCACCGAGTACCACATCCCCGTCGAGTCCATCGCGCTGTCGGCCGCCCGCGACTACCTCCGCGAGAACTTCCCGAACCTCGACCTCGAAACCGACGTCGTCGTCGACGTGAAGCTCGGCGAGGGCTCCGGCGACCTCCAAGAGGTGTTCGTCGAGGACGGCCCCGACGTGCCGATGGCCAACGACACGAGCTTCGGCGTCGGCCACGCCCCCCTCACGGAGACCGAGCGCATCGTCTACGAGACCGAGCAGTCGCTGAACGGCGACTACGGCGACGCCCACCCCGCAATCGGCGAGGACGTCAAGGTCATGGGCAAGCGCGAGGGCGACCACATCGACCTCACGGTCGCCGCCGCGCTCGTGGACGCCCACGTCGAGGACCTCGACGACTACAAGGCCGAAATCGAGGCCGTCCGCGAGCACGTCCACGACCTCGCGGCCGAGCACACCGACCGCGAGGTCGCCGTCCACGTCAACACCGCCGACGACTACGAGACCGGCTCCATCTACCTCACCACGACGGGGACGAGCGCCGAGCAGGGCGACGACGGCAGCGTCGGCCGCGGCAACCGCGCGAACGGCCTCATCACGCCGAACCGCTCGATGAGCATGGAGGCCACCTCTGGGAAGAACCCCGTCAACCACATCGGGAAGATTTACAACCTCGTCTCCACGGAAATCGCCGAGAGCATCGTCGACGAGGTGAGTGGGATTCGGGACCTCCGCGTCCGCCTGCTCTCCCAAATCGGCCGCCCCATCGACCAGCCCCACGTCGCGGACGTGCACGTCGTCACCGAGGACGGCCTCTCGGTCGCCGACGTGGAGGGCGACGTCGAAGGAATCGTGGACGCCGAACTCGCGGACATCACGGGCGTCACCCAGCGCGTCATCGACGGCGAACTCGACACCTTCTGAATCCGCGGCTCTACTGTTCTGTCGGCTCCTCGGTGGCCGTCTCGCGAACGGCGACGGTCACGTCGAACCCCCACGGCTCGCCGAGGTAGTTGCTGTCCTCGAAGCGGTACGTGCCCGCAGGATGGCACCGCTGGCTGTCGTGAGCGGCGAGCACGCCGAACTCGCGGCTCGCGGTCTCGCCCGGGTCGAGGGTCTGCTCGCGCATCACGGCCGGGAGCACGACGCCGTCGGTCGCCCGCCAGCAGTCGCCGGTCGGCCCGTCAGGCGTGACGCCGGCGTCCGGCGAGAGGAGGAGCGTCGCGTTCTCGCCCTCGCTTGTGCCGCGGAGCGCGTCCCACGGCACCAGCGAGCCGAACGTGAACGTCCGCGCGTCGTCGGCGTCGTTCGTGAACGCGACCCGGAGCCGAGCGGGGTGGTCGGCGGCGAAGTCCGCGACGACGGACACCTCGATGCTGACGTTCTCGACGGGCGGGTCGTCGGCTTCGGCGCTCGCGAGCGTGTACGGGAAGCCGCTGGCCGTCTCGTCACCGCCGGCGGGCGCGCCCGTGCAGCCGGCGAGCGCGGCGGCGGCCAGCGCCCCGAGGTAGCTGCGACGGTTCACGTCCGCTCCGACGAGCGGGTTTCTTAAACGCTTTCTCCGAAGTCAAAGAACAGTTTTAGCCGGGTCGTCCCGGAATTAGAAGACCGCGTCCAGCGCCTGCTGGAGGTCGGCTTTCAGGTCGTCGACGTGCTCGATGCCGATGCTCGCGCGGATGAGCGGGTCCGTGAGGCCGGCGGCCTCCCGCTCCTCCTTGGGGATGGCGGCGTGGGTCATCGCCGCGGGCTGCTCGATGAGCGACTCGACGCCGCCCAGCGACTCCGCGAGCGTGAACACCTCGGTCTCGGCGACGAACTCGCTGGCCTCGTCGAGGCTGGCGTCCAGTTCGAACGAGAGCATCCCGCCGAAGTCGTCCATCTGCTCGGCCGCCAGCTCGTGGTCGGGGTGGCTCTCCAGCCCCGGGTAGAAGACGTGCTCGACGCGGTCGTGGGCGTCCAGCCACTCCGCGAGTTCCTGCGCGTTCGAGCAGTGGCGGTCCATGCGCACGCCGAGGCTCTTCGTCCCGCGCAGCACCAGAAAGCAGTCGAACGGGCTCGGCGTCGCGCCGACGGAGTTCTGGTAGAACGCCAGCCGCTCGTCGAGGTCTTCGTCGTCCGTGACGAGCGCGCCCGCGACGAGGTCGGAGTGGCCGCCGAGGTACTTCGTGAGGCTGTGGCAGACGAGGTCCGCGCCGTGTTCGAGCGGGCGCTGGAGGTATGGCGTGGCGAACGTGTTGTCCACCGCGCACAGCGCGTCGTAGTCGTGGGCGATGGCCGCGAGCGCGCCGATGTCGTTGACGTTCATCAGGGGGTTCGTCGGCGTCTCCACCCAGACCAGTTCGGTGTCCTCGCTCATCGCCGCGCGGACCGCCTCGTGGTCGGTGGTGTCCACGAAGTCGAACTCGAGGTCGTACTCCTCGTAGACCTGCGTGAAGATGCGGTGGGTGCCGCCGTACACGTCGTTGCCCGCGACCACGTGGTCGCCGGCTTCGAGGAGGTTCATCACGGTGTTGATGGCGCCCATCCCCGAGGAGAACGCGCGGCCGTAGTCGCCGCCTTCGAGGCTGGCGAGGTTCGCTTCGAGGTCCGTCCGCGTGGGGTTGCCCGTCCGGCTGTACTCGTAGCCGCGGTGGTCGCCGGGGGCGTCCTGCTCGTACGTGGAGTTCGCGTAGATGGGCGTCATCAGCGCGCCCGTCTCCTCGTCGGGCTCTTGGCCGGCGTGGATGGCGCGCGTCTCGAAGTGCTCGTCGTCGCTCATACGCTGAGGGTCGGCGCCCCGCGAGTTAGGTCTGTCCGTTACGAGCCATCGCCGGGCGTCCGAGATGCCTGCAGAAACGGGCGGAAAGCCGCTCTTTTTGTCCGTCTGGCCGCTCGGCCGTGGTATGTCTAGCGTAGTCAGCACAGCGTGGCAGCGGTACCGGTCGGTGCCGCTCATCGCGCGCATCTTCGTCGCGTTCCTCGTCGGCTCCGCCACGGGGGTCGCGTTCGGCGAGCGGATGACCGTCGTACAGCCGCTCGGCGACCTCTTCCTGCGGCTGCTGAACATGCTCGTCGTCCCCATCATCGTGTTCACGCTCCTCACGGGTATTCGGCAACTGTCGCCCGCTCGACTCGGACGCATCGGCGGTGTGACGGTGGGCCTGTACGCCGTCACGACCACGCTCGCCGGCCTCATCGGGCTGGCCGTCGCCAACCTCCTCCAGCCCGGCCGCGGCGTCGAGTTCACGGGCGGCGAGGCCCAGTCGCAGGCGCCGCCGTCGCTGACCGAGGTCGTGCTCGGCATCGTCCCGAACAACCCCATCGCGGCGATGGCCGACGGCAACCTCCTCGCGGTCGTCTTCTTCGTCATCGTCTTCGGCATCGCGCTGACGTACGTCCGTGCCCGGAACGACGACCTCGCACACAGCGTCGACTCTGTCTTCGAGGCGTTTGAGGTCGGCGCGGAGGCGATGTTCGTCGTCGTCCGCGGCGTCCTCGAGTTCGGCGTCGTCGGCGTGTTCGCGCTGATGGCCGCCGGCATCGGCACGGAGGGCGTCGGGGTGTTCTCCTCGCTGGGCGAACTCGTGCTCGCGGTGGCGATTGCGGTCGTCGTCCACGTCGCGTTCACGTACCTGTTCGTGCTGATGCGGCTGGTCGTCGGCGTCTCCCCGCTGTCGTTCCTCTCGGGCGCGAAGGACGCGATGGTCACCGCGTTCGCCACGCGGTCGTCCAGCGGCACGCTCCCGGTGACGATGCGCAACGCCGAGGAGGACCTCCGCATCTCCGAGCGCGTCTACTCGTTCGCGCTCCCCGTCGGCGCCACCGCGAACATGGACGGCGCCGCAATCCGGCAGGCAATCACGGTCGTGTTCGCCGCGAACGCGGTCGGCGCGCCGCTCGCGCCCACCGAGCAGGTGCTCGTGCTCGTGGTCGCTGTGCTCATCAGCATCGGCACCGCGGGCGTGCCGGGCGCCGGCCTCGTGATGCTGACCGTCGTCCTGAATCAGGTCGGCCTCCCGCTGGAGGTCGTCGGCTTCGTCGCGGGCGTCGACCCGATTCTCGGCCGCATCGCTACGATGAACAACGTCACCGGCGACCTCGCGGTGTCGACGGTCGTCGGCAAGTGGAACGACGCGCTCGACCTCGACGGCGGCGTCTGGGCGAGCGCGCTCGGCGACGCGGGCGACGCGTCGGCCACCGACGACTGACGCACAGCGCGTCGAGCGACAGGGTTTTTCGCGGTGCCCCCCACACGTCTCCCGTGAACGTACGGGGCGAGGTGACCGACGTCGACGAGGTGCGGTCGGTGAACACGCAGTACGGCGACCGCGACGTGCTCGACGTCCACGTCCGGCCGGACGCGGCCAGCGACGCGGCCGCCGATGACCCCGGAGAGTCGGTGCGCGTGACCCTCTGGGGGAAGTGGACCGAGACCGCCCAGTACCTCGAACCCGGCATGGACCTGCTCGTCACGGACGCCGACGAGGAAGAGTACGACGGCGAGACGCAGTATTCGACGAGCAAGGCGTCCTCGGTCGTGGTGGAGCCGGACTTCCTCGTGGACGTGACGAACATCCGGTCGTTCGTGCAGTGCCCGCGGCTCTACTACCTGAACAAGCTCTCGGGGCTCCCCCTCAAGTACCCGGTGACGAAGGGGACCATCGTCCACGAGGTGTTCGGGGACCTCTTGCGGGGCCGCGACCTCGACGAGGCGGTCAGCGAGCGCGTCGCCGACGCCGGCCTCGAACTCGGCCTGCTCGGCCGGGACCGCGAGGAAGTGGAGGCGGACGTGCGCGCGAACGCGTCGGCCATCGAGGGCTGGCTCCAGCAGGGCCACCTCTCCGGGGACGGCGGCACCACCGAGGAGGCCGCGGAGGGCTGGCGCGCGGGCGACGACTGGCGCTCGGAGTACACCCTCATCTCGGAGACGTTCGGCATCAAGGGTCGCTGCGACGCCATCCGCCGCGGGATGCCCGTCGAACTGAAGACGGGCAAGAACACGAACCGCGACCCGCGCTTCCACGACAAGGTGCAGGCCGCCTGTTACGCACTGATGCTCGACGACCGCGGCGTGGACGCCGACACCGGCACCCTCCTCTACACGAAGAACGCCGCCGTCGACCGCAGCGAGGCGTCCGGCGACCTCTCGCCCGCGAAGGAGTTCTCCATCGGGAAGGGCTTCCTCGACTTCGTGGTGCGCCAGCGCAACCACCTCGCCGCCATCGAGTACGAGGGGAGCCCGCCGACGGGCTTCGAGGCGGACGCGAAGTGCGAGTATTGCTTCGAGCAGGACACCTGCATGGTGGTCTCGGGCCGCCTCGACCAAGCGTCGAAGGCCGGCCAGCTCGGCGAGCCGCTCCCCGAGGAGGAGCGCGCGTACTTCGACGACATCTACGCCGCGGTCGAGCGCGAGCGCGGGGCGGTCCACGACGAGTACCGCAAACTCTGGGAGCAGACCGCCGCCGAGCGCGCCGACGACGACCGTGCCGTCGTGGACCTCGAACCCGCGGGCCGCGAGGAGCGCCCGGACGGCAGTTGGCGGATGACCGCGGAGCGGCCCACCGCCGCCGCGTCGAAGATTCGGGAGGGCGACCGCGTGCTCGCCTCGGAGGGCGACCCCGTGACGGGGACCGCGGAGATGGCGCGCGTGGAGACGCTGGCGCCCGACCGCGTCGTCGTCACCGCCGACGAGCCCGTGGAACTCCGGCGCCTCGACGTCTACCCCTCGGAGCTGAGCGTCGACCGGATGCTGACGGCGCTCCACGACGCGCTGCTGAAAGGCGACCAGCGCCGCAAGGACGTGCTGTTCGACCGCGCGAGCCCCGAGTTCCGCGACGACGAGCACGCCGTCATCGAGAACAACGACGCCCAGAACGAGGCGGTCAGCAGAGCGCTGAACGCCGAGGACTTCGCGCTCGTGCACGGCCCGCCCGGCACCGGGAAGACGTACACCATCGCCACACTGATTCGGGAGTTCGTCGACCGCGGCGACCGCGTGCTGCTGTCGGCGTTCACGAACCGCGCCGTCGACAACGCCCTCGAAGCCCTCCGCGAGCAGGGGTTCTCCGACATCGTGCGCGTCGGCACGTCGAACGGCATCCGCGAGGACATGCAGGACCTCCGGCTGGACCAGTCCGGCGACCCCGCGGAGTGCGCGCGAGCGCTCCAGACCGCCGACGTGGTCGCCGCCACCACGGCGACTTGCGGCTCCCGCGTGATGCGCGAGCAGGAGTTCGACGTGGTGCTCGTCGACGAGGCCAGCCAGCTCACCGAGCCGGACACGCTCGCCGCCATCAACCGCGGCGCGCGCTTCGTACTCGTCGGCGACCACGAGCAGCTCCCGCCCGTCGTGCGCTCGGGCGGCCGGCTGTCCACGTCGCTGTTCGAGCGCCTCCACGACACCCACCCCGAGGCGTCGGTGATGCTCGACCAGCAGTACCGGATGAGCCAGCGCATTCAGGCGTTCTCCTCGACGGAGTTCTACGACGGCCAGCTCCGCCCCGCGACCGGCGAGGTCGCGGGACAGACGCTCGCGGACCTCGGCGTGGAGACAGGCGGCGCGGTCCAGAACGGCGTGACGTTCCACGACGTGACCGGGACCGGCGACGCGCACGTGGACCCCGCGGAAGCCGAGCGCGTCGGCGAGGTCGTCCGCGAGTACGTCGCGGCGGGTGTCGACCCCGCAGACATCGGCGTCATCGCGCCGTTCCGCGCGCAGGTCGCGGAAATCGGCCGCCGCGTCCCCGACGGAGTGGCGGTGGACACGGTGGACCGCTTCCAAGGCTCCTCGAAGGAGGTCGTGGTCGTCTCCTTCGTCGCCACGGGGAGTCTGGACGGGCCCATCTTCGAGGACCACCGTCGCGTGAACGTCGCGCTCACTCGCGCGAAGAAGAGCCTCGTGCTCGTCGGCGACGAGGCGGCGCTGCGTTCGGATCCGCTGTACGACCGGATGGTCGAGTGGGCGTCGCTCAGGGCGTGACGACGAGCTTCCCGACGGTCTCGCGGTCCTGCATCGCGGCGAACGCCTCGCCCGTCTCGGCGAGCGGGTAGGTGGCCGCGACCTCCGGCTCGAATTCGCCCGACGCGACGAGGTCGACTATCGTTGCTAAGTCCTGCTGTGTCCCCATCGTGGAGCCGATGACGCGCTTGTGCCCGAGGAAGAGGTCGGGCACGTCGATTTCCGAGCGCCCGCCGGCGGTCCGCCCGCAGATTACCATGCGGCCGCCGCGCCGGAGCACGCGCTGGCCGAGTTCCGTGTACTCGCCGCCGAGGTGATTGAGCACGGCGTCCACCGCGCCAAGCTCCTCGACTTCTCCGCGAATCTCGTCGGGCTCGGCGGCGTGGACCGCGTGGTCGAGGCCGAGTTCGGTCACGCGGTCGAGCTTCGCCCGCGATGAGGACGTACCGACCGTCTCCGCGCCGAAAACACTCGCGAGCTGGACGGCGGCGACGCCGACGCCGCCCGTGACGCCGGGGACGAACACGAGGTCGCTGGGCCCGACTTCGGCGCGGCGGAGCATGTGGTAGGCGGTCATGTACGCGGTCGGCAGCGCCGCGGCCGTGGTCGCGTCCACGCCGTCGGGGAGCACGAGCAGTCGGCTGGCGTCCACGCGCGCCTGCTCGGCGAGCCCGCCGTGGAACAGCGAGAACTCCGCGCAGAGGTTCTCCGGGCCCTCCCGGCAGAACCGACAGGTCCCGCACGTCTCGTTCGGACAGAGCACGACGCTGTCACCGGGTTCGACGCCCGTCACGCCGTCCCCCACGTCGCGCACGGTGCCGGCGACGTCGAGGCCGCTGACGAACGGGAGGTCGTCGGCGGCGACCATCGCGGAGTCACCCTCCAGAATCCAGAGGTCGTGGCGGTTGATGGCGCACGCTTCCACGTCGACGACGGCGTCGCCGGCGTCCGGCTCGGGTGCCGGTCGGTCGACGACGCCGACGCCCTCGGGTCCGGTCAACTCGGTGAATGCTGCGGCACGCATCACCGACGCGTTCGGCCGGCGGGCGGATAGAGCTACGGGACGCGGCGACGCTGTTTAAGTCACCGCCCGTCGAAGCCCACCACGATGCAGGCACTCGCGGTCGCGGCGACGACGATAGCGCAAGCCGGCTCGGGGCTCGACGTCGACGTCACGCTCGGACAGGGGCTGGCCGGCGGCGCGGTCGGCGCGGCCGGCTTCGGCGCCGTCCTGAAGCGGTACCTCGGCTGGCGGCGGCTACCACCGATCGAGCAGCCAGCCCAGCGGCCCCGGTGTCGCCGTCGCGTCCGGCAGCCTGAACCGCACCGTCGTGCCGTCTTCGTCGGTGAACGCCACGCTCCCCCCGGACTCCCGGACCGTCCAGTACACCAGCCAGAGCCCGAGCCCGCTGGCGTGCGAGAGCGTCGTCTCCCCGGGCTGTTCGAGCACGTCGTACTCGTGGCCGGGAATCCCCGTCCCCGTGTCCGCGACCTCCACGACCACGTCGCCGCCGGACGGATTCCGCACCGACGCCGTGATTCGCACGTCGCCGTCGTTGTGCTCGACGGCGTTCTCCAGCACCTCGTAGAGCGCGTCGCCGAGCGCGGCGTGCGCCGACACTACCGCGTCCTCGCTGGCCGCGATTTCCACGTCGGCGTCCGGGTACCGCTCGCGGAGCCGCTCGACGGC
>Ga0207851_100055_pt1 | contig 97289 bp, 97 predicted proteins | sample A23E3SouthBayCA_FD_187747 | JGI IMG/M metagenome (GOLD analysis project Ga0207851, IMG submission 187747) | Aerobic enrichment media microbial communities from Eden Landing Ponds, California, USA - A23 E3 (SPAdes) | ecosystem: Environmental > Aquatic > Marine > Unclassified | place: Emeryville... | reverse complement strand
TGCTTAAAACCTTCCACACTCATATATCCGAGCGCGAGTTCGTATTCATCTGAAGTTCCACACTCAAGATGATGCTGGACGTTGGATGGTTGATAACATTTCGTTTCCAACCCAGCGCCCTGCCACCGGGAATACCCGGTATTTTCGTTACGTGTAGCGACTTGAATAGATACTATATTCATACTAAAGCCAGCGCTACCATCATTCGGAATCATGAGCGTATACACTAGCTATTTGTTCAATCATTACAATGACTGCCTGTCATGGCAGGAGGAGCCAATTCTGTACTATCTGGAAGCTGTCAGGGTCAAATTTAGTCCGTCCCCAGCGCATCCACCTGATTGGTTCGAATCGATCGTCCATGCATGAACGTACGCTTATGAATCACCCTCTTCTATAGGTTGCTGGTATAATTTATTTTTATATCGAGGGATAGAATCCCTATAATGTATTTTAATGCCGGGGAAGTAATGTGTATCGGGGGCTCTGATATTTAACATGTCATTTTTGGGTGCTTAGAATCATATTGGCAGTGATACGCAAATGATCAGTATCCACCGAAAAGAACATGCGTTAGATGAGCATTCGATGATTATCGAGGTAGCAGTTTACGCCGTTACATCAGCAGGTAAGTGGAGGTCAGGGGTGAGGGAAATCGAGGGGGCGCGTTCAGTCCGTCGGCGACTGTCTTGACGAGGGCGAGACGCTCCTCGCCGACCGGGGGGAAAGCGGTGTCCCGCGAATGGTGTGAATTGAGTTGTCCTCAACTGCGCCACCTACTCAGGTTAGTAGCTGTGGGTAGAACTTGTGCTTGGTAATGTGAAAATGTCGCCCGTTGCCGAGGACTGGTTGTCCACCAGTCGTCCCGTGGGTTGGGAACGACCCAGAGATTCGGCACGCTAGCCCATTTTGTGGAGGTCTCCCTAGCCAATGGATACTCAGTCTAGTTCGGTCTCGAGTGTCAAGGCGATCTGCGAACCGGCCGTGCCGTCGCCGTAGAGGTCTGGCGAGCCTTTCATCGATTCACGGAGGTCAGGATTGGTGAGGAGATCACAGAGCGACTCTGAGAGCTCGCCGGGTTCGATGAGGCGATTTACGCCTGCTGAGACCGTCTCTGGGCGCTCTGTGTTCGGTCGGACGGTCAGGCAGGGAATCTCAAGGATCGAAGCCTCCTCTTGGACGCCTCCAGAGTCGGTCACAGCAACAGCGGATTCGGCTAGTAGGCGGAGGAAATCAAGGTAACCCAGGGGCTCCGTCAGTCGCAGCGATTTGGTCGGCTTGAAATTGAGCGCCTCAAGGGCTGCTTTAGTACGAGGATGTGTTGGGAAGACGACCGGCATTGGCTGTTCGTCGAGTGCCCGGGCGATCTTTCGGAGTCTACCGGAGTCGTCGGTGTTCCTCGGCCGGTGAACAGTAGCTACGGCGTACTCGCCCTCGTTAACGCCGATGTCCTGGAGGATGCTCGATTTCTGCCTCGCGATCGATAGGTGATCAAGACAGGCGTCGACAATGGTGTTCCCGACTAAGTGGACATCAGCGACGACACACTCCTCATGGAGTTGGTTAAAGGCGGTTTGCGTCGGCGCGAACGCGACATCCGAAACATGGTCTGCGACCACGCGATTAATCTCTTCGGGCATACTCCGGTCGTAGCTACGAATACCAGCCTCGACGTGGACGAACGGGGGGTCAATCTTTGCCGTCGCTAATGCAGCCGAGAGGACGGCGTTCGTATCGCCGACCGCAACGACGGCATCGGGGGCCCGCTCCACGATCGTTCGCTCAACCCCCTTGAGTCCGGCCGCAGTTTGTTGGGCCTGCGTGCCGCTTCCGACCCTGAGGTGATTGTCGGGGCGTGGAACGCCGAGGTCGTCGAAAAATACTGAGCTCAGCTCTTCATCATAGTGCTGTCCGGTGTGGAGCACGCGGGGGTCAAGACTGTTGCTATCAGCCATGGCACGGATTGCGGGAGCAAGCTTCACAATCTCGGGGCGTGTCCCAAGTACGACGAGAACTTCGTGTCCTGACATGGTAGATTGGAGCCGCCAATCGGGCAACCGCCGGAATCCCGGGGGTTAAGTACCCAACTGTTTTCTACGGGTCGGGGTACATCAGGGTATCGATTGCGGTCCTTCGAGGTCATACGACTTGGGAGCCAAGCAGGATAACGAGCGAGGCCGTAGGTATCACCGCTTCGTGATTGACTGAAGCGTAGCTCCCTCGAAGCGGTATGCTTCGACGCCACGGTTTTCGAGCCAGCCGGCTGCGGCATCGAGTTTGTCGACTGCCTCGCGGTGGGGGACGAACTGGATTAGGAGGTCCGGGCTCTCGTCCCGAACGACTTTACGAAGGTCGTTGTAGTCGTCTTCGGGCACATGCCGGTCGTAGTGGGCGACCGAGTACCCGTCGAGTCGGAGGTCCTCCACGATCTCGTTCGCTGGGCTGTTCCGCATGTCATACGTGTTGGCCTTGTATGACTTACCGAGTGCAAGGATGTGTGGGTCCGAGAGGTCCGCCACAAGGCGACGAATGCGACTTGCAGCACGTCGGGGCATGAGTTCATTCACGCGCCGGGCAGTGGTGATGAGGTTGGTATGCTCTGGATCCACCTCCTCGAGGAACCAAGGGTCCACAGGGAGGCAGTGACCACCGACGCCGATTCCAGGCCGGAGAATATCGACGCGTGGATGATTGTTCGCGAGATCGATGACGTCGCCGGTATCGATACCGAGTTCGTCGCCGATCAGCGCGAACTCATTGGCGATGGCGACGTTGATATCTCGATACGTGTTCTCCATAAGTTTGCACAGCTCCGCGGAGATGAGGTCTGTTTCGAACACCTCTCCTTGGAGGAACGGTTCATAGATCTCCCTTGCCCTACGCGAACACTCGGGAGTAGCACCACCGATCACGCGATCGTTGTGGACGATCTCATGGAAGACGTTGCCTGGAAGGATCCGTTCAGGTGAGTGAGCGAAATGAACGTCTTCCCCAGGTTCGAACCCAGCATCTCGGAGCATCTCAGTCACAATGGTCGAGCAGGTCCGGGGTGGAACCGTGGACTCGATATTGAGCACGTCCCCCTCGGAGAGATGGGGAAGAATCGACTCGATTGCCGCCTCGACGTGCGTGAGATCCGGACTCTTCTCGGGCTCTACAAGCGGAGTGGGCACGGACACAACAAACGCGTCCCCCTCCTCAGGAGCAGTCTGCGCGACTAAGTGTTCCTGGACGGTCTCGTCGGCCAGAAGCGACTGGAGTTCCTCTTCTTCTAAGTTGAGTGTGCCGTCGTTGATCGCTCGCGTAAGGTTCTCGTCGATGTCCACGCCGACGACGTTCACCTCGTGCTTGGCGAGGAGGAGTGCTAGGGGGAGTCCGATGAACCCTGTCCCGATTACGACGACCTTCTCAATCTCAGACATCGTAGTATTCGCGCATCCACTCGATTGTTTTCGGAATACCCTCCTCTAGCGTCGTGTTTGCCTTATGGTTGAGGTCGCGGCGGGCTTTCTCGCTGCTCGGCTTCTTAACAAGAGTGTTGTGCTCCTCAGTGTTCCGGTACTCAACCTTCGAGTCGTTTTTGTCGAGGTGGTCTAGAATGACGTCGGAGAGCTCCTTGATCGTCCTGTGGTCTGTGCCGGAGATATTATAGGCCTCGCCAGAACGGAAGTTATCAACAACATTAGCGAGCGTCTGAATTGTGTCATCTACGTAGGTGAACGTACGCTCGTGGTTAGTGTAAACGTGGTACGGCTCGTCGTGAAGCGCAAGGTAACAGAACTTCGCGACCACGCTACGATATTCATTATATGTTTCACCAGGTCCATAATTATTAAAAAATCGGACTCGGACGGTTTCTGTCCCGTATCGGTCGCTCGCGTTCATAATTTGTTGTTCGTTAACCCACTTGGAGATAGCGTAGTCGTTGAGCTGTCGGAGCGGCTCTTGGAGGGGAACAGATTCGTCCATCACGCCCTCATAGTCGCCGTAGATTTCACTAGAGGAAGAGAAGATCATCCGGAACCCGTGTTCTCGTTGCATACGGATAATATTCTTTGTGCCGATCGCGTTGGCTTCCCACATGGACTCGTAGAAGTCTTCGCCGTTGCGTCGTCCGAACTCCGCAGCGAGGTGGTACACGTAGTCGAAATCGTGGTCCTCGAACACGCGTTCTAGCTGACGGTACTCGCTGACGTCGACGCGGTAGTACCGGTCGCGGTCGCTGTGTGGAAGGTCTGCGATCCAGACATCGTGGCCACGGGACTCCAGTTCGTCGACGAGGCGGGATCCAAGGGATCCAAGGCCGCCAGTAACGAGTATTTCTGACACAAGAAACACTGACGCCGGGGTATAATAATGAAGCTTCCGCTTCTGAATACCAGTACAGGACGGAATGGCGTATTACGTTCAGGCAGCCGCGATCTGCGCTCTTGGCGTCGAGAGGCTACAGAGATCATGGGCAGATAGGGTGGCTTCATACAGGCAAGGACCAGGGATCGACCAAAATATACCAGAAGGCACAAATACGTTAGGTTGGGATGAGAAATCAATGCCCGCCCTCAAGCTCGGTGACGATCGACCGCTAGTTAGCGTCGTCACGCCCGCCTACAATGAGGCGACGAGAGGGTTTTTCACGGACACCTTATCGAGCGTCAGCCAACAGAATTACGAACCGATCGAACACGTGGTGGTAGACGACGGCTCAACGGACGACACCGCCAGTCTTGTTGAGGAGTTCGACCACTCCCACGACCTCCAGTTGCTCCAGCAGGAGAACCTGGGTATGACGCGCGCTGTCAACAATGGTTTGAAGTGCACCGAGGGGCGCGTCGTTGTCTGGCTCAACGCTGACGACGTGCTCCCGAAACGGACGACCGTCGAACGCATCGTAGCTGCGTTTCAGCGCGACCCTTCCCCCGATGTCGTCTACGGCTACCACGCGTTCCTCGACCCTGATGGGACAATCGATCGCGTGAAGGTACCTCATCCCCGGACGACCCAGCGTCGGCTCCTCCTCTCGAACTACGGCGTCATGGTGTTCCTCGACGGGGAGATGTTCCGATCGCTGGAGCTCAACCCGGAGTACGAACACCTTAGTGACTATGAATTATACCTACGTGCGATTGAGCACGAGGCGTCGTTCGCCCACGTCAACGACTTGCTCTACGGGCACCGGGTCCACGGCGAACGGAAGACGGCCTTGGCGTCCGAGGAGATGGACGCGGAGGGAAAGCGGCTCCGCAGTGCCTACGGTGCCGACGAGATAAGGTGGTTCGAGCTTCAGCAGCGCCTCATAGGGCTGCAGATCGACGCCCTACAGGCAGCGGGCCTTCGGACAATGGTCGAAATCGCCCGACATCCCGATCGCTTCGTAGATGGGGTTCAAATCGATTCGCTCAATCGGGGTTTGAGACGACAACTGAGGGCGTGTACACCCGGCTAACTTCCGGCACCGACCTCTCTCCTCTTCCCCCAGCGAGTCGCACAATCAGTAGCGCTAAACCGTACCGTCTTGTAACCTTATCTGGAATGCTCTCTCCGAACGTCCTCCTCGTCGTCCTTGACAGCGTCCGTGCCAAAAACACGAGCCTCTATGGGTACGATCGAGAAACCACGCCGAACCTCGACGCCCTCGCCGAGGAGGCAACTGTGTATGAGCAAGCGAGAGCGCCGGGGACGGGGAGCGTCCAGAGCCACGTGAGTATGTTCACTGGTCTCCACGTTGCTGAGCACCGGATGAACGGGACAGACAGGTCCATCGACCCGGCGCAGACAATCTGGCGAGATCTCGCGCGACGGGGCTACGACACGGGGGTGTTCTCGTACAACACCTATCTCACACAGGCCCCCATTGGACTCAAGCAGGCGTTCGACCTCGTGGTCGCCGGCGACGATCGACTGCCGTTCCCGTCTGCGGTGGATCCCGGTGACTTCCCGGCCGAGGCGAGCGTCCAGGAGTTCCTCGACGCGGCGTGGCGAGATCGATCACTGCCGAGGTCATTCATCAACGGAATATGGGCGAAGATTGGCGGAGTCGAGTGGTTGCCAGGCGACACGAACGTCGACGACCGGACGTTCACGGACCGGTTCCTTGAGTGGCGGGCGGCCAGCGACGGCCCTTGGGCAGCATGCGTCAACTTAATGTCCGCTCACACGCCGTATGAACCCCGGCGGGAACACGACCGCTGGGCCACCGATGGGGCTCGTGAACTAGCCGACAAAGTGGACCACTGGGTCTGGGATTTCGTCGGCGTAGACGACTCCCGGACCCCGCTCTCCCAACTCGAGGACCTCTACGACGGCGGAATCCACCAAGCGGATGCGGAGCTCGGGCGTCTCATCGAGGGGCTCAAGAATGCTGACGAATTCGAGGACACCCTCCTCGTCGTCCTCGGTGACCACGGCGAGGGATTCGGCGAACCCGGCGAGGTGCGCGACGTTCCGTCCATCGGCCACGGAACCATCGGGGGCGTCGAGGAGGGCGTCATGCGTGTCCCATTGGTCGTCCACTTCCCGAGCCAGACGGAGGGAACTAGCGTCACGGACCCCGCGACGCCCGCACGGTTCCCGGCCGTCGTCCGCCACGTCGTCGAGGACGACTGGAGCCACGCCGGGTTCGTCCCGAACGGCCAAGTCGTGGCCTCGATGCTCCCGGTCCCGGACCACGTGCGCGAACGGGCCCCGGACCGTGTCGACCTCGGCCGGTACGAATCCCGCGCGAGGGTGGCCTACACAACCGACGGCCAGCGCGTGATCAAGCACGTCGAGTGTGGTGGCCGCAGAGCACGCTTCGACTGCACCGACCCCTGGGAGGCCCAACGTCTCGACACCGACGTGGGGACGGTTCTAGACGATGCCTTCGGGCCACTTGATCCGGCAGGCGGCGTCACAGACTCCGGAGAAAGCGTCTCCGCCGCGACGGAGGCACGTCTCGAAGCCCTCGGATACCGATGAATCGGGACGTCTCAAGTCCGTCTTCCGTCACCGTCCATCAATCGAGGATACGACGCTGCCGGCGTTGTACAGTGGGTAGGGACTCACTGCATATAACCAGATACTGAGGAGTAAAAGCTGGTTCCGGCGCGCACGCACTCATTCGAACGCCGTCTCAATGAGCAGCTTCTCGTACTTCTGGCCGAGCCGGTCAGGGGTGAAGCGGTCCGGCAAGTCGGGCGCTTCGTAGTCCGCAAGCACCAAATCGGGAATCCGGTCCGGATCCTCAAAAGTCTTCGTGGCGATACTCGCGCATTCGCCTACATCGCGGGCAATACACGGCGTCCCACAGGCAGTCGCCTCCAGCAGGACGTTCGGGACCCCCTCGTGTAGAGAGGGGTGGACATAGAGGTCCGCCGCTCGGTAGTAGTCCACAATCTGGTCGTGCGGAACACGTCCCGGCGCTCGGACACCTGGCGTGTCGGCAAGTTTTTCTCGCATTGGCCCGTCGCCGACGACGACCCACGTTCCGTCACACGAGGGCGCGACCCGGCGAATCGTCTCGGCCCCTTTGCGTCGGCTTACGCGCCCAACCGTCAGCAGTAGCCGGTCGTCGGACGCAACGTCCATCGACGCGCGAAGTTCACTGGCGTTGCCAGGGCTAAACCGGGACTGGTCAACCGGTTGGGGGATTTCCCAAATGTCTCCGCGCCGCAGCCGCCGCTCTATGTCACGCCGACCGTTTGGCCCCAACACGATCACTGACTCTGGAATGTGAACAGCTGTCATCGCGATCACGTTCTTCAACAAAAACGTACGAAATTTCTCTGAAACGCCTGTCGAGAATTTGTACTCTCGAAAGTTGTCTCCAGCAAGGCGTGTGATAGTCGGTGTATCTGTTCGCCATCCCGCGAGTGCAACGGCCGAACCATGTGTCGGAAACCGTGTCACCTGCATCAACACGTCCGGCTGCTCCGAGTTGGCGTACTGTTCCGCCGCCTTCCAGAGCGTACGCAGACGCTCCCGGGCGGTTTCAACAGGATCGTGGGCAATTCGAAATGTCCTGAATCCATCCAAGGTATCGACGTTCTCGGAAACCAGCAAATCACAATCAAATTGCCGGTCGGACGAGCGGAGCAGTCTTCGGAGATTGCAGAGCAATGTTCCCACATTTCCGGGAAGTTCAGTACCTCCCAGGAACCCTACGTGAATCGTCTCGGTCATTTTGTGGCAACAACCTCGTGCATCGGTCGTGGGTCTCTCAACTCTATAGCCGATAAGAGTTCCTCAAAGGCCTCGAACTCATCGGCCAGCCACAAACAAGAGGGATGGGCAAGCACCGTCGCTGTACCACCAGATTTCTGAATGGCCTCGATTTGGTCGACCACCCAATCAGTCCACGCTTCAACAGGAACCGACTCGCCCCCAAATGGCCCCTCGAAACGCTCGACGGCCTTCGAGCGCCGTGTCCGGAACGCATGATAGATGTGTTCGTGATCCGGCGGAGTGTTAACAGGAACAACGGTCGTCTCACCTTCATTCCTAATCTGTTTGTCGGGGCCAACCTGATCAGAGAAATGAGTGATTCCAGCATCCCCCAACAGCTCCACTGTATGTTCATCGTACCGATACGCATGGTCCCGCCACGAAGTCACGTCCGCCCCACAACCGGATAACGCATCGAGAGTCCGCCGTATCTCGTACTTCTGGAACGAACGAGGGCCGTTCCACGACCCTATTCGTCCACTTGTGAACTTCTCCAGCGCACGCCAAGCCGAGTGTACGGGCGTGTCGAATGCCCAGTAATTATGTCCGCCGATCTCGACATTGTCCATCGCCGCGAGTTCCTTAACTCGGTTTGGTTCTTCGACTGCGGCCTTTCCGGTGACGAACAACGTAACAGGAACATCATACTCAGCGGCGATTTTGGAGTACTCGACTGCTACTTCGAGCTCGGTTCGGTCCATGTACTCCTGATCCCGCGTCCCCAACGACATGTGATGTACGTCGCCGGTCAGGCAAACTGTCATTCGAGATACCCGAGGTCTTCGAGGCGTTCGGCGACCTCGTCAGCCGCGCTCGAATCAATCGACTCGAACGGGATTGGTTCTCGCGATTCAACGTTTCTCGAGCCGAGCAACTCTGGTTCCCCATCCATGTCGGTCGGAACACCGACACCGAGCTGATGGAGTATCGTCGGCGCCACATCCACTATGGACATCTCGTCTATAGATCCATCGTCTGTGTCGACGGTATCTGCGAGGAACAGCCCTGTCCGAACGTTTTCTGCTTTCCACGTGCCCGTATCCGTGAATTCAGGATTGTCGCCAATGGCTCCACTCGTGTGTACGCCATTTTGCTGGTCGAATATTACATCTGGCGCCTCGCCCACGTACTCGCCATCGTATACCTCTTCTCGCGTGTATACCTCGCTGGCGATTGGTTCTCCGTTACGTTCGAGGCTTTTTAGGTCCGTTATTAGAGGCTCTTGCTGGGACTTATCAATGACGTAAATGAGGCCCTGTCCGCTTGCTACAGCGGAACTCTCCTCCCAGTTTACTTTGTCCAACTTTTGCTCTCGCTTGAACCCTTCCTCGTCCTCGGGAACATTGTCCTTGACGAATTCGGGCGTTAGTCTCGTAATCAATCCGTGAACTCCAAGTTTGTTGGCGATTTTCGACACCCGTTGCTTGTTGATGCCAAATTTCGCGAAGGTATCCGATGCGTCGGACTCCGTCGCAAGGTATCCCTCGCGTTCCAGCCAGCTATTCGCGTAAAACATTGTATCGATATCTGTACATCCGTGGTCGGACATCAAATATAACGCCGCGTCGGGGTACTCTTCCCGGATCTCCCCGATATGCTCGTCAATTACTTTCCACCCACGTTTCGTCACATCGTCACGCCAGAAGAAGTGCTGCAGGACGTTGATGTAGAACACAGTTAGGTGAGCAACGTCGACCGGCCGTTCGTTTAGCAGATAGCGGAAGGTCTTGAGCCGATCGTCGATCAAATCCACAATTGCAGTTGCAGCTTCGGTGTCTTCATTTGATGTCACCGGGATGTCTGGGTGGAGTTTATATCCCCGATTTTCGAGGTCCGTTTCTAGACTAGCTGGATGCGTGTATTCGTCTTGTTCACTTCCCGGGCCGCCGGCGACCATCCAGCCATTGACATCGAAAGGAGGGTAGGTCATCGGTAGATTCATGATCCCAACATCTATCCCCTTCTCGTTCAGGTAATCCCAGTAATTGCTCGACTTGAACGACCGAGACGTCGGTGTCGAGAGTGTTCGATTCTCAGTGTTGATTTTCTCCCACCAGTACACACCGAGTTTTCCTGGGTTCTTTCCGGTCGAATAGCACCGCCAATTGGGACAGGTAACCGGAGGCGGGCAGCTCTCCATGTCTCCCCAGATACCCTCCTCACGGAGTGCTTTGATGTTTGGAAGCGACCCGTCGTCCAGCCATGGGTCAAGGAGCCCCCAATTTGCGCCGTCAAGACCGAGCACAATTGCATCCGACATCGTCAGTTGTTCTCCCTAATCAAGAGACGTATATGTTATTGACGGAGACGCAGTCAGATATTAAATCGGAATAGATCGACACATGTGAAAGTTAGTATCGACTCTCTCACCACTCATTCTGGACGCATATTTCCCCGGGAAGCGAACATATGATAAGGCTTATTCGCTCTCTTTCAGTCCCTAAACCCAATGAGCGAAAAGACCGAGGAGTCGAGAGCCCCCTCCCTATCCGTCGATTCAGCTCTCGACGCTCTCGAACACTGGTACCACGTTCCCGCGCTCGGAGCCGTGCTCGCGTTCATGCTGTGGGTCCGCGTGCAGGCGTGGGAGAACTTCACGCAGAACGGCGAAGTGTACTTCTCCGGAAACGACGCGTACTACCACTTCCGCCAAGTGACGTACACAGTCCAGAATTGGCCCGAGACAATGCCGTTCGATCCATGGACTGGGTTCCCAACTGGGAACTTTGCCGGCCAATTCGGGACGCTGTTCGACCAGCTGGTCGCCACAGCCGCACTGGTTATCGGCCTCGGCGACCCCTCCACCAACACGGTCGCGATGACACTCCTCTTCGCCCCCGCCGTGTTCGGCGCGCTGCTCGCGATTCCGACGTACTTCATCGGGAAGCGCCTGGGCGGCCGCATCGGCGGCGTGTTCGCGGCGGTCATCCTCGCACTCCTCCCGGGGTACTTCCTCCAGCGGAGTCTCGTCGGCGCTGCCGACCACAACGGCGCGGAACCGCTGTTCATGTCCCTCGCGGTACTCGGGACGATGGTCGCACTCTCGCTCGCCGAGCGTGAGAAACCGGTCTACGAGCAGTTTGTGGACCGGGACGTCGCAGGCCTCCGTAGCGTCGTCGGATGGAGCGTCGTTGCCGGCGTCGCTACCGCCGCCTACATGTGGATGTGGCCGCCGGGCGTCCTCCTGGTCGGCATCTTCGGCGCGTTCTACCTCGTGAAGCTCGCAAGTGACTACTACAGCAACACGAGCCCGGATCACGTCGCCATCGTCGGGGCTGTCAGCATGGCGACCACCGGGGTCCTCATGCTCCTCGCCATCGAACAATCCGGGTTCGGCGTTTCCGGATTCACCATCCTCCAGCCGGCGTTCTCGTTCGCCGTCGCGTTCGGCTGCGTATTTCTCGCCTGGTTCGCGCGCGTCTGGGACGACTACGAGTACAGTGACACCGGGTACGTCGTCTCCGTGTTCGCCATCCTCCTCGTCGGCATCGGTGTACTCACGTTCATCGCGCCTAGCTTCTGGTCGACAATTCAGACGAACCTCCTCCGCTTCCTCGGCTTCAGCTCCGGCGCAGCAACCCGCACCATCGGCGAGGCCCAGCCGTTCCTCTCCCGGACCGGCCGTTACGGGCTCGGACTGTTCGGCGTGGTGTTCCTCGAGTACGGACTGGCGTTCTTCACCGCGATGCTGGCGGCGGGGTGGATTCTGCTCCGCCCGCACTTCACCAGCGGTAATCTGAAGCGCTTCGCTGGCGCCGCGGTCGCGGTGGTCGTCGCCGCGATTGTCCACATGTGGCCCAGCGTTCCGTCGTTCATCGGCGGACTCGTCGGCCTGGACAGCGTACTGGCAGCGCTCGGTATCGTCATTGTGGCGCTAGCAGCGGTCATCGTCACGGGCGACTACGACGGCGAGGAACTTCTCGTGGTCGTCTGGGGCGCGTTCATCACGTCTGCTGCGTTCACTCAGGTGCGGTTCAACTACTACCTGGTCGTTCCGGTCGTGGTGCTGAACGCGTACATGCTGAAGGTGGTGCTGGCGGGGCTCAGCCTGGACAAGCCGGCGTCCCAGGTTCAGGACATCAACTGGTACCAGGTCGGGACGATCGTGATGGTCGTGCTTCTGGTACTGGTCCCGATCGCGGCACCGGTCGTCGCGGACGCGACGGACAACGAGTCCGCGCGCGGCAGCAGTTCGCCGATCACGTTGACGAACGAGCAGAACCAGCGGGTTCCGCTGCAGAGCGTCACCGAAGTCGGGAAGCGCAACGGCCCGGGCGCAGTCACTATCTGGGACGACGCGTTGACGTGGATGAAGCAGAACACGCCCGAGCAGGGCAACTACGGTGGCGCCGGGAACGCCGACCAACTGAAGTACTATGGGACGTACGACCGAACGGACGACTTCGATTATCCTGAGGGGTCCTACGGCGTGATGTCCTGGTGGGACTACGGCCACTGGACGACGGTGCTGGGCGAACGCATCCCGGTTGCGAACCCGTTCCAGCAGAACGCGGACAAGGCAGCGAACTTCCTGCTCGCGCAGAACGAAAGCGAGGTTCGCGAGGCGCTCGCGGCCGTCGAAGAGGACGACGCAAAGACGCGGTACGTCGCGGTCGACTCGCAGATGGTCACACCGACGCAGAAGTTCGGAGCACCGATCCAGTTCTACGACGGCCCGCGGGACTTCACGACTGGCGACTTCTATCGGCAGTCGCTGCTCTCCGAGTACCAGGAGGGGCAGCTCGTGGACTATCGGTCGTTCCAGCAGATTCCGACGGTGAACCGGCAGGCGTACTACGAGTCGACGATGGTGCGGCTGTACCGGTACCACGGGAGTTCTCAGGCGCCCCAGCCGGTCGTCCTCGACTGGCGTGACACGCTGGAGACGCCGAGCGGTACGGAACTGCTCAGTTTCGACTCGGCCACGTCACCGGTTCAGCAGTTCTCAAACATGACCGCGGCCCGCGAGTACGTCGCCAACGATGGAACCGCGCAGGTCGGCGGCTTCGGCGGCATCCCGTCCGAGTACGTCGAGGCGATGGAGCAGTACCGCCTCGTCGGTACGAGTGGCGGCCAGTCGGTCAAGATCTTCGAGCGCGTGGAGGGCGCCACCATCGAAGGTGTCGGGCCCGCCAACACCACGGTGACGGCGTCTGTGACGATGAACATCGAGACCGCGGCGGCCAGCAGTGACGCCTCGGAGTTCACGTACACGCAGCGCGCGCAGACCGGTGCTGACGGCGAGTTCACCATGACGCTCCCGTACTCGACGACCGGCTACGACGAGTACGGACCCGAGAACGGTCACACGAACGTGTCGGTTCGCGCGACCGGTCCTTACGAGGTGACGACCGGGAACACGACGACAGAGGACCTTCGCACGGTGAAGTGGAACGGGACAGTTGACGTCACCGAAGGCCAGGTCATCGGTGTCGAGGAGGACGCTGCTGAAGTCGAACTCGAGCGCCACGTCGTCGACGAACCGGAGGGCGCTGAGAACAACACCTCGGGCAGCGAGTCGCTGGCCGTCCCGTCGTCGTTCGACACTGCGGATGCCTCGACCGGTGACGGCTCCGTGAACGCGGGGACGTCCGGACTCGGACCGGTGTCGATGCAGTCGCCGTTCGGCGCTGCCGCGGCGTTCGCGGTGCCCGCACTCGTCGGCGCGCTGGCGCGAAGACACGCATAATGTCGGGACGCGCCTGGCTGGTCGTCTACCTGAAGGGCGCCGCCATGGGCGCCGCCGACGCCGTCCCCGGCGTCTCCGGCGGCACCATCGCGCTCATCACGGGTATCTACGAGCGCCTCGTCGGCGCCATCGCGGCGCTGGACCCGGCGGAAGCCCTCGGCTTGCTCGCGCTCGTACCGCGACTCGGCCAGCAAGACGCCCGCGAGGAGCTCTGGGAGGCCCTCGTCGGGATGGACGTGCCGTTCCTCCTGCTACTTGGTGTGGGCGTATTGACGTCCGTCATCACGGTCGCGAACATCGTGCACGTCGCGATCAACGACGCGCCGGGCGTGACGTTCGCGTTCTTCTTCGGCCTGATTGCGGCGTCCGTGGTTGTGCTGTTCGGCGAAGTCTCGGTCGCGACGCCGGGGCGCATCGCCGCCGCAGTCGCCGGATTCGTGTTCGCGTTCGTCGTGAGCGCGCAGGGCCAGGCGAACGTTCTTCCGAGCGGCCTCCCCATCATGTTCGTGGCTGGCGCCATCGCCATCTGTGCGATGGTGCTACCGGGCGTCTCCGGGTCGCTCATCCTGATTACGCTCGGGAAGTACGAGACGATGACGACCGCAGTAAGTGAGGCGACCGACGCGCTGTTCGCGGGCGACACCGCGGCCTCGGTCGACCCGCTGTCCGTGCTCGTCGTCTTCAGTGTCGGTGCGCTCGTCGGATTGCTGTCGTTCGCGCGCGTCGTGAAGTGGGCGCTCGACTCATATCGCGCGGCCACCTTGACGTTCCTCGTGGCGTTGATGGCGGGCGCGCTGCGCGCCCCCGCAATCCGCATCAATGACTCGAACCCCGAGTGGACCGGTGCGAGCGGGGTCGTAATCGTCGCCGCGGGCCTCCTCGGCGCGGGCGCGGTCTTCCTGCTGGACGCGAACACTGACGACCTCGACTACTGACGCGCGGCCCGCTTTTTCCGCACCGACGTTCCCCCTCGAATAGCGTCGAATCGAGTGCGCTCACGCCCGGTGCGAGTGCCGCTACGACTCGACGGACGTCTGCACCCAGTCGCCGAAATCAGCGTCGACGTCGGCTTCGTCGAACCGCTCGATGCACGGGACGTCGTAGGGGTGGCGTTCGTGGACGAGTGCAACGAGGTCGTCGTAGGCGTCGTCGGTGGTCTTCGCGAGCAGGATCGCCTCGTCGTCGTGGACGACGTCGCCCTCCCAGCGGTAGACCGAGTGGCAGTCGACGACGTTCACGCAGGCGGCGTGGCGTCCTTCGACGAGTGCTTCGGCGATGTCGTCCGCGTCCTCCGGCGGCGTCGTGATGTACACAGTTGGCATGGCGGAACCCAGGTATCCCAGTCGCTAAACAGTAGTGGAGAGTCCGCAGAGAGAACTGGGGCGTCGGTCGGAAGGCGGGTCGTGCTACGGGCCCTGTTCGTCTTGGTACGCGAGGTTCATGATCCACTGCGAGAACGCGTCGCTCTGCGCGTCGACTTCCTCCTCGCCGACGAACGGGGAGAGCATCTCGCCGGCCATCAGCAGGGAGAAGTCGAGTTCGCGCTCGTTGATGATGGGGGAGATGAGGTAGGTGGTGTTCCCGTTGTGGACGGTCTGTTCGCGCTCCACGAATCCCTTCTCTTCGAGTTTCGACGCGATGCGGCTGCCCTTCCGCGAGGAGACGTCGAGCTCCTTCCAGAACTCGCTCTGGTGGATGCCGCGGGTCTCCCGGACGAGTTCCAGCCCTCGTCGTTCGTCCTCGGAGAGGTCCGACTCGGTGACTTCGGCGCTCATATACGTGACAGTGGGTGCATGCCGTTTAAAGTTGACCGTCCGCGCCTCGGAGTGACGGCTCGAATGTCGGCGTCCACCCGGCCTCAGAGTTCGGCGTCCACGCGTCGGTAGTCTGTCTCGCAGGGCGGGCCGTCGGCGAACTCCCAGGTGACGTCGCCGTCCGCGGCCACGGAAACGAGCGACGACGACCGAGTCCCGTAGCCGTCGTGGTGGACGCACGCGCCCGTCGTGTGGTCGCGAAGCGCGTCGCGGGCGGCGTCCAGCCACTCGTCTGCGGTGTCGTAGCCGGTGAGCGCGGCCCGGAAGCCGCGGGACTTCCCCGTGCCGTCGTCGAAGCCGGCGTTCACGACGACGTGCGTCCCGGGGTCGAACGAGTGAGTGCGGAGAACGCCGTCCCACTCCAACAGGACGCACTCGCGGTCGTCCGCGATGACGAGGTGGAATCCATCGTAGTCGCGGTCGGCGACCTCGCGCTCGACGGCGGCGACGGCATCCTCGGCTGTCGGCGCTGCGAGCGCGTCCCGCACGAGCAGTCCGCGCGAGCGCTCGCCCGCGAGGTCTGCGCGCCGGTTGGTAACGCCGACGAAGACGCGATGCTCGTTGACGCCGATCCACGTCCCGCCGGCCTGCTCGTCCTGGGGCATCAGCACGCGCGGATACTCGCCGCGGACCGCAGGCGGCGTCGACGGCCGACCGACGGCCTCGTCTCGGTTCGCCCCGACCACCAGCGGGGCGTCGTCGAACTCTCGCCACGCGAATGCGAGCGTGCACACGACTACGACTACGCGGCGCCCGCACTTAGTTCTCTTCGGCCAGCCTCGCCACCGCGGCCGCGCGGTCCACGGTTCCCGAGGGAGTGCGCGGGAGTTCGGCGACGAAGCGAATCGTGCGCGGGTGCTTGTAGCCCGCGAGCCTGTCCTCGCAGAACGCGCGCAAGGCCGCCTGAGAGAGGTCGCCCGGCTCGTCCACGGGGACGACGAGCGCGCCGACGCGTTCGCCCCACTCCTCGTCCGGCACGCCGACGACGGCGACATCCGCGACGCCGGGATGCGAGCGGAGGACTCCAGCGACTTCCTCGGGGTGGACGTTCTCGCCGCCAGTCACTATCCGGTCGGTCTGCCGGCCGCCGACGTAGAGGAAACCGTCGTCGTCCAGGTGGCCGTGGTCGCCGGTCCGGAGGCCGTGCGGGCCGAACCGCTCGTCGGTCGCGGCCCCGGCGAGGTAGCCGGGCGTGACGGTAGGGCCGGAGACGACGATCTCGCCGGTCTCCCCCGTCGGGAGCGGTTCGCCGTCGTCGTCGACGATTGTCACCTCGGTACCGAGCAGCGGGCGGCCGACCGATTCGGGATTGTGCCGGGCTTCGCCCGGCCCGAGGGTCGCCACCTGAGACGTGGTCTCGGTCGCACCGTAGGTGGGGCAAACCGGGACTCCGACGTCCACCGCGCGCTCTACGAGGTCCGGCGGCGTTGGTGCCCCACCCACGAGGGCGAACCGCAGCGAGTCCGGGAGGCCCTCGGGACGTTCGTCGAGGAGGCGCTTGAGCATCGTCGGCACGAGCGACACGCCAGTGCAGTCGTAGTCGGCGAGCGCGGTCCCGACCGACTCCGCGTCGAACCCCCGGGTGAGGACAGCCGTCGTCCCGTAGAGCGCGGACCGCAACACGACGGAGAGCCCGCCCATGTGGTACAGCGAGAGCGGGCAGAGCCAGCGGTCGTCGGGGAGTACGCCGAGGCGGAACGCGGACGCGACGGCGCTCGCGGCGAAGTTGCCGTACGTCAGGCGAACGGGCTTCGGGTCACCCGTGGTCCCCGACGTGAACAGCACCGCCCGGGTGTCGGCCCAGGCCAGGTCGGCGGCCTCGAACTCAGTGGGGTCGCGTGCGACCAGCGATTCGGCCTCCCCACCGGTATCCACGCTCAGGACTGGCATCGGCCCGAGGTCGACAGCCGTATCCTCGGTGTCCCGCTCGCAGATGCAGACCACGGGACTCACGGATTCCGCCTGCGCGCGGAGTTCCGGCGTGGCGAGGCGTGCGTTCAGCGGCACGAGCACCGCGCCGAGGCGAGCGCACGCGAACACCAGTCGCACGAACGCGGGCCGCGTCTCCATGAGAACTGTGACGCGGTCGCCGCGCTGGACGCCCGCCGCTGCGAGTTGGCCGGCGATCGTCTGGACGTCGTCGTGGAGTTCGCGGTACGTCCACGACTCGTCCGTGGCCGCGTCGACGAGTGCCACTGCGTCCGGGTTGCTCCGCGTCTGGAGCGCGACGGCGTCCCGCATCAGTCCTCACCTCCGGGGAGTGGTGACTCACGGTCCACGTCCACGCCGTGTCCTGGGCGGTCCGGGACGCGGATTCGGCCGTCCTCGACGGGCGCGGGGTCGGCTGCGAGGTCCGCGTCGAGCCACTCCGCCGTCGCGAGTCCGCACGCCGCCACGTCGGGGATGCTCGCGGCGAGATGGACGGCCGCGGTTCGTGCGACGGCGCCGTCGATGGTCGTCGTGACGACGGGGTCCACGGCAGCGTCTCGCGCGGCGAGCGCGGCCTCCCGCGCCCGGTCGATGCCGCCCAGCGCCATCGGCTTCAGCACCACGCAGTCAGCGACTCTCAGCACCTCCTCGAGCGGGTACTCGGTCAGGGATTCGTCGAGGGCGATGGGAACGTCGCCGCCCGCGAGGTCGGCGTGGCCGGCGAGGTCGTGAGCCGGGAGTGGCTGTTCGACGTACTCCACGACGTCACCGAGCGCGAAACAGGCGTCCTGGGCCTGCGCCCTCGTCCACGCGCCGTTGGCGTCAGCGCGGACGCGAAGGTCCGTCTCGTCCGCGACCGCGCGGAGCCGTTCGACGTCGTCCGGGACGCTCACTGCGCCGACCTTCACTTTCACCGTCTCGAAGCCATCGTCGGCGGCGGCCCGCGCTGCCTCGACCGTGTCCTCCCTGGATGCGTCGCCGACGGTGGCGTTGACCGGAACTGTAGCCGCGGGGTCGTCCGTGAGGTGGCGGGCGAGGGGAGTGTCACTCCCGCGCGCCCCTGCGTCGAGTCGGGCGAGCGAGACCGCGTGGCGGGCCGCTGGAGTGTTCTCACAGGCAGCCAGGGCTGCGCCCCAGTCTTCGGCGTCGTCCGCGCGGTCGAGCGCGCGTTCACAGGCCGCCATTGTTTCCGTCCACCCAGGCAGGGGCGTGGCCTCACCGACCCCGCCGTCCCGGTGGAAGACGAACCCCGCTCGTTCGGTGATGGCGCCGCTGGCCGTCTCCAGCGGGCGCGACAGCGGGAGCGCGAACGGTCGAATCATACCGCGAGTCCGACGCCGAACAGGACGGCGTACAGCGCGAGCAGTTGTCCGTTCCGCGAGAGTGCGGGATTGAGCGCCTCGCCGTCCGTCCGCGTGTACAGCGTCTTCGACAGCGACACGGCCAGCGGCACCGACAGGAACGGCAGCAACACAGTGAGGTCACTGGTCCGAGCGTAGAACCACAGCGGCACAGCGTACGCGAGCACGAACAGTGCGACGTACTGTCCCCGTGAGAACGTGTAGCCGAATCGAACCGCGAGCGTGCGCTTCCCGGTCGTCGCGTCCTCCTCGCGGTCGCGGACGTTGTTCACGACGAGAATGTTGGTCGCGATGGCCGCAATCGGCAGGCTGGCGACTACTGAGGCGGTCGTAATCGACCCCTCCGGCGGCCACACCGGGATGCCGGACGCCAGCAGCGTGACCGCCTGCACGTAGTACGCGCCAGTCACCGCGACAACGCCGAAGAACACGAACACGAAGAGGTCGCCGAGCCCGTGGTAGCCCAGCGGGTACGGCCCGCCGGTGTACGCGATCCCGGAAGCGACGCTCAAGAGACCGACGACGAGAATCGGGACGCCCCCGACTACCACGAGGTAGGTACCCACGAGGATGGCAGCCCCGAACGTGAGGTAGGTCGCGCGCTTCACCTCGTACGGTTCGATGAGGCCGCCCGCGGTGACGCGCGTGAACCCCTCGCGCTCCTCGGTGTCCGCGCCCTGGACGGCGTCGTAGTAGTCGTTCGCGAAATTCGTCCCCACTTGGATGAGCGCCGCGCCGACGAACGCCGCGAACGCCGGCACCGGCGCGAACACGCCGTCGCGGACGGCGAGACCGACTGCGACCAGGATGGGCGCAGCGGCGACCGGGAGCGTGTGCGGGCGCGCGGCGATGAGCCACGCCTCCCGGCGCGAAACGTCAGCCGTGTCAGTCATTGCCGCCACGTTGGGCGAGCGCTGTCAAAGCGGTGACGGTCGCTGCGGGAGCGCCCTGATTCGACCCGGCAACGGGTCGGGGTCTCACTCGTCGCTTGGTCCGGGTGCCTGATGCGACCTGTGAGGGTGTCCTCGTGTTCCCGCCGGCAGTACGTTAGCAGGGAATTGGAACGTCGAGTGGCCGGGGACGGCGGCGAGGGCTTCGCTCCGGCAGTTTGGAGACCGAGAACATACCCAGTGTTTATGCCCGAACCGACTCGACAGTAGAGCATATGGATTTGTTGTCGCTCCAATCGGAGAGCCCCGTTCCGGAGCGACTGGTCTGGACGAGCGTCGCCTTGACGCTGCTCGTGGTTGGCGAAGTCGCGGTCCGCGTGACGACGGTGTGGTCCGCACCGCAGGTCGTGTTGAACGGCGAGTTCGTGATCGGCGTGGTCACGACGGCGCCGTTCGTCGCGGGCATCGGGTACGCCGGCTACTGGCTCGCCGCCAGTGACGTCGACGCGCCTCGGCACAGGCGAGTCTGGTGGTGGCTGCTAATCGGTGCCGCCGCATCGCTCCTTCTGAACCTCGCGATCCTGGCCGTAGTGCCGGTCTCGTCTGGGTTGCTGGCCGTCGGCTGGCTCCGCTGGGCTGTCGCAGTCGGCGGCGGCATCGGGGTCGGCGTCGGCATCACGGAAGCGCGAGCCATCCAGAAAGCACTGGAGGCCGAACGGAGCGCGGTGCGCGCCGAACAGTTAGCGGTGCAGCGGGATCTGCTGGATTACCTCAACAGCCTCCTGCGCCACGAGGTGCTGAACGCGACGAACGTCATCTCCGGCTACGGGTCGCTGCTCATGGAGGAACACGACGAGGGGACGCCGGGCTACGAGTACAGCGAGACCATCACCCGGAAGAGCGACGAGGTCACGACGGTCATCGAGGACGTCCGCGTGTTGCTGCACGCCACGGAAGGTCGAAGGACGATGGAACCCGTGGACGTCGTCGACGTCCTCGATGCGGAGGTCCAGAAACTCGCAGACATCGATTCGGCTGTCGTCGTGGACGTCGATGCGCCCGACTCGGTACCGGTCCCAGCGGACGCGTTGCTCCCGCGGGTGTTCGGCAACCTGCTCTCGAACGCCGTCCTCCACAACGACAGCACCCCGCCTCGCGTGACCGTGACTGTCGAGACGAGCGACGACACCGTGGTCGTCGACGTCGCCGACAACGGGCCCGGGATACCCGACGTGGAGGCCGAGACGCTGTTCGAGCGCCCGGTTGAGCAGACCGCGGACCACGGCCTGGGCCTCTACCTCGTCGGGCAACTGGTAGATCACTACGGTGGCCGCGTGCAGCTGCTCGACACCGGATCTGACGGCAGCGTCTTCCGGGTCGAACTCCCCCGGGAACCTGAGGTGACCCTGGGTGAGGAAACCGCCGACGCGGACGACCAGCCCCGGAACTCGTTCAGTGGTGCCTCGACGCCGTCTCCGGTCGAGTAGACTCCCCGTCCCGCAAGTCACTGGGTCAGGGAGTCAATCGATCAGGGAGTCACTGGGTCAGAGAGGCGAGCGCCGTAGTGGCGGGGTCAGTAGTACCACGGGTAGTCGGAGAAGTCCGGGTCGCGGCCCTCCATGAACGCCTCGCGGCCCTCCTTCGCTTCGTCCGTCATGTAGCCGAGGCGGGTGGCTTCGCCCGCGAACACCTGCTGGTCGACGAGGCCGTCGTCTGCCATGTTGAACGCGTACTTCAGCATCCGCATCGCCGTCGGGGACTTCGACGCCATCTCGTCGGCCCACTCCAGGGCGACGTCCTCGAGGTCCTCGTGGGGAACGGCCTCGTTCACCATCCCCATGTCCGCCGCCTCTTCGGCCGAGTACGTTTTCCCGCGGAAGAACACCTCGCGGGCCTTCTTCTGGCCGACCTGTTTGGCCAGGTACGCCGAGCCGAACCCGGCGTCGAAGGAGGCGACGTCCGGGTCGGTCTGCAGGAACTTCGCGTGCTCGTCGCTGGCGAGCGTGATGTCGCAGACGACGTGGAGGCTGTGACCACCGCCGACGGCCCACCCCGGGACGACCGCGACGACCGGCTTCGGCATGAATCGGATTGCGCGCTGGACTTCGAGGATGTGGAGGCGGCCGGCCTTCGCTTCGCGGACCGTCTCGTCCTCCTCGCTGGCGGCCTCGTCGTCGCCCCGGTACTCGTACCCCGAGTCGCCCCTGACTGACTGGTCGCCGCCCGAGCAGAACGCCCACTCGCCGTCCTTCGGACTCGGGCCGTTTCCCGTGAGGAGCACGCACCCGACGTCCGCCTGGCGTTTCGCGTGCTGGAGCGCGTCGTGGAGTTCGTCGACGGTGCCCGGGCGGAACGCGTTCCGGACTTCGGGGCGGTCGAACCCGATCCGCACCGCGTCGACGTCGGTGCCGCGGTGGTACGTGACGTCCTCGTAGTCGCGGTCCGCGACCGGCTCCCAGCGTTCGGGGTCGAAGATGTCCGAGACCATACCGGGGCGTCCGCGGCGGGCCGGGATAAGGGTTTACACCGGCGACCCGCTCGGAGACTCCCGGTGCGACGGGATTGCAACGCCACGCCGCACTGCCACACCGCCGGCATCCCCAGGCTTAAGCCGACTCCCGGGAACCCTCGAGTATGGAACTCCCGGGGGTGCTGTGGCGCGACGGACGCGGTACCATCGTCGGCGTAGCCGTCGGTGTCGCCGCGTTCCTGGCCGGGTTCGTCGCGACGTTCATCCTACAGCGAGACGAGTTCACGGAGTCCGCCAGCCTCGGCGACGAACTCGTCGCCTCCCTCGGACCGGATCTCGGCGACGTTGCGGAGTACGTGGCGGACTGGCTCCAGCCCGAGGCAGTCGAGGCGGTCGGCTGGTTCTTCTACGCGAGCCACCGGGTCGACCTCGAGGTGACGGTCACGACCCTGGGGCGCTCGATGCGGTGGACCGCCGACCTCCAGCAGACGCCGTTATGGGACGACGAACTCGCGCTGGTGCCGCCGCTCGTCCTCCTCACGGCCGGCTACCTGTTCGCGCGCTGGCACCACGGCCGCGGCCGGTCCCCGCTCGCGTCCGGAATCCGCCTGGCGCTCGGCTACGCCGCCGCGGCGTACGGTGGCGTCTCCGTCGTCTCGTACTCGCGTGACGCTGGCCTCGCGGGCCTCACCGCAAGCCCTGACCTCGTCACCGCGGTCGCCTACACAGCCGCGTACGCGCTCGTGTGCGGAACGGCCGGCGCGTTCCTGTACGACGCGCATGGATCGAAGAATGGCGCTGGGGAAACCTCAGACGCGGAATCCCGTGAGACCGGCCAGCGCGACCCCGGGGAGTAGACTGCGGGTGGGTCAGCGGTCAGACGCAACCCGGTCTTCGAGACGTTCGCGTTCCCGGTGGCTCGCCGCGGCGTCCGTCTCGACCTCGATGACTTGCGTTCCGGCGGCATCGGCCGACTCGCGGTAGGCATCCCGGAAGCCGTCCAGCGTCTCGACGCGAGCGAACTCGAGATCGTAGACGTCGCCCGTCGGTTCGAAGTCGAGGCCGTGGGGCGTCTTGAACTGCCCCGTGAACGGCGGGTCGAACGCCTCGATGGGGAGCATGTGGAAGATGCCGCCGCCGTCGTTGTTCACGAGCACGATGGTCGCGTCGACCCCGCAGCGGTCCAGCGCGAGCAGGCCGTTCGAGTCGTGGTAGTAGGCCAGGTCGCCAGTGACGAGTACGAGGGGGTCGTCGGTGGTGCTTCCGGCGCCCAGTGCCGACGACGTGATGCCGTCGATGCCGGACGCGCCCCGGTTCCCGAGGACGGTAATGTCCGCGTCCCGGGGCCGGCCGAAGCGGTCGAGGTCGCGGACGGGCATGCTGTTCGAGACGAACAACGTTGCGGGGTCGGGCGCGTCCGCGGCGGCCGCAGCGACGACGTCGCCCTCGAGGATGGCCTCGGGCGTGAACTCGTCGACGGCGTCCCAGTAGTCGGCGTCGAGTGCCAGGACGCGGTCGGTCCAGGCGGTCGGTTCTCCTGACTCGAAGCGGTCGGCGAGAGCGTGCGCAGTCGCCGTCGGGTCCGCGACCACGAGGTCGCTGGCGGTGAACGCGGCTTCACGCCACTCGCCCGCGGGGTCGACGACGAACTGTCGCGCGCCGCTGTCCCGGAGGTACTGCCGTAGCGGCTTCGAGGTCGGTGACGCACCGAACCGGAGCACGACGTCGGGAGCCCGGAGTTCGCCGTCGAGCACGCCGGCGGCCAGCAGGCCGTCGTAGCTGCCGACGACGGGTGCGTCGTCGACGTGCTCTCCGTATCGGAGGTCGGATAGCGGGTCCGCGAACAGCGGGAAGCCAGTGGCTCCGGCGAGTGCGACGGCAGCATTCCTGGTGAGGCCGGCTGCGTCGTCCGGCCCGGCGACAATCAGGCCGCGGTCGGTTCCGTCGATAGCGTCCGCGAGCGCATTCAGCGTGTCGTCGTCGGGGGCTGCCGGAGCGTGGTGGACGGAGACGAACGCGTCCTCTCGGCCGGTGGCCGCCAGCGGGTACTCGTCGGCGAATCCGTCGGGCACGTCGCCGGGGACGTCCACTGGCTCGAGGGGCTTTCGGAACGGGAAATTGAGGTGGACCGGCCCCGGGTTCGCGCCCGTCGACTCGCCGACTGCGCGACAGACCGCGGTGCGCAGCGACCGGAGTTTTCGGTCGTCGGCCTCGGGTTCGGGGAGGTCGCGGTAGTGGCGGACGGCGTCGCCGTAGAGTTTCTGCTGGTCGATGGTCTGGTTGGCCCCCGAGTCCCGGAGTTCCGGCGGGCGGTCCGCCGTCAGCAGGAGCAGCGGCACGCGAGCCTGGTTCGCTTCGATGACGGCAGGGTGGAAGTTCGCCGTCGCGGTGCCGGACGTCGACACGACCGGTGTCGGCGTGCCCGTGCGTTTCCCGCGACCGAGCGCGAAGAACGCCGCCGACCGCTCGTCGAGGTGCGAGAACACCCGGACGTCGTCGTGATTCGCGAGCGCCACAGTCAGCGGTGTCGAGCGACTCCCGGGGCAGACGCAGACGGCGTCCACGCCGGACTTCGCGAGTTCGTCGACCGCCGCACGCGCCCACAGCGTGTTCCGGTTCGGTGCGGTCCGGTCCGGCCCGGTCATCGCGGCGCCTCCCGTCGGCGCTGCGGCCTGCGAAGCGACGTCATTCGAGTTCGTCCAGGATGGGGCGGTACTTCAACTGTACCTCTTCGTACTCCTCGCCGGGGTCGCTGTCGGCCACGATGCCGTTGCCAGCGAACATCGTGACCGTGCGGTCCGTGGCGACGGCCGACCGCAGGCCGACCGCGAACGTGCCCTCGCCGTCGCCGTCGAACCACCCGACAGGGGCCGCGTACCAGCCGCGGTCGAAGGACTCCGTCTCCCGGATCACGTCGAGCGCGGCGTCCGGCGGCAGCCCACCCACCGCCGGCGTCGGGTGCAGCGCTTCCGCGACGTCGAGCACGTGCGTGTCGTCGCCCACGTCGGCGGTGATTGGCGTGTTCAGGTGCTGGATGTTCGAGAGCTTCCGGACGGTGCGCTCGCCCACGGTGACGTCGCCGAACGCCGCGAGCTGGTCGACGATTGCGTCCGTGACGAGGCGCTGCTCGTGGCGGAGCTTCTCGCTGTCCCGGAGCCTGGCAGCGAGTTCCGCGTCGGCCTCGGGCGTGTCGCCCCGGCCGACTGAGCCAGCCAGCGCCGTGGTCTCGACGCCGCTGCCCCGCAGCGTCACGAGGAGCTCGGGGGTCGCACCGAGGAACGCTGCGCTGCCGTTGGGCGCCACGAGGAACCGGAAGCACGACGGGTAGGACTGTCGCAGCCGCTCCAGGAGGTCGCGCGGGTTCACGTCCCCCGAGAGCTCGGCGCTGAGCGCGTTCGCCAGGACGACCTTCTGGAGGTCCCCCGCGGCGATGCGGTCGACGGCGTGTTGGACCTGCTCGTGCCACGCCGCCTCGTCGGTCGCCGGCGTCGTGGACTGGACGCCGGGTCGGGGGCCGCTGGGCTGCATCGCTGGCAGCGACTCGACGTCGTCGCGCGCGCTGTCGAGCGCCGCTTCGACGTCGACAGGATCGACGTTCTCACCGGCGCGCGTCACGGTCAGCCACGTCTCGTCGCCGGAACTCGACAACTGGACTTCCGGGAGGACGAACCGCGCGGCCGGGAACCCGGCCCACGTGCCCTCTGGTTCGTGGTCGTCGTGGAACGCGAACCCGCCCAATAGCCGCGGGCGGGCGACGGCCGGGCCGTCGTGGTCGGCGTCCTCGAACAACTGGGTCGCCCACGCCCGCACCTCGCCGAATCGGCCGTCGCCGGACGCCGTGACTGCCGCTGCGGCGCCGGTTCCTGACAGCTCGAGGCCGTCGGGGTCGGCCCAGTGGATGCGCGGCGCGTCCCCACCAGCCAGAAACGCGCGGTAGGAAACGTCGGCCACCCGGCAACTCCTACTCACGACCGTCCCGTGGACGGCCGTCTCGCCGGACAGAGAACTCATTGACGGTGCTTCAGGACGCTGTAACTAATAGCCTGTTCCTTCTGGCGCGACCGGCCGATACTCGCTCCGGATTCGGTGCTACAGGGCTTGATAGGCCACTGAGGCGCGTACCTGGGGCTAACTGTACCGGTCTTCCGCCCACGGGTCCGCGGTGTTCGAGTAGCCGCGCTTCTCCCAGTACCCGCGCTCCGGTTCGGTGAGGAACTCGACGCCGTCCACCCACTTCGCGCCCTTGTACGCGTACCTGTGGGGCGTCACGACCCGCAGCGGCCCGCCGTGTTCCGGCGCCAGCGGGTCGTCGTCGAACGCCCACGTGAACAGCACTTCCTCGCGCATGCAGTCCTCCAGCGGGAGGTTCGTGGTGTAGCCGTCCAGCGCGTGGAACATGACCGTCGTCGCGTCGTCGCGGACACCAGCGAGGTCCGCGATGTGCGGGAACGTGACGCCGGTGAACTCGCAGTCGAACTTCGACCACCCGGTGACGCAGTGGAAGTCCTGGCGCTGGGTGACCGCGTCGAGGCTCGTGAACTCGTCGTACGAGAACGCGAGGTCGTCCTCGACGGCGCCCGCGACCGTGAACGTCCAGTCGTCTCGGTCCCACGTCGGCGTGTCGCCTTTCGACAGCACGGGGAACTTCGACGTCTTGCGCTGGCCGGGCGGCAGCCGGTCGTCGCCGAACTCCTCGTAGAGGTCCGTGACGTCCTCGACACTCATGCCACGGCCTAGCGAGTGGACGCACGTATTCCTACCGACTCGGGCCAGCTCCCGGGACGCCGTACACCTGGGCACGTACGTGCGCTCTCCCGCGAAACGCCCGGGACCCGCCCCCCGTCAGGCTTAAGAACGGTGGCGGCGAAGCCCCGCCCAGAACAATGCCCCAGGTCGAAGTCAACATCCCGGACCAGATCGAGATGCAGATCGCACAGCTCGTCGAACAGGGAGAGTTCGTCAGCCAGGAGGAAGCAATCGAGCAGCTCCTCTCGGCGGGAATCCGCGCCTACAAGACGAGCGGCCCCACAGACGAGGAGGAGGGAGCCGGCCTCGAGAGCGAGGGCGGCATGATGGGCCACGAGGACGAGTACGTCTTCTGAAACGCCGCGGATGGCCGCGCTCCGGTCGGCCCCCGCCGGGGGCACACGCCGTGGTACGGCCTGGCAGACAACGCTTAAACGGTCGAATTCCCTACCCTAACCAACGATGCACAAGGACGAGCTTCTCGACCTCCACGAACAGATGGTCCAGATCAAAGACCAGTTCCTCGAGTTCGACACCGTCGACGACGACGCCTTCCAGGCGTACGAGGAACTGGACGTCGACCCCTCGCACGTCCACAAGTCCAAGAGCGAGCACAAGCACGCGGTGTTCCTGCTCGGGAACGCGCTCGCGGCGGCGATGAGCGAGGACGAGTTCTCGAACGCGGGCCGACTGAGCAAGCGCATGCAGGAACTGGCGGACGACGCGTCCAGCAAACTGTAACTGTTTTCAGAAACGGAGTTACGCGCCGACAGCACGCGTCTCACTGAGCGGCTCGTCCCTCCCGGAAAGCCTTATACCCGCCCCAGACGTTCGTCGGATTATGCAGGCACACACGGTCGAGCGGGTGGAGTCCTGGGACTCCCGGCCGTTCTCAGACGGGTTCCGCGAGCTCCACGGATTGGCGGACCGCGAGTTCTCGGGAGCGGTCGTCGCCGATGGCACGTGGTTGTTCATGTTGAACGGCCGCGTCATCGGAGTCTTCGAGGGCGACATCGGTGACTTCGGTGACGCGTCGGGGACGGTGTACGAGGCGCCGGACCCCAGCCTCGCGCTGTTGTTCTCGATGCAGGAGCGCGGCGGCGAAACCCAGGCGAAGTACTACACGAACGACACCCCGTTGTCGGAGGCCGACAAGACCCTCGCCGACGCGAACTTCACGGGCTACATCGAACTCTCCGAGAACGTCCTCTCGGGGGACTACTACGTCGTCTACTACGGCGGCCGGTCCATGAGCGCGGCGTTCGTGGGCACGACGGAGGACTTGCTCACGGGCGAGGAGGCCTTCGAGCGCGCGGACGACGAGGTCGGCGTCTACGAGGTGAAGAAGACGCCAGTGAACGTCACGAGCATCCCCGAAATCGACGACGGCGACGACGCGGCCGGCGGCGCTGCAGGTGCGGGAGGCGCTGCTGCTGGCGCGTCTGCGGCCGACGAGGCCGCCGACAGTGACGATTCGTCGGACAGTAATTCGGAGACTGACCCGTCCGGTGATTCCGGCAGCGATTCCGGCAGCCAGCCGCACAGTGAGTCAGTCGCGGAACGTGCCGGGTCGGCCGACGAACCGACAGTAACGGAAGCCGAATCTCGAACACCGAGCGGGAGCGCGGACGAGAACGGCACCGACGTGGCACCGAATACCGGCAGTAGCCAGTCGGCCGACAAAGCGAGTGAAACAGCCGCCAGCACCGACTCGAACACGCGGGACGACTCCCCGAAACGGGACAGTTCGCGGCCCCCGGGTGCGACGCAAAACTCCAGTTCCAGTCGTGCCGACGACGCCGCCTCCAGCGCACCGGCCGGCGCGGCCCCAGGCGAGGCCGGCGAGGAATCCGAGCGGGTCTTCGACGAGGAAGAGGAGTGGCGCAACGCCACGTCCGTCCCCACGCTGGACCCGGAGAAGAGCGAGTCCACGGACGGGGGCGCAGCGAGTTCGAACAAGCGGACCAAGCGCTCACGGCAGCGCTCGAAGACGACGAAGACGCCAGCGAAGAGTGAGCAGTCGCCGTCCAAGTCGGAGTCCCCGAAGCAGTCCCGCTCCACCGTCGAGAAGCTCAAAGTCGCGGTCAAGCGACGTGACGCGAAACTCGAGGAGGCGTCCGAACGCATCCAGGAACTGGAGCGCGAACGCGACGACCTGCAGGCGCGCGTGGAGTCGCTGCAGAGCGAACGGGACGAACTCAGGGAGCGCGCCGACGACCTGCAGTCGCAACTCGACGCCGCGGAGCAGCGCGACGAGTCAGCGACGGAACCCAGCGGGCCGGACCTGACTCCCGACGCGGCGCTGTCGGGGACGAACCTCTTCGTGCGGTACGGCTCGAAGGGGAAGGCGACCCTCGACGGCCTCGACGGCAGCACCGACCCGGACGCGGTCAACAAGAACCTCCGCGTCGACCACCACACGCAGTTCGACGCGACCGAGGCGACCGTCGACGGCGAAGACTACGAGGCGTTCCTCGAATCGACGGGCGCCTACCGGTTCGTGTCGTGGGCAGTCCGGGAACTGCCCTACGAGATCCGGGACGCCGGTCACGCGAACGGCCTCGATGCGCTCTACACCGCGATTCCGGACGTCGACCGCGCGGAACTCGACGGCACCGTGGACGTCGAAACCGACGAGGGCACGACCACGCGGACGTTCGACGTCGTGTTGCGCGACCGCATGGGCGACCCGCTGGTCGTCGCCGAACTGAACGCCGAGCGCGAACCAGTCACGGGCGTGGAGATGGACGACCTCGTGGACGCGGCGACGACGGTCCGCGAGGGCGTCGACGAGTTGAGCGCCGCGATGTACGTCACTGCGTCGTTCTTCGAGCCGGCGGCCCTGGAGACGGCGTCCGAGGAGACCAGCAACGGCGGGTTCCTCAGCCGCTCCGACCGAGAGAGCTTCGTCAACGTCGGCCGGAAAGCGGGCTATCACCTCTGTCTGGTCGAGGACCGCAACGACGAGTTCCACCTCACGGTCCCCGAACTGTAGCCGGGCAGGCAAGGCGGTCCGTTTCGATTCTGCGGCGTTCTATCTGGCAGCCTCCACCGAGTGAAGTCCCTCGACTACTCGGCGCTGGGAGTGGCGCCGTCCCAATCGTCGGGACAGCACGCGGGGATCCTCGAGAAGCGAGTGAGGTCCGCAGGAGATCGCCGGACGACAGCGGTCCTGGCGTGTAGAACTGTTGGCACTGCGTGGCGAAACCGAATTCTACCCGCGCGTTACTCTGCTTCCGCGGCCGCGTCGATCTTCATCGATTCCATCTTGTCGACGAGGTCGTCGACTTTGTCGTCGAGTTCGTCGACGAATTCGCTGGTGCGCTCGGTCGTGATTGCACCCTGCGAGGACGGTTCGATGAGGTTCTCTTCTTCGAGCACGCGGAGGGAGTACCGAACTTTGTGGTGGGGGTAGCCGGTCTCGTTGGACATCTTGACGATGCCGATAGGTTCGTTCTCGATGACCATGCGGAGGACCTGCAGATGGCGCTCCAGCATATCGACTTCCTTCTCAAGCCGGTCTATCATGGCACTTGTTAACTTGTCAGGGCGGGGTTTTAAAGGTTGTCGTAGAGCGAGCGGAAAATGGGATGCTTTGCATTTTTCATTGCGAACAGTTAACGTTTGCGCTCACTCCACTGAACGCCGCCAGTGCTCGTTCGTCCAACAGTGGACGACTCATAGGGGAGAGATATACGCATTCGTGCACAGTTCGGGGAGCGAGACCGTAACGGGTTTGTCGCCGGTGGTGGAATCTACGACCATGACTGTCACCATCGTCGGGTCGCAACTCGGCGACGAAGGCAAGGGCGGGGTCGTCGACCTGTTCGGCGACGCCGTAGATGTCGTCGCCCGCTACCAGGGCGGCGACAACGCCGGCCACACCGTCGTCGTCGACGGCGACGAGTACAAGCTCTCGCTGGTCCCCTCCGGGGCCGTGCGCGGGAAGACGGGCGTCCTCGGGAACGGCTGCGTCGTCAACCCCGAGACCCTCTTCGAGGAGATTGACGCGCTCCGCGACCGCGGCCTCGACCCCGACGTCCGGGTCGCACGCCGCGCTCACGTCATTCTCCCGTACCACCGCGTGCTCGACGGCATCGAGGAGGAAGCGAAGTCCGAGTCCGACCAGGAGATCGGCACCACGGGCCGCGGCATCGGTCCGACGTACGAGGACAAGGCCGGCCGCCGCGGCGTCCGGATCGGCGACCTCCTCGAACCCGAGGTACTCCGCGAGCGACTCCAGTACGCCGTCCCCCAGAAGCGCGCGCTCTACGAGGACGTCTACGGCGGCGACGCCGGCGAGGCGTTCGACGTCGACGCGCTCTTCGAGCAGTACCGCGAGTTCGGCGAGCGCATCAGCGAGGAGGGCATGGACGTCAACGCCGGCGAGTACCTTTCAGACCGCATCGCGGACGGCGACGAGGTGATGCTGGAGGGCGCACAGGGAACCAGCCTGGACATCGACCACGGGAACTATCCGTTCGTCACGTCCTCGAATCCGACCGCCGGCTACGCCGCTACCGGCAGCGGTCTCGGCCCGACCACCATCGGCCAGGGCGAAGTCGTCGGCATCGTGAAAGCCTACCTCTCCCGGGTCGGCAGCGGCCCGATGCCCACCGAACTCCACGACGAGACTGCCGAGTACATCCGCGACGAGGGCGGCGAGTACGGCACCGTCACGGGTCGCCCGCGCCGGGTCGGCTGGCTCGACATCCCGATGCTGCGACACGCGACGCGCGCGAACGGCTTCACCGGCATCGCAATCAACCACCTGGACGTGCTCGCGGGCATCGACGAGATTAGCGTCGGCCACGCGTACGAACTCGACGGCGAGCGCGTCGAGACGCTGCCCGCGACCACCGAACGCTGGGCGGACTGCGAGCCGGTGCTCCGGACGTTCGACGGCTGGCCGGAGTTCGACCCCGCCGACGTCGCCGCCGAGGGCTACGACGCGCTCCCCGCGGAAGCCCGCGAATACGTCGAGTACGTCGAAGACGAACTCGGCGTCGAGGCGTACGCGCTCGGCGTCGGCCCCGGTCGGGAGGAGACGGTCGTCCGCTACAACCCCTTCGAGTAGTCGCCGCATCCGTCGATGAGCGAGCGTAGCACCGTCGGCGAGCAGTCGCCCGGCTGCGGCGTCGGTTCGGGAACTCCTCCGTTCGCTTCCCCTCACAGTTCCGCGCACCGCCACGCGTTCAGCGCGGGCGCACGCGGAACCCGCACGCTTTTGACGAGCCGCGTCCTGTCCCGAAACATGCAAGAAGACCTCATGGACATCATCTGTTGCCCGCTGGATAAGAACGACCTGGAGCTCGACGTCGACGACCGCGAGGACGACGAGGTCCTCTCCGGGACGCTGACCTGCACGGAGTGCGGCGAAACCTACCCCATCGAGGACGGCATCCCGAACCTCCTGCCCCCGGACATGCGCGACGAAGCCGCGGCCTAGCCGCACTGACACGTCGGACCCACGAACCTTTTTCTACTCACGCACTAATCCACCGACCGTGCCCGAACGACTGGCCGTCCACCTCAACCGCGACCACCCGCGCGACGTCGACCCGGAAGCGGCCGCACTGGAGACGGACCGGTCGTTCGTCCTGGAGTTCGTGAACCACGGCGGCCCCGTACACGTCCACCTCCACCTCGACGACGCACTGGCGGCCGTCGCCGACCCCGCCGCCACGCAGGTGTACGTCGAGTCCGAGGAGCGACGCGGCGTCGAAATCACCGTCCCGCCGAGCCACCCGCCCGCGAAGGGGTTCGTCGAACTCTCCAGCGGGTACGGCAAGGAGAAAGCTCGCGTGAACGTTACCCTCACCGACGAACGCAAGGACGGCGGCCCCGACGTCGCCGTCGACGAGTCGCTCGGCGAGAAGTCGGTGTCTGTCGAGCAGACCACGTCGTCGTCCGTCGCCGACGCCGCCGTTCCCGTCGTTGCGGCGACCGTGCTCGTCGTCCTCGCCGCGGCTGTCGCAGTCACCGTCTCCGAGTCGCTGGCGCCAGTTCTCGGCGTCCTCGCGCTGCTCGCCGCGGTGGGCGTCGCCGTCTATCTCCTGGTCGTCTGAGTGTCCCGCGGGTTAGGCCTCGTCCTCGTGGTCCTCGGGGTACGTCGGCGTTCCGGAGAGGCCGTGGTCGTCCATGCGCTTGGCGCGCAGGAACCGCGCGCGGTACCGGTTCGCGCCCTCGTTGACGTCCGCTTCGCGGATTTCGTCGGTGCGGCCCGCTGCGACGGCGTCGACGATGTCCTCGAGTTGCTCCTTCTCCGCGGGCGTCAACTCGAAGGTGTACTCCCGGGAGTCCTCGCGCTCGAGCGTCGTGAACTTCCGGGCGGCCGCGATGAACAGCGAACACGGCTCGCGGCACGGGAATTCGCCGTCACCGCGGGGGACGTCCAGTTCCTCGTCTTCGCTCTCGTCCCACTCGCGGCGCTTCAGGCACTGGGAGTCCACGCAGCAGGCTTCCGCGGCCCACTCCAGGGCGTCGCCGTCTAGCTGTTCGACGATGCCGTAGATGCCGGACTGTCGGCCCGCGGCGTCGCTCCAGTGGTCGACGTCGAGGTCGCCCTCGCGCTCGCGGTGCCAGTTCGCTATCGTCGCCGGATACACGTAGTCGACGGTCTGCACGAGGTCCGAGCCGTCCAGGTCGACGAACGCCCAGCCGTGTGGCAGCGACGGCGCCGTCGAGAGCGGCCGGTAGCGGCCGTCGTCGTCGTGCTTCACGAGGTGGCGGGCTTCGAGTGGGTCGGTGTACGAGTCGACGTCCTCGCCGACGTCGTCCTCGTGGCGGACCTCGTATCGCCGCCGCCCGCCGCGGCTCAGCACGGCGGTCACGGCGAGTTCCCCCCAGGACCGCGTGTGGCCGCCGCGGAGTTCGTCGTAGCGCTCCGGGACCGTCAGGTCGTCGGCGGCTTCCAGCCACCGCAGGAACGCGCGCCGCGGGGTGTCGTGGCCCTCGACGACGTGCTCCCAGTAGTACCAGTTCGTCGCGTACGGGTCGTCGGCGTGCTCGCGGAGTTCCGCTGCGGTGAGGACGGCTTCGGTTTCCGGCGTCTGCCAGCGGTACGCCTCCCGGAACGGCTCCACCACCAGTCCGTCGAAGTCGATGCCGGCGTCGGCCGCGTCGACGAGCGCGTCGCCGACCGCCTCGATGGGTGTCGACGCCGACATCAGTCCCCCGCGCTCGCGGCGTCGGCGCCACCTGTCTCTTCGCGAACTCGCTCGACGGCGTCCCCAACGTCCGCGCCCGCGTCGGCGGCGCGTTCCAGGACGACATCGGCGACGAGTGGCTCCGTGCCGACGGCGCCCGAGTACCAGATTCGGTGGTCGTCGACCTCGGCGGGCACGTCGTAGCCCGTGCGGTAGTCGTCTGTCAGGCCCATGTCCTCGGGGATGTCCTCCTGGGTGTGGAAGCCGTCGGCGACGAACAGCGGCACGACCACGACGTCCTCGGCGTCGAAGAACTCGGTGACGTCGTCGACCTCGGGGTCCTCGTCCATGAAGAGGGCGTTCACTTCCTCGAAGCGGCCCGAGTCGCGGATGCGGTCGGCGTGGTAGTAGATGGCTTTCGCGGAGTTCTCGTTGCGCTCCGTGCCGTGGCCGACGACGGCCAGACCGAACCCGTCCCCCACGTCGGGGTCGCCCGTAACCGACTTCGCGCGCTGCACGATGACGTCGCTCATCGAGTCGTGGGTGCCGACCGGGCCGCAGTAGTGGACGGTCTTGTCCACGTCCGTCGCGCGCAGCGTGACGTGGTCGGCGTCGGTACCATCCGAGTCCCAGTTCCCGGGGTCCCAGTCGCCGAGTCGGAGTTCCCGTGGGATGACCTGCTCGGTGAAGTAGCCCTCGGAGATGAACAGCGGCACGACGTACACCTCCTCGGACTCCAGCGTCCGCAGCACCTCGCGGAACGACGGTTCCTCCTTCCAGAACGCCTCCCGGACCTCGTCGAACGCGCCGGACGCCCGGATGGTGTCCGCGTGCGTGAACGCCGGGTCAGACGAACCCGGGTTGAGGTGCGAGCCGTGGCCGACGATGACCAGCGCTTGCATGCACGGCTGTTGGGGCGAACCGTCCTTAGGAACTTCGCTCCCGGCGGCGTCCCCGAAAAACGGCGAGTTTCGCCCCATTTATTTGCCAGCACGTCATGCTAGAGCAGTAATGCGTCTTCGGACCCTCCTCGCCGCCGCCGTCGCCGTCCTCCTCGTCGTCAGCGGCTGCACCGCCCTCCCGTCGTTCGGCGAGTCCGACCAGTCGCCGCCCGACGTCGACGTCGTCGACCGGTACGAGTCCCTCGAGCGTCTCGAAGCCGTCCAGGAGTCGACCATCGACTACGGGAACGCCACGAACGAGAGCCGGTCGACCGTCCGAATCGACTTCACCAGCGACCCGCCCCGCCAGTTCCAGCGCGTCCGTTCGCCTGCGGACCGCGCCGGCGACGTCACCGTCGTCAACGCCACCGGAGCGCTCATCTACGACGCCAGCGACAACGCCGTCACCCGCGTCCCGCAGACTGAAACCCGGACGACGGCCCGCAAGAATCGCTCGGACTACTTCGCACGCATCGTCGACGCCGCGCGCAGCGACGAGGTCGCAAAACCCTCCAGCGGCGTCTCCCCGCTGCCAGTCGTCCCCGCCACGGAAGGCGGTCCGCAGATTCCGGCGGACGCGATCGAGGGGTTCGACGTCGAGTACCTCGGCACGGAGACCATTGCCGGCCGGACCGCACACGGCTTCGAGATGACGGCGACGTCGGAGGCCGCCCTCAGCCTCAATCAGACGCTGTGGCTCGACGACGAGTACTACTACCCGCTGAAGACCCACCAGATACTGGACTACGGGAACCGCACCATCGAGACCACGACGCGACTGACGAACGTCGCGTTCAACCCCGACCTCTCCGCGGACGCCTTCGAGTTCTCGGTGCCCGAGGACGCCACCGTCGAGACACTGAACATCTCAACACAGACATTCGACACCGTGGCCGAACTCCGCGACCACACCGACCTCTCGGTTCCCGACCCCGAGGTCCCCGACGGCTACGAGTTCCGGCAGGCCCGACTGTTCGGCGAGAACGTCACGGAAGTCAGTCTTCGGTACGCGAACGACGACGGTGACTTCCTCAGCGTCTCGAAGATGGACTACGTGTCCAACAGGTCCGGCGCGCTCTCGTCCGGCGAGAACGTCACTGTCGCCGGCCACGACGGGCAGTACCTCACGACGGGACAGTCCCAGCTACTGACGTGGTTCTGCGAGGACCGCCAGTACTCCCTCGTGTCGGCGGACCTCGACAGAGAACAACTGGTGGCCGTCGCGGAGTCGATCGCCTGCGAGTAACCGGTTCGGGCCGCGTGCGGCTACGATGGCCGCCGGTACAGCGAGTACGCGATACACAGCAAGCCCGCTAGCTGGAGGAGCCGCACCGTCAACGTGAACGGCTGCCGGAAAGTGCCGTCGATGACGCCGTACCGGAGGAGCGCCGAACCGGCGAAGGCCGCGGTGTACGTGACGGCCGTCAGGAGGATGAGGCCGGCCGAGAGGTACTGCATCGCCGTGCTCTGGTGCCGGCGGAAGCCTCGATAGGCGTGATAGCCGATGAACAGACCGACCACGGTCGAAGCGAACGACACGCCGACGATGGTGATGTAGAGCGCGTTCATTAGAGTCCCTCCCACATACGTGTGAATCGGTCGGCGACGTCCTCGGTCTCGCACTCGACCTCTGTCGTGTACTCGCCGTCCTCGAGTTCGAGCGTGAACCGCTGGAACGTCGCGCGGTAGACGCGGTGGTGGTTCCCGTCCGACCGGACGTTGATGGACTCCTCGAGGAGTTCGTGGTCGGTCAGGTCGTCGATTCGTCGGTAGACGGTCGCCGTCGACGCGTCACACGCCTCGCTCAGTTCACTGGCGGACATGGGTTCCGTACTTGCCGCTGCGAGGATGGCACGAGCGTGCTCGTCGTCGAGCAACGAGAGTAGTGCCGTCGGTTCGGTGTCCTCGCTCACGACGCGTCGTACTCACCACGGGGATTTAAACTCGGGTCGTCGCTCGCAACCGTTGAGATTAATGCGCGCCGAGTTCCGAGAGAGTGCTATGAGTCAGGCGTCGGTGACGCGTGCGGCGGTCGACGACCATCCCTTCCTGCGGCGTGCGCTCCGCGCAGGCGTGGTGAACCACGCCGCTGCGGCCCGCTTTCTCGACGTGGAGGGCGACGAGGACGCCGTCTCGGCGGCGCTGCGTCGCTACGCCGAGGAACTCCCGTCGCTGGAGGTCGCCGAGCGAGCGGGAAGCGTGACGATGGAGTCGGGGCTCGGACCGAGCGAGCACGGGGTGCTGGTCGTCGCGGGCCGCGGCTACGCGCCCGGCGAAGGACGACTGACGGGACTGCTAGCAAACGGGGACGTGGACGCGCGGACGCTGGCAGCCGTCCTGGACCGCCTGCAGGTCGAGGACATCGAGCCGGACGCGGCTGGCGTCGCGGACGGCACGCTCGCCGTGGTGGTCGACCGGCGGGACGGCGCGGACGCGCTCCGTGTCGTCGAAACCGCCCTGGAGGGCGTGCCGGAGTAAGGCCCGGGGCGGCGTGCCGGAGTACTAGCGGACGCGCTCCGCGTCGTCGAGAGCACCGACAGTCGCTGTCGATTCCGACGCCTTCAAACGGTGGCGCGTCTACCTTCGGGCATATGTCGCTGTACGTGTCGAACACCCTCACCGGGGAGCGAGAGCCCTTCGAGCCCGACGACCCCGAGAACGTGCTCGTGTACACGTGTGGGCTCACGGTCTCCGACGACTCACACCTCGGGCACGCTCGCCTCTGGGTGCAGTCGGACGTGATGGTGCGGTGGCTCTCCCACAGCGGGTACGGCGTCCGCCACGTCCAGAACTTCACGGACGTCAACGAGAAGATCGTCGCGCGCACCGGCGAGGACGACCTCGGCGACACCGAACAGGCGGTCGCCCGCCACTACGTCGAGTCGGTCATCGAAGACATGCGGAATCTGAACCTGGACCGCGCGGAAGTGTATCCGCGGGTGTCCGAGCACATCCCCGAGATCATCGGCATCGTCGAAACGCTCGTGGAGAAGGGGTACGCGTACGAGGCCGGCGGCTCGGTCTACTTCGACGTCACCGAGTTCGAGGACTACGGGAAGCTCTCCGGGCAGGACGTCGAGGAGATCGAATCACAGGGCGCGGAGTCCGACCGCGAGGAGAAGCGCCACCCCGCGGACTTCGCGCTCTGGAAGGCGGGCGCCGTCGACCCCGGAGACGCGAACGAACACCGCAGCGACGACCTGCCGCCTCTGGAGGAGCCAGCGGGCCAGACGTGGGAGTCGCCGTGGGTCGAGGGCCGCCCCGGCTGGCACGTCGAGTGCTCGGCGATGAGCACGACGCACCTCGACGACAGCATCGACGTCCACGTCGGCGGCCAGGACCTCGTGTTCCCTCATCACGAGAACGAGATCGCGCAGAGCGAGGCGGCCTCGGGCGACCAGTTCGCGAAGTACTGGCTGCACGTTCGCCTGCTGGAGACGGCCGGCGAGAAGATGAGTTCCAGCCTCGGGAACTACTTCACGACGAAGAACGCCGTCGAGGAGTTCGGCCCGAACGTCGTGCGGATGTTCCTGGTGTCGACGTCGTACACGCAGCGTCAGACGTACTCCGAGGCCACGGTCAGTGAGGCCCAGGAGCGCTGGGAGCGCCTCGAGCGCGCCTACGAGCGCGCGACCGACGCGGCGGACAGCGTCGACGCGTACGCGAAAGTCGAGGACGATGACCTCCGGGCCGCCGTCGAGGACGCTCGCGAGGCGTTCACGTCGTCGATGAACGACGACTTCAACGCGCGCGGCGCGGTGAGCGCACTGCTCGAACTGGCGTCGGCGGTCCACCGGTACGTCGACGAGGTCGACGAGTACGACTACCGAGGCCTCGTGGACGCCATCGAGACGTTCGAGGACCTGGGTGGCGGCGTGCTCGGGTTCCAGTTCGGTGCGACCGACGGCGGTGACGCGACGCTGGCGGGCGACCTCGTCGAACTCGTATTGGATATTCGAGAGGAAGAGCGGGCGGCCGGGAATTACGAGCGCGCCGACGAACTCAGGGACCGCCTGGAAGCCCTCGGTGTTACCGTCGAGGACACGGACGACGGCGCGACCTACCGGCTCTGAGGTCTGCCGCGCGCTCGTATTGGCTGACGGACAGATAGGCCACCAAGCTTATCCCGGCAGGTGGCCGTTTGTCCAGCATGAATCGACAGACGACAGTCGCAGTAGGGTTGGCGTTACTAATCGCCACGACGGGGTGCCTGGGCGTTCTCGACGGCCCAGTCGAGTTCTCCGCCTCGGAGGCAACTGCTTCGGAGAGCGCGCTCGCGGAGACCGACTACGAGGAGGTCTCCGTGGAGTCCTCTGAAGTCCAGCGCGAGTTCTCGGCGGCCGGCCAGTCGAAGAACGTCTCGGTGACGAACCAGGTCGCGATGTACGAGCGAACGGTCAGCCTGGCCGGACTTGGGGAGCAGCGCGCGGCGGTGTTCTCCACGTTCGCGAGTCCGGAAGTGAGCGTCGTCGGGCAGTCGTTCAACCCCATCGACGACTACTCGAACAAGGAGCTCGCGAACCTCGCCCAGGAGCAGTACGACGGCCTCCAGATCGGTGACGAAGTCGGGGCGCGCGAGCTGACAGTGCTGAACGAGTCCGCCGACGTCTCGAAGTTCGAGGGCACCGCGACGCTCAGCGGCCAGGAGGTCGACGTCTTCGTGCACGTCACGAAGGTGAAACACGACGGCGACTTCGTGGTCGGCGTGGCAATCCACCCGCAGCAGCTCGACGGCGAACAGGAGCGCGTCGACACCCTCCTGGAAGGCATCGAGCACTGACATCCCCGGTAGACGCCGAAAACTAATCACGAACGCGCCGCGGATTCTTCTCGCAGACCCGGGGTCGGTCGCACTCTGATGACCCAACACTACTGCGGGAGACTGCACAATTCTAGAGCGTTGGATTTCGAATACGGGCTTCGAAGGACACTGGAACTAGCGAGCTATGACGACGCCCTGGCGCAACTGTTGTCAAATGAACAATTGTTGGCGGGTAGCCCACTTGTAGGGATAAAAGTAAATAATCGACAATCTATGTGAGTATCGCTCAATATCCATACAGTTTTTGGCTGTATTGGTTAGATTCTGCGTTGATTTTACGTCCTTAATCAGTAATATGGTCACTCTTACTACGATTGGTTGTGGAACGTTAGCATGCGATGGTTCGAACAGATTCCTACACCCGGCCGGAGACACACCGCTACGAGTGCACGGACTGCCTCGCGAGAATCGAGAGCGAGGACCGGCTCATCGACTGTCCGGACTGCGGAAGTCGCGTCCGCAACGTCGCCGTTCCACGCGAATAGCGGTCGCGTACCCATCACTCGCGTCCGGAACCGCCTGCAACCGGAAACGGGACTGACCTGTCAACCACGGATTGTCGCCAGTTAGTTGCCGACCATCAGCCTGTCTACGGCGCATATCCCCCACGCATAGTCTTTTGTATTCTCGGTTTGTATTATATTCACACATGTCAGTGTCAGATGACCGTGGTGGACTCGTCGGCGTGTACGAACGCCAGATCGGCTCGCCACAGACGGCCGACGAAGCGTACGGCTACCTCGTGTTCGTCCTGGGGTTGCTGGTAGGCATCGTCGGCATGGCGCTGTTCCTGCCGAGCGAGTCGGCCGGTTCGACCCGCGAACTGAGCATCGCGCTCGGCGCCGCCGGGTTCGCGTTACTGATCGCGGGGCCGGTCATCCGACTCCCGCTCCAGCGCCTCGCCACGCTGGCCGTCTACGTCGGGCTGGTACTGTGCGCGGCTGCCATCGTCTGGTTCACGATGGTGTTCCCCAGCGAGTGGCAGGTCGCGACCGGCCACCAGGGCGTCATCAGCCTCTACGTCGTCGGCATCGCCGTCATCGCCGCGGGCGCCGTGCTCGTGCCGCTGGTCACGACGACGCGTTCAGCGGCCGAAACAGCCGCAGCGGAGACCCGTGCAGAAGAGACAGAGACGCGATTCGAGGAGGAACGGAAGGCACGCGAGGCCGCTGAGACGGCCCGCGAGGAACTCGCCGGCGAACTCGACGCAATCCGCACCAGTCAGGCGCAGTTCGAACTCTTCGAGGACAACGCCGGCGAGTACCGCTGGCGGCTCCGCCACCGGAACGGTAACGTCGTGGCCGACAGCGGTGAGGGATACACCCGCAAACACAACGCCCAGAAGGGCATGCAGAGCGTCCGCCAGAACGCGCTGGGCGCGGGGACGTTGCACGCCGACAAACGCGAGGACGTCGCCGACGAGGACGGCCTCGACGACCTCCCGCTGCTCCCGGAGGAAGCCGAAGAGAGCCAGGCCACCTTCGAGGTGTTCGAGGACAACGCCGGCGAGTACCGCTGGCGGCTCGTCCACCAGAACGGCAACATCGTCGCGGACAGCGGTGAGGGCTACAGCTCCCGGCACAACGCCGAGCGCGCCATCGACGGCGTGAAAGCGAACGCCGGACCGGGCTCGTACCTCCAGTTCGACCCCACGTCGTTCCAGATCTACCGCGACGTCGCCGGCGAGTGGCGCTGGCGGCTCGTCCACCAGAACGGCAACATCCTCGCCGACGGCGGCCAGGGCTACAGCCGCCGCCGGGACGCGCGCCGCGCGGTCGATAGCGTTCAGAACCGCGTCACGGAAGCCGAGTTCGACGTCTACGAGGACGAGGCCGCCGAGTACCGCTGGCGGCTCCGCGCGGACAACGGCAACGTCGTCGCGGACAGCGGCCAAGGCTACAGCTCCCGGAGCGAGGCGGAGAACGCCGTCGAGCGGGTTCGCGACAACGCGCCCGAGGCGGATGCACTCGACGTGGGCTTCGCAGCGTTCGAGGTGTACAAAGACGCTGGCGGCGAATGGCGCTGGCGGCTCCGCCACCGGAACGGCAACATTATCGCTGACGGCGGCCAGGGCTACAGCGAACGTACGGCCGTACACGACGCCATCGAGGGCGTGAAGCGCAACGCTGCCGGTGCGCCCGTCGAAGTCGAGTAACGGCATCGAATCCGGCCACTCACTCGTCCAGGCTCGACCGGCGCTGGTATTCAGCGCGCGGAAGGCATCCGATGTACGACGCTTCTCCCCGAACATCTTCGCCCGGTACCTGAGGAGGCCGAGTCCCCGAGTTCCCGGTATGTCCGAGGATTCTGCAGCAGCCACTGACGTAGAAGTCACAGACCTGAACGCGCTCGAAGACACCACCCACGCCGAGGTGTTCGAGACGACGCCGCCACGGACAGTCCGGCTCAGTCTGGACGCCGGCGACGGCGTGCCCGCCCACCAGCATCCCGGATCACACGTCGTCATCTACGTTCGCTCCGGCGCGCTCGAGCTCACACTCGGAGACGACGTCTACGACCTCGAGGCCGGCGACGCCGTCCGCTTCGACGGCGCACAGGACGTCTCCCCGCACGCCGTCGACGACGCCGACGCGCTCGTCTTCTTCGCCCCCAAGGCCGGCGACTGAAGCGGCGACCTCAGAGCGCTATCGGGACGAGCAACACCGCCATCAGGTGGACGCGTCGCGCGCCGAAGTGCGGCGGAATCAGGCCGACCAGCGTCGCGACGGCGAGGAGTCCGACGCCGAGCCATCCCGCGAACACCCACGCCAGTACGGCCAACAGTACGCAGACGGCTGCCGTCAGTCGCCGGTGGTTCAGGGCGCGTACCAGGCGGAAGTAGCGGTCGCCCAGGACCGGGACGAGTAGCGCGCCCGCGCACGCCGCGAGCGCAATGCTCGCGAGCAGTAACGGCAGGGTCCGCGGCAACGAGGCTCGCTCGAACGCCACGAGCACGCCGGTATGTGGATCCCCGAGCGCGAACAGCGCAAACAGCGCGAACACCGTGTTCGCCGTGTTGACGCCGGACAGCGCCGCGACGAACGCCCTGTCACCGTCCACACCTGTTGCTTCGACTGCGAACACGGCAGCGATAGCGCCGGACACGCCGGGCACGTAGGCCACTGCCGCACCCGCGAGGCTTCCCGCGAACCCCGGTCCCGCAACCGACCGCGGGCCGTCAGCGACCACCGCGTCGTCCTGTTCGGGGACGCCAGCGCCGCGGTACGCGGCCAGCAGGACGGGTGCGCCGAACAACCCCGCGAACAGCGGCGCGAGTGCGTCTCCGGTCGGCGCCACGCCGCTCGGGTCCAGCGGGAGGGCGACGACGCCCAGGGCGCCGCTTGCCACGATCGCGAGCACACCGCCCGCTCTCGCTCGCCAGGACTGCTCCCCAGCCAGCAGGACGACGAGCAGCGCGGCGACGACTACCGCGATGTGCTCGTAGACGACGGGAGCGAGAACGCGCGCCGCTCGCGTCACCGGGAGGCCCAGAACGAACGCCACGGCGACGGCGACACCGCTCCCGAGTGCGGACACGCGGAGGGCCTCCCGACCGCGGCCACCCATGACGAGCCTGTGGCCGGGGAGTGCGCTCACCGCCATCGCGGGGTCGGGGACGCCGAGCGCGAGCGTCGGCACTACGTCCAGGAACGAGTGCGTGACGCCCGCAGCGAGCAGCGCGGCGCCCACGAGGTGGGGCGGCCCGGGAACGAGCGGCGCGGCCGCCGCCAGCAGCAACGCCAGCGAGTTCACGTGCAGTCCCGGCACGAGCCCCGAGCACGTCCCGAGCAACACACCGAACGTAATCGCTGCCAGCGCCCCCGCTGTCGCCCCCGGCGAGACGAGCACGCGCACGCCAGCCACCTCCATCGCGGCGAAGTGGTCGCGCTTTCGCACTTCAAGCTACGGCCGAGTCGCTGCCCGTCCGCTGCTCGGGTAGACTACTGGCTCGCCGGCCGGCTGGCTACGTTGCGAGTGCGCGAAAGAAAATCGTGGTTCGTGGAACCGAATCGAAGCGTCCGGCGTCCGAGTTAGCCGAACAGGTCGCCGAGGCCTTCGCCGGTGGCCTCCTCGTCCTCTTCTTCTTCGGCTTCCGCTTCTTCCTCGGCGGCTTCCTCTTCTTCGGCTTCCGCTTCAGCTTCCTCGGCTTCCTCCGCACCGCCAGCGGCACCCGCGGCGGGTGCGGCGGGCGCGGCGGCAGCCTCCGCGACGGCTTCCTCGATGTCCACGTCTTCGAGGGCCGCGACGAGGGCCTTGACGCGGGACTCCTCGACGTCGACACCGGCGGCCTCGAGGACGCCAGTGATGTTCTCTTCGTTGAGCTCTTCGCCAGATTCGTTCAGGATGAGTGCTGCGTAAACGTACTCCATTGTTATCCGAACATCTCCCCGAGGCCTTCGGCGCCTGCGTCTCCGTCGTCGTCGTCGTCGTCGGAGTCGTCGGCGTCTGCCTCGGAATCAGTGGGTTGGTCGTCGCTCGATTCGTCTTCGTCGGCCTCCCCGGACTCGGGGGCCGCCTCCGCAGCGGGCGCCTCGACGTCCTGGAGTTCCTCGGGCAGCGCGTCCTCGTCGTCGATCTGCGCGGCGAGTGCGCGCACTTGCGCGTCCGCCTTGCTGACGAGGTCGTCGGCGAGGTCCGGGCTCTCGATTGCGGCCTGCAGGCCGAGGCTCTTCGCCTCGCCGGAGGCCTTCCGGAGCAGCGTCGGCGCAGTCTGCGCCGTCGGGTACTCCGCGTTGACCGAGAGGTTCCGGGCGGACGCCGCCGCGGACTGGATGTCCGCGCGGTACTGCTCGACGTCCAGTTCGAGTTCCTCCGGCGTGAACAGCACGCCCTCGGAGAACACCGCACGCAGGTCCAGTCCCACTTCCTTCGGCTCGATGCCGAGTTCCGAGAGGACGTTCGAGACGTCGTCGGACACCGTATCGCCTTCCTCGACGACGACGGAGTCCTCGAGGACCTGGATGGATCCTTCCTGGATGCGCGCGTTCGCGCCGATGGTCTGGAGTTCGCCGACGAACGGTCCCGGATCGATACCGGTGTCGCCCTCGGGAATCACGATGTCGTTCGGTGCGACCTCCCCGGCGTTGATCGGGGCGGGCGTCTTCGAGTCCTCGAGCTGCTGGTACAGCCCGAAGGGGTTGTCGTTGGTGGCGACGAGGCCGACCTCGCCCGAGAGGTGCCCGGTGAGGTCTTCGAGGCCGTCGTCGACCTCCTCGAGCGCGCGCTCGAGGAGCGTGTTCCGGCTCATGCGGAGGACGGCGCTCCCGTGGAGGCCGCGACGCATGTCCTGGAGCTGTCGGCTCGGAATGCCCGTCACGCTGACGACGCCGACACTGTCGTAGGCTTCGAGGAGCTCAGCGAGCTCCTCGACTTCCTCCTGCTTCCACTGTGGAATCGTGTCTGTCGTGCGTTCCTCGGCGGACATCTAAGCCACCTCCACGGCCGGCCCCATCGTCGTCTTCACGTAGACGGCATCGATGTTGTGCGGGCCTTTTTCGAGGTCTGCGTGCAGGCGGCGCAGAATCACGTCGATGTTGTCCGCGATGTTCTCGGCGGACATGTCCTCCGCGCCGACGCGCGTGTGGAACGTGCGCCGGTCGCGGCTGCGAAGCTGCACGGTGTTTTTCATTCGGTTGATTGTCTCGACGACGTCGTCGTCGGGCTGGAGCGGCGTCGGCATCTTGCCGCGCGGACCGAGCACTTGGCCGAGCGCACCCGCGATGTCTTGCATCATGGATGCTTCCGCCACGAAGAAGTCCGTCTCGTCTGCGAGGTCCTTCGCGGCGTCGGTGTCGTCGGCGAGGTCGGCGAGGTCGTCCCCGTCCAGAACCTCGTCGGCGACTTCTTCGGCTCGAACTGCGGTCTCGCCGTCTGCGAAAACCACAATCTGTGTCTCCTGTCCGGTGCCCGACGGCAGTACGACGCCCTCGTCGACTCGATTCGACGGGTCGTTGAGGTCGAGTTCGCGCAGATTGATAGCGAGGTCCACCGTTTCGCGGAAATTCCGCTCAGGGGCCTCGTCGAGTGCGCGCGCCACGGCCTCCTCTATGTCGTTGTCTGCCATCTTTCACCTCCGTAGTGTATGACCCTGTGAAGGTCGGATCTCCTACGGGTCAGTGAAACAGGCTAGGCCTGTCTCGCTCGAAGAGAGGGGGATGGCGTCCTTAAAACCGTCGAACCAGCCTCGTCCGCCAGCCGGCCGCTCGCCGCCGCACAGCGGGGCTTCGGCCCGCAAGAATCCGAGGCGAACACAGGAGTAATGCCCGTCGGCCGCGACCACACAACCACTGAATGACTCGCGCCCCCGACGACCCGAACCAGTGGGACACGGCGACGTACGACGGCAGCCACTCGTTCGTCTACGAGTACGGCGCGGACGTCGTCTCGCTCCTGGACCCCCAGCCGGGGGAGCGCATCCTGGACCTCGGCTGCGGAACCGGCCACCTCACCGACGCAATCGCCGCCGCCGGCGCCGACGTCGTCGGCGTCGACAACGCCGAGTCGATGCTCGAGGAGGCGCGGGCCGACTACCCCGACTACGACTTCGTGCACGCAGACGCCCGCGACCTATCCCTCCAGGACCTCCCCGGAGACGAACCGCTCGATGCCGTGTTCTCGAACGCGGCGCTGCACTGGATTCAAGAACAGGACCAGGTCACCGAGTCCGTCCGGTCACTCCTGCAGCCGGGCGGACGCTTCGTCGCCGAACTCGGCGGCACCGGGAACGTCAGTGACATCGTCGACGCAGTCTTTCGGGAGCTGGACCGCCGCGGCTACGACCAGTCCCACCCCTGGTACTTCCCCAGCATCGGCGAACACGCCTCGCTCCTGGAGGCCCACGGCTTCGAAGTGCAGTACGTCGCCCTCTTCGACCGCCCCACCGAACTCGACGACGGCGAGGACGGCCTGGCGTCCTGGCTGGAGATGTTCGGCGACACGATGCTGGCGCCAGTCCCCGACGACGAACTCGACGACGTCGTCTCCGCAATCGAGGACGAACTCCGCGACGACTACTTCGAGGACGGCGTCTGGACCGCGGACTATCGAAGGCTCCGCTTCGTCGCCGTTCGCACGGACGACTGACGGCTCAATTTTCCGGGTATTCGCCGAACGCCATCGCTCTCGGTCGCCGAACTGCACCGCAGAATCGTGACCGAACATCCTGCACGGAGGGCGGACGTCGATGTCTCGAAGCCGCGCTTACGCTGCGGCTTCTTCAGCACCGAGAAAACCGAAAATCTTCGATTTTCGAATGCTTGCCGCCTCGAAGCCGCGCTTACGCTGCGGCTTCTTCGGCGCCAAGCACGTCGTCGTATTCGCCGTCTTCGACGCGCTGCTTGAACGTCCGCGCGTCCTCGCCTTCGATGGTGACGCCCATCGAGGCGCAGGTGCCAGCGACCTCCTTCGCGGCGTTGCGCGTGTCGTAGGAGAGCAGGTCGGGCTTCTTCTGCTCCGCGATGGTCTTCAGCTGCTCGATGGAGAGGTCCGCGACGAACTCCTCATTGGGGACGCCGGCACCGGTCTCGAAGCCGGCCTCGTCCTTGATGAGCGCTGCCGTCGGCGGGACGCCGACTTCGATGCTGAACGACCCGTCCTCCTCGTACTCGACGGTGACCGGCACCTCCGTGCCGTCGAACGCTTCGGTCTGGTCGTTGATCTCCTGCACGACTGCCTGTACGTCGACGGGTGTCGGGCCGAGTTCCGGACCGAGCGGCGGGCCGGGGTCGGCCTGGCCACCGGGAACCAGCACTTCAATCGTATCAGCCATACTCCGAGAAACCGTCGCCGCGGCTTTAACACTTTCTTTCTCCGGGGAGCGGTGAGAACACCTGACGCGCGTCAGGGGACGTTCACGCCCTGCCGTGCGAGGTACTCACTCAGGTTCTTGATGACGACGGGGCTGCCGATGATGCGGACGACGCCGTCGTCCTCGAGAACGCTGACCACGAACTCGGACTCGATGTCCGCCCGAAGCCCCTCCAGCGCGGCGCTCGGGAGCACGATCTGGGTGCTGTCTCGGAGGTTGGAGGGGTCCGGCATCGTCCCCAAATCTCTTGAGACGACCTATGAACGTGTCGAAAACAATCCTGGTCGCCCGCGGAGGGAAGCGCTTTTCGGCGGGAGTAGCCTAGTCGGTCACAATGGGTCTGGAGGAGGAAATCGAATCGCTCGAAGAAGAAATCGCCAACACGCCGTACAACAAATCTACTGAGGCGCACGTTGGCCGTCTGAAGGCGAAACTCGCGGAGAAAAAGGAGAAACTCGAGAAGCAGGAGTCTGGCAGCGGCGGCGGTGGCGGCTACGCCGTCGAACAGCACGGCGACGCGACCGTCGCGCTCGTCGGGTTCCCGTCCGTCGGGAAGTCCTCGCTCATCAACGCGATGACGAACGCGGACAGCGAGGTCGGGTCCTACGAGTTCACGACGCTGAACGTCAACCCGGGAATGTTGGAGTACCGCGGCGCGAACATCCAGTTGCTGGACGTCCCGGGGCTCATCGAGGGCGCCGCGGGCGGCCGCGGCGGCGGGAAGGAGATTCTGTCGGTCATCCGGGCCGCGGACCTCGTCATCTTCATGCTGTCGGCGTTCGAGATCGACCAGTACGAGCGCCTCGCCGAGGAACTCTACAACGTCAACATCCGCGTCGACGAGGAGCCACCGTCCGTGACCGTCCGGCGGAAGGGCAAGGACGGCATCGACGTGAACACGTCCGGCGACATGGACCTGGACGAGGACACCGTCAAGGAGATTCTCCGCGAGCGCGGGTTCATCAACGCCAACGTCACCATCCGCGGGAACCCCTCCGTGGACCGCCTCATCGACGGCGTGATGGACAACCGCGTCTACATGCCGTCGCTGGTCAGCGTGAACAAGGTCGACCTCATCGAGCCGTCCTACGTGGACACGATGAAGGCCGAACTCCGCGAACAGGGCATCGACCCCGAGGAGGCCATCTTCATCTCCGCGGAAGAGGAGAAGGGGCTCGACGCGCTCAAGGAGCAGATGTGGGCGGAACTCGGCCTCATCCGCATCTACATGGACAAGCCAGGGCGGGGCATCGACTACGAGGAGCCGCTGATCATCCGCGAGGGCGAGACTGTCGACGACGCCCTCCGGAAACTCGGCGGGACGCTCGACGAGCGGTTCCGGTTCGCCCGCGTCACCGGTCCGTCCGCGGTCCACGACGAACAGCAGGTCGGCCGCGACCACGTGCTCGAGGACGAGGACGTGCTCCGCGTCGTCGCACGGCGATAGCAGTGTCCGCTCAAGACCTCACGTCGGGGCAACAGGACCACGCAGTGACCCGCCGTCGCCTCGCGGTCGCCGCCCTCGCTGGCCTGCTGCCGTGGGTTGTCGTCACGTTCGACGGCGGTTTCTACACAATCTTTGCGGGCGGGTTCGTGCACCTCGATCCGCTTTCGTTCACGTCGATGCTGGAGTACCTCGGGCGCGTACCGACTGTCCCGGCGAGGCTGACTGCGTGGCCGACGGCGACGCTCCTGTACGCGCTGGCGCTGGCTGCGGCCGTCCTGGACCACGTGTCCGGGTTCGACTCCCGTGTTCCTGCGGGCCTGTTGTTCCTCGCGGGCGTCGACGTCGGGTTGCTCGGCGTCTCACTGACCGGGCAGCAGGGGATTCTCGCCGTGCCCGTCGGTGCGGTCTGGCTGTGGGCCGCGGTCTGGGTCGGCTACGGCGACGAACTGCTCCCGAGTCGCGCGTAACCGGCGGCGAATTCGGTGCGGCAGGCCGGCGCCTGGTTCCGGGTTCGGTACGCTTTTCGACGGCGCCGTCCATCACTCGCACATGAGCGAGTTCGTACTCGACCACGTGATGCTGCGCATCGGCGACCTCGACGAATCGCTTTCCTGGTACCAGTCCCACCTCGACTACGTGGAGTACGCGCGCTGGGAGGCCGAGACGTTCACGAACGTCTACCTCGGCCCGGCCGACGTCCACGAGGACGGCGCGCTCCTCGAACTCACGTACAACCACGACACCTCCGAGTACGACCTCGGTGACGCGTGGGGCCACATCGCCGTGCGCGTCGAGGACGTCTACGACGCCTACGAGGAACTGATGGACGCGGGCGTCGCCGACTACCGCGACCCCGACTCCTGCGGTGGCTCGTACGCGTTCGTGAAGGACCCGGACGGCCACGAGGTCGAACTCGTCGAGCGCGACCACGGCCAGCGCTGGAGTCTCGACCACACGATGGTTCGCGTCGAGGACGCCGACCAGCACCTCGGGTTCTGGACGCGGACGTTCGAGTACGAACACACCGGTCGCTGGGAGTCCGACACGTTCGCGAACTACTTCATGAAGCCGACGGGCGCCAGCGACGAGGCGATGGCGGTCGAGCTGACGTACAACTACGACGGCCGGACGTACGAGCTGGGCGACGCGTGGGGCCACCTCGCGGTCCGCACAGACGACCTGGTCGGCGACTGGGAGGCGCTGATGGAGCGGGAGGCCGCGGACTTCCGCGACCCCGAGTCCTGCGACTACAACTACGCGTTCACGAAAGACCCCGACGGCCACGAGATCGAGGTCCTCGACCCCGACGAGTCGCCGATGGACCGCTCGGCGTAGCGACCGCGAGACGACCGCTTCCCGGGTCTGTCCGGGTTCTCGGTCACCGCGACAGGTCGACTCTCGGGTTCTCACCGAGTGGCGACACGTCAACGCACGGCAACTGTTTTGAGGCTGCAGTGTACGTAGCCGCGTGTGGCAACCGAGTCGTCCTGGGTCGACGTCGCGCTGGACGTCGTCGCGGTGCTGGCGATGCTGCTCGGCGTGCTCGTCGGGGGCTACGGCCTCCTGCTGGTCCCGGTGTCGCTACTGGGCGGGCTGCACGTCGCGGCTATCGGGGCGTGTCTGTTCTTCTCGGGCCTGTTCGCGACCGACTGGGCGGGCGACCAGTTCGACCTCGCACCCGGTACCCGGCGGACCGTCTCACTAGCGTTCGCCGTTCTGGCAGTCATTCTGGTCGTCGCGTTCCTCGTCGTCAATTACGCGACCTTCTCGGTGGGTGAGGCCGTGTCTGAGTAGTTCTGGGGCTCAATTGGAGCGACATCAACCCTGGACCCCCACGGCTATCGGGGCCGCGGTCGTTGGGCGACGCATGGAGTGTGACCCAATCGGCCACGTCGAGACGCCGTTCGATACCACGGGGGAGGCGCCGCGACAGGGCTTTCTCGGCGAGCAGTCTGGGACCGTCCACGTCGACGAGCCGTACCGCCGAGGCCTGACGGGGTTCGCGCCCGGCGATTCCGTACTCGTCGTCTGGTGGGCGGACGACGCGGACCGCTCGGTCCTGCGCGTCCGGGAGGGCGACCGCGGCGTGTTCACGACGCGCTCTCCCGCGCGACCGAACCCGGTCTGCCTGACGACCTGCGAACTCCTCGCGGTGGACGAGGACGCCGGCACGCTGGAGGTCGCGGGCGTGGACATGGCCGACGGCTCTCCATTGCTCGACCTGAAGCGGGCACTGGAGGCGTCTGGCGAGGGAGCGCCGCCGTAATCACCCACTCAGTCCCGGTACTCGTCGAGCACGTCCGCCGGCGCGTCCGCGAGGCCCGCGAGCGCGTCGGCTTCGACGTGGTGGAGGTCCCCGGGGACGACGAGCAAGTGCAGGGGGTCGCCGAAGTCCTCGTCGGCGAGCGCGGCGAGACGGTCCGCGCGAACTGTCGCGTCCGGCGCGCCGGCCCGTGCGACGACGACGCCGAGCGCGTCCGGGTTCCAGTGGTCCGCGAGGAGACCCGCGGCGTGGCTGGCAGTCATGTACTCGTCGCCGTCAACGCGCGGGTGGTCGACCTTGATGTCGAGATAGCACAGCGTGTGGAGGCCGCGGTCGCGGTTCGATTCGATCGTATCGACGACCGAACTCGGCACGCCGTCCGCGCCGTGTGCCCACTCGAAGGGGAGCGTGGTCGCCTTCCCGAAGCGGTAGTTCTGGAGGCCGGTGAGGCTGGACGCCGCGGACTCCGCGGTCGGCGCGTGAATCACGCGCGTCTCGACGCCGCGGTCCTCGGCGCGCAACCGGAGGTCGACGTGCGTCGTCGAAATCATCGTGTCCCCCGCCGTGAGGAAGACGACGTCCTCGGTCTCAGCGGCCGACAGCATCGGCTCCGGGTCCTGTTCGACGCCCGCTCTGTCCCGGACTTCGACGTCGATACCGTGGTAGGCTTCCAGGTCGGCGACGTCCGCGCCGACGAGCCGACTGGTGTAGAACTCCGCGAACGCTCGGTCGGCGGCCGCGATGGCGTCGGCGCCCGCGACAGTGACAGAGCGCTCGTCGTACAGTCCGAGTCCGACGAACGTGAGCACGATGATTCGTACCGCGGGTAGATTTGAAAAGGCTACCGGGACGCGGTGTCGGGGGCCGCCAGTCGGAGGATTATCGGACGAACACGAGTGACCCGGTGGGAGCGCACTGCGGTTGGTGTTCCGTGGTTGCCACATTTTTCAACCCCTGGGAGTCAATCTAGAGGCCTGGGACGGACCGTCCGTACTGGGCGCCGCGGTCCGTACTCCTGGAGCCTGCGAATCCACCTGAACAGGGTGGCGAGCCCGTTCAGGCGCACAGACGAGGTCACTGACGGCGAAATGAGCGACCCGTAAGAACAATCAGATGACCGCATCGGACGACCCGTCGGGGGCGGCCGCAGGGACGGCCCAGCTATGGGACCAGATAGCCGCCAGTGGCCCACTCTGGGCGGGTGCGTTCGTCGCCATCGCGCTGTTCCTCTTCGCCGTACAGTTACTCGGGTCCGCCACGCAAGCAGCCGAACCCGCCATCGACCGGATACTCCGCCGAGTCGTCGTCGACGACGCCTCCGCGCTCGGGCTCAGCTGGCTGACGACGTACGCAGTGACCAACGGGTCGGTCGTGGCTGCGCTCGTGGTGTCGTTACTTCGGTCTGGCATCGTCGCCACGACCGAAGCGTTCTTGATGGTCACGGGCACCCGCCTCGGCGGCGCCGCCATCGTCGTCTTCGTCGGCGCGCTCGACTACCTCCAGAACCGCCAGCGACGAACGCTGAGCGAGGGGACGAGCCTGGGACTGTTGACGTTCCTCGTCACGTTCACGGTCTTTCTCCCGGTAGTGGTCATTGGGTTCGTCGTGCTGGAGGCGTACCAGTCGCCGCTCCTCGAAGCGACGCGCGGGCTGGATTTCGCCGTCCGCTCGTTACAGTACTTCCAGCCTGCCACCGACGCCGTCACGAAAACACTGGGGGCGGGTGTCACCCTCGTCGTCGCGGCCGTGTTGCTGTTCGGGAGTCTCTGGCTGTTCGACGAAATTCTGGAACGCGTGCCGACCGAGACCGTGCGGAGGTACGTATTCCAGCACTTCGAGCGGCGGTGGACCGCCTTCGGCGTCGGCATCCTACTCACGGCGGCCACGACGAGCGTCGCGTTCTCCCTGGGTGTGGTCGTGCCGCTGTACAACCGGCGGTTCGTCCGACGTGAGGAGGTTATCCCCTACATTCTCGGGGCGAACATCGGGACGCTGTTCGACACGCTCGTCGTCGCATTCGTCCTCGAGACGACGGCCGGAGTGACCGTCGTTCTGCTCGTCATCGGGCTGGCGACGCTGGTCACCGTGCTCGCGCTCGTCAATTACGAGCCGTATGCGGCGGCAGTCCACGCGGGACAGGACCGACTCCTCGAGGACCGCCGATTCTACGTGGGGTTCGTCGTCTTGCTCGTCGGCGTCCCCGCGACGCTACTGTTCGTCGCACACATCTAGCGGCACCACCACGAATAAAGACCGAACGGCCACAACAGCTAGCGAATGAGTGTTCACGTTCTCGTGCCCATGGACGGATCGCCGCTGGCAGAACGAGCGCTCGAGCACGCCCTCCAGATGTTCCCCGACGCCCGTGTCACTGTCCTTCACGTCATCGACTACGTCGAGGAGAGCTACAGCGCTCGCGCGCTGGTCGGAGCCGACGAACTCCGGGAGCGCGCCGAACAGCACGCCGAAGCCCTGTTCGAGGACGCGGCCCGGATCGCCGACGACTACGACGCCGATATCGAAACGGCGACCCGGGTCGGCGACCCCGCCCGCGAAATCGTCGCGTACGCCGACGAACACGACGTCGACCAGGTCGTCGTCGGCAGCCACGGCCGGTCGCTGATGTCCCGCGTTCTCCTCGGCAGCGTCGCAGCGCAAGTCACTCGCCGGGCGCCGGCGCCGGTCACTGTCGTCCGGTAGCGCCGTCCCCCAGACAGCAAGCATCTCGTGACGTGTGACCGAAGCAAGGGTCTGTTCTCGGCGGGTTCGCCGTCGAGGAAGCGACACGGGTAAGGCCGCGCCCGACTGAGTCCCGACGATGCCAGTACCGTGCGTCCGCGTGCCGGTGGAGGACGGGGAAGCGACCCGCCAGCGGCTCGCGGATGCTGACCTCCTGGTCGACGAGTACGCCATCACGCGCGAGGACGGCAGCCTCCACATTCCCGTCAGTGACCCGGACAGCGTTCCCGAGGACCTCGCGGTCGTGGAGTACGATGCACCGGAGCGCGAGACGCCGACGACCCCGGCCGACATCCTCGGATTCGAGCCGACCTACGAACGCCTCGGCGACGTCGTCATCCTCGACGAGGACGACCCGGAGCGCGCCAGCGACGTCGCCGACGCCGTGATGGAGTCCGACGTCCGAGCGAAGACGGTCGTGAATCGCGCGTCGAAGGTCAAGGGAACGGAGCGCGTCCGCGACTGGGACGTGCTCGCCGGAGACGGAACTGCGTCGAGCGAAGCGAGCCGAGGATCCGAAGACGAGCGGCGCGAGTCGTCCGGAACCGAAACCGTCCACACGGAGTACGGCTGCGAGTTCGAACTGGACCTCGCGGAGGTCTACTTCTCGCCGCGCCTCGCGACGGAACGCCACCGCGTCGTCGAACAGGTCGAGGCCGGCGAGCGCGCCTTCGACATGTTCGCGGGCGTCGGCCCGTACGCGATTCCGATGGCCAAAGCGGGCGCGACGGTGGTCGCCACCGACATCAACGAGACGGCCATCGAATACCTGCAGCGGAACGCTCGGCGAAACGACGTCGCGGACCGCGTGACTGCCATCGCGGGGAACGTGAGAGAAACAGCCCGTGAGTACGCGGACTGGGCGGACCGCATCGTGATGAATCTCCCCCACACCGCCGACGAGTTCCTCGACACCGCGGTCGAACTCGCCGACGAAGACTGCGTGATTCACTACTACGACTTCCAGCACGAGGACGACCTGTTCGGGCCCGGCGAAGCCGCGATTCGTAACGCGGCCGAACCCGACTACGACGTCACCATCGAGAACACGCGGACCGTCAGGTCGTACGCGCCCCACGAACTCAACGTCGTGCTGGACGCCCGACTGACGCGCCGGTAATTCGACACCCTTATTTCTGTCATCCGGTTACGGTAGGTTGCACGACGCACGCCGGCATCCTGCCGAGCGCAGCGAGGCAGGGTTCGGCATGCGAGTGAACCGAAGCATGCCGGTATAGCTCAGACTGGTAGAGCGATTCCTTCGTAAGGAATAGGCCAAGGGTTCAAATCCCTTTACCGGCTTGAACCGTTTCCTTCACATCCCAGTTTCACCTTCCGTAGCCACGCGAACACCGCCGATCTGGCAGGGAATCCGAGAATCGTGGGGTGGTTGGGATGACCGGTTCTATCGAGCCGGGATTCCCACAAATTCGCGACCAACCGCCTCATCGACGCGAATGGAGGGGTCCGACTTTGCTCTGCTGACGAGCAGGCGAGTACAGGGGGTTGTTTCGCGTGACTCCGACTACGCGGTCACGTTCTTAACTGCCGCCGAGCTTCGCGATCTCGACGCCTGCAAGCTCGCGTCCCTGGGCTGGCAGTCGACGCCAGTCAAGCAGTCTATCGCCGAGACAGTCAAAGAGTCCGTCACGAGCGGCAGCGATGGAAACGCCTTCGACCCGGGCCGGGCCGCCGAGGAACAGCTACTCGATTCGGTCGCTGGCTAATCGGCCCCCCTACCGATTTCGTGCGTGCCGGGACGGCGGAATACGCACGATCCCTCGATGCAGTACTTTCACCGGTCCGGATATTTGGCTGCGGGTATCGGGGAGCTTGCTGATCTGCTATCGGTCCTGGACAGTCATCCGGATCGGATGCTTCGGACGAGTGGTGACCGCGGATTCCACCTCGAACGTCGTCTCGGAATCGAGTTCCAGGTGATAGTTCTGGTAGAGCGCTGCGAGGACGAGCGTCGCCTCCATCAGCGCGAACCGTTCCCCGACACAGCGGCGAGGGCCGGCACCGAACGGAAAGTACGCCAGCCGTGGAAGTGCCGCCCGGAAGTCGTCGGTCCAGCGGGCTGGGCGGAACGCGTCCGGCCCGTCGTACCACCGCGGGTCGCGGTGGACCACCCACGGCGGTGTTGCAATCGTCGCACCCGGTGGGATCTGATACCCCCGAATGTCGATACCGTCGACGGGTTCGCGGTGGATGTCGCTCGCTGGCGGGTAGAGCCGCAGCGACTCCGTAATCACGCGCTCCGTATACGCGAGTTCGTCCATCACGGCCGTCGTCGGATCGCTCCCGTCGAGTTCGGCCTCGAGCTCCTGGACGAGGGTCGTCTCGGCATTCGGGTGTGTTGCCAGGAGGTAGCACGTGAACGTCAGCGCCTGGGCTGTCGTCTCGTGGCCCGCCACCAGGAAAGTCATCACTTCATCTCGGAGTTGTCGCCGGCTCATCGGTTCGCCACCGGAGAACTCCGCTGCGAGCAGTCTGGACAGGACGTCGTCTCCGTCCGGATTGGTCCTGCGCTCGGCGATGATGTCGTCGACGACCGTCTCCAGCGACGACAGAGCACCCTCGAAGCGGCGATTACCGGGCGTCGGCACCCAGCCCGGGAGGAGGTGATGCCACGCGCTGCCGAGTCGACCGAAGATGGTGTCGAGGCTGGTGCCGATCCGCTCGATCTCCGTTTCGACTTCCGCACCGAGGAGCGCGCGGGCGACGACGTCGAGTGTCACGGCTCGCATCTCCTGATTGATGTCGATCTGGTCCCCCGGCGTCCACGTCGAGAGCCGTCGGTCGATGGCGTCGACCATCAGGTCCGCGTAGACGGCTATCTGGTCCGGGTGAAACGCAGGCTGAATGCGTTGTCGCTGTTCGCGCCACAGGTCGCCGTCACTGGTGAACAACCCCTCGCCCGCGATGGGACCGAGCACGTCTTTGGTCAGGTGGCTCTTGGTGAACGCCTGATTGTTCGTGACGAGCACCGACTCGATGTCGTCGGGGTGGTTGAGCTGATAGACGGGTTCAGTGAAGAACTGGTAGTAGACGACGTCGCCGTAGTTGCGGCGATTTTCGAGGAGGAATTCGAGCGCGCGCCGGGACTCGAGGGCACAGCCGATGCCGGGAAGGCCGGTAGGTCCGGGCGGGACAGTAGACTCTCGAGCGACGATCATCGGCATCGTCGGCTCCGTCCTTGTTTCTTCGTGCCGTGATATGGGTGTCTGGAGAGGGGCGTCCACGCGCGTGTCGCTCGGAGTGCAAAGGTTCGAACTTGATATCCGCTCGAGAGGTCGACCGCGGCGTTCTTCCCGGCATCCGCTGTGGACTGTCGCGAATCACTATCCTGTTCGGTGGCGGTTCGCCGCCCGTCGAATCGGACAGTTTCATGCCCTGTCACCGTCCCAGGCGAACGCATTGGCAGTTCAGTAGAGTCCCTCGGTTCCACGACTCACTCGCGATACTGGCGGATTCGGACAGATTGTGACGGCGACCAGCGTGAGAATCCGTTCTGGTTCTCTTCACCCCCACCACCCCTCGAGCGCCCGTCCGAGGAGCGAGGATTCGGCACCGCGCTTCGCGATGACGACCGGTGGCGCGACTCGCCGGGCGACGGTTTCCGCGACCGACCCGATCACGCGTCGGCGGAGTTGTCGTTCGCGCGTCGCGCCCAGGACGACGAGGTCGTGGTCGGCGGCCGCGTGGACGATGGCGTCCGCGGGGTCGGCCGCTTCATGCACGTGCTCGTCGACCGGAACGCCCTCGAGCCGTTCGGTCACCGCGTCGACGTGGCTCTGGGCGGCTTCGCGTTCTATTGCAGTGCCACCGCGCGGAACGTAGGAGACGACGGTCACGCTCGCGTCGTTCGAGCGCGCAATCGCTTCCGCGAGGTCGGCCCCTGGCTCCACGTGTGGCCCGCCGTCCGTGGGCAGCAAAACCGCGTCCACCTGTTCGGAGGTGGTTCCGACGCGCTCGACGAACACGTCGCAGGGTGCGCGCCGCACCAGCGGGTCCAGGGTCGTCCCGAGCATGATGTCCGACGGCCGCGAACGCTCCTGCCAGCCGAGCAACAGCGAGTCCGCGCCGGTCTGCTCGACCGTCGAGAGGATGGTGTCGGACACGTCCGAGCCGACGAGTAGACTCCGCTTGACCGGTACTGAGCGCTCCTCTGCGAGTGCGACCGCCTCGTCGAGGACCGCCTGCTGGTCGTCGGCGAACTCTCGCTTGATGCGTTCCTCCGAGAACAGCAAGAACGGGGACGTGACGTGCTTGTGGATGACGCTGACGACCCGGATCTGTCCGTCGTTGTCCGCCGCGAGGTCGGTGGCCGTCCGCATCAACTGCTCGACGTGGTCGGGATTGGCGAGCGCGACCATGACGGTGTACGGCCGGCCGTCTGCAGGGTCGTCCTCGAGAACCGTTTGGTCGTCCACCGTTCGCTCGTCCCCCATTACGTATTATTTATCATGAAGTATATGTAGGGGTTTCGGACAACCGGGTCGTCGATCGCTATCGGTTAGCTCTCACGGGAGTCTCGCAGCAAGGCAGCAACGGAACGGAGCACACGGGGCGGCGCTCGGAACCCGACTCCCGCCGTCGTCGCCCCTGCCAGCGGGTGAACTCACCAGGTGCCTGCGAACGGAGGAGTGAGCGGTGCCCCACTGAGCACTTATGCTCGTCGGCCAGCTACGCGTAGGCATGCACGTCGTCATCGTCGGCGGGGGCATCGTGGGGACGACACTCGCAGCGGAACTCGCGACAGAACCCCCGACGGAAGTGACGCTCTGTGAGCGTGACGTGCTCGGCGGCGGGACGACGAGCGCGTCGGCGGCCATCTTCATGACCCAGCAGCCCCACCCCGAGACGTTCGACGACGCGGTCCGGAAGCAGTCCTGGGAGACGTACGGCCCGCTCGTTGCCGACGGGACGCTGTCTTTCGAGCAGGTCGGTCGGCTCACCGTCGCGGACACGAACGCGTACGCTGCGGGCCTCCGGGACGCCGTCGAGCCCCTCCGAGAGTTCGGGTACGACGCCAAGTGGGTCGACGCCGACGCTCTCTCGAGGTATGGGCTCGCGGCAGCCGACCACGAGGGTGCGCTGTACACGCCCGAAGAGGGGTACTTCGACGTGGACGAACTTGTCGAGCACTTCGCGGCAGAAGCGCGCGAGGCGGGCGCCGAGATTCGGACCGGCGAGGCCGTCGTCGACGTGCAGGCCGACGACGCGGGCGTCACAGCAGTCGAAACGGAGTCGGCGGTGCTGGACGCCGACGCCGTGGTGAACGCTGCGGGGCCATGGGCGACCCAGGTGAACGACTTCGTCGGCGTGCAGACACCGCTCCGCCACACCGTCGGCCCCATTCTCGTGGTCGAGGGCGCCGACCGCGAGGTTCCGTTCGCGGTGTTCGAGTCCAAGCGGTACGTTCGGCCCGTCGGCAGCGACGGCGCGTACGTCGGGAAGTACCTCACCGACTACGCCGACGGCGAGGTCCGCGACCCGGACGCACCGACGGACGTGCTCGACGACTTCCACGACGAAGCACAGGCGTTCTTGGAGGCCTCTGTCCCAGCACTGACGGACACCACCGTCGTCGACGAGTGGGTGGGCCTGCGGACGGTCACACCGGACGGCCGTCCGGTCGTCGGCGAGTCGGCTGTCCCCGGGTTCTACCTCGCGGCCGGGATGACCGGGCAGGGCGTCACGCTCGCGCCGGCAGTCGCGGACGTTCTCTCAGCGCAGCTTACTGGCGGCGGTCACGACCTCGCGGAACCGATGACGCCGGGACGGTTCTGACGCTCTCGGTCAGTCCTCGGTGGTGGCGTCGGGGCGGTAGCCGCGGCTGATCGCGCGCCACTTCCCGGTCGTGAACCGGTAGTAGTTGATGGCCGCAGGGACCAGCGTCTCCGCGAAAAAGGAGAGGTAGATGCCGAGGATACCCAGCCGCGTGGTTGCGCCGAGGTAGACCAGGGGGATGCCGATCCCGAACATGCCGATTGCGCGGCTGTAGAACGGCCAGCGCGTGTCCCCGGTGGCGTCGAGCGCGCCGGCGATGGCCGCCGTGACGCCCTGCGGGATGATGGCCACGGCTGCGGCGTGCACCATGCCGACTGCGAGGAGGACGCTGGGGTCGCTGGGGTCGTTGACGAACAGCCGTACAATCTGGTGGGCGAACACCGCGACCACGACCGCGGCGAGAGCGTACGTGGCGACGGAGAACACCGTGATTTCGCGGCCGTAGGAGGCGGCCGTCTCCTCGTCGCCCTTCCCGAGTTCCTGGCCGACGAGGCTGGAGGCGGCGAGCCCGAAGCCCCATCCGGGCGCGTTCATGATGCCCCAGATGCGTCGCGTGACGATGTACGCGGCCACCGTCGGGGAGCCGAACATGCCGACGAACGCCAGCAGCGGGAAGCGTGCGACAGTCCACACGGAGTTCCGGCCGACCACGGGCAGCCCGATTTCGACGACGTCGCGGCACGTCCCGCGGTGCCAGTACTGGCCGAGCGGCGAGACGGTGACGGGGAACGCGCCGATGAGAGGGAGGCCGCCGCGAGTCATGCCGACGGCGAACGCACCGACCACGACGACGTTACTGACGACGGTCCCGAGCGCGGCGCCGACGACGCCCATCCCGAGCGCGAAGATGAACACCGCGTTCAGGGCGACGTTGACGACAGCGCCGCCGGCCCGCAGGACCATCGCGGTCCACGCGTCGTCGGCACCGATAAGCGACCGGCTCCCGATGAGGTTGAGGCCGGCGAACGGCACGCCGACGGCGAGCACCCGCAAGTAGTCGGCGCCGTACTGGATTGCCGTCGGGTCGTCAGTGAGCAGCGAGATGAGCGCGACCGGGCGCGTGTAGAACAGGACGGCGACGGGGATGGTTGCCGCGATGGTGAGGGCGACACTCGAGCGGATGGCCTGCCCGAGTTCGTTGTACGCGTTCGCGCCGAACCGCTGGGAGACGAGGGCGATGGTGCCACCGGCGAGGCCACCGCCGATACTGAACGCAGCGCCCCAGTAGGGCCCCGCGAACCCGACGCCCGCGATGGCGGCGTTCCCAAGCACGACACCGACCATCGCCACGTCTGCGGCGGCCTTCGACATGCGCGCGACGCCCGTGACGATGCGCGGCCACGACAACTCGGACGTGCGGCGAGCGCGCTGCTCGGAGATGAGACCGAGACGGGACAGCCCCAGCCCGATGCCGAGCAGGAGGGCGCTGAACGGGTTCGGTACCACGACTACTCCTGGCTCGGACGCCGATAGTGAAAGGCGTGCGGAATCCGGTTGGTGCGTGGGGGTATGTAGACGGTGGCACGGACGGCCGCCAGAGCGCAGTCGACGTCGACGAGTTTGGACTGGTCAGCCATCGACGACGGTGACGGAGTCGCCGACTTCGAGGGCCCTCCCGCGGTCCGACTCGGGGACTGACGCGATGAGCATCAGCGTGTAGAAGTGGTCGAAGACGTCCTCGTCGGCCCACTCCGGGAACGTGTCGCGGCGCCGCTGGACGAACGTCTCGCGGAAATCAGGGGTGGGGTCGCCCGTGTCGGGGTCGCGTTCGGGGACGACGCATCTGCCGCACGGCGTAACGCCCTCGAACCGGACGCCCCCCACCTCGAACGCGGGAGCGTCGTCGCCGACGAAGCGGTCCTCCCAGAACGCGGGGACGCCGGCGACCTCGACGTTCGCCCGGAGGCGGCGTCTCGCGCCTTCGACCGTGAGGTCGTCGAACCAGGACGCGACTTCGCGGAGGGTCGCCGTGCTGACGACCGAGGGACCCATGCTGCGACGGTCGACGTACCCGAGGTCGTCGTCGCACGCGAGCGTGAGGTCGCGGTCGAAGAACTCCGAGAGCCACGCCGCCGCGCGCTCCGGTTCGTCGTCCAGGTCGAATCTCGCTTCCTCGCCGTCCGGCGTCCAGACGCTGAGGTCACTGGATTCGCGGTCGAAGTCCGTCTCGAGTTCGTGGACGCGCGCGATCCGTTTGCCGTTGACAACGTCGCCGTCGTCGTCGAACAGCGCGTACCTGCGGTCGTCCGCGAGCGTCCCACCGGAGAGCACCGTCGCTGCATCTACGTCGACGCCGTCCAACCCTTTCACGGGATACACTCGGAGACCGGCGATTCGTGCCATTACCGCAGCCCACGAACGACCGCGGCTTAGGTGTTCGCTCACATCCGAACGTCGAGGGAGTCTCCGAGCGATCACGTCGCCACGTTCGGTGACCCAGTTTGCGGAACGGCCGGGGTCGCCTCAGGGGGTCGAACAGTTCGTTGCCGCCAGTTCGACGCGTTCAGTTTCGTCGGAGTCTGCGCCCCGGACCGGCTGTTCGACGACGAAGACGCTGACCGAGACCATCGCGTCCTCGCTCTCGGGTCGCGTGCAGAGGTAGTCGGCGAAGCCGCCGGCCAGCGAGGTGTCACGAGTGCTTCGCAAATTCGAGACGTACTTCCGCCACCGGGCGGACGGATAGCTCCGCGCGACGTCCGGTGGCTCCGTCCAGGTCACCTCGCCGCCGTGGAACGCGTCCACGCTGTCGCCGGCGTCGAGCGTCGCGGGCGCCACGACCCAGTAGTCCGTCGCCGCAGGCGTCGGTGCGAACATCCCCCAGCGCGGGTTCGGCGAGTCGTCGACGGGAGCCGCGTCGGGAACACCCACGAGGCCGACAGTGGCAGCGTTCCACGCCAGGACACCGACCAGGAGCACCGCGAGCAGCGGCGGCAGGACGCGGCGCTTCCAGCGGCGAGCGGCCCGAATCCTCGCCGCGTCCGGGAGCCCGACGTCCGGCAGTCCGCTCGCGAGAGCACTGACGGACCGCGACACGGGGCGGTCCCTGAGTCCAGGGATAACGCGCCACCCAGGGAGTCTGTCCCATATGGCGGCGGGAAGGAAGGGAACGAGCGCGGCGATCGAGACGAGCGGGAACAGGCCGAGTTGCATCGACGCGAGCATTCCGAGGTGCACCGCGGCGAACAGCCCAGCGAACGCTGCGCGGGCCCACCCTGTGAGGACGACCAGGAGCACTGACCCGACCAGCATGCCGAGCCAGAGGCGGTCGAAGGCGGTTAGCAGCGTCGGGTACTGCGCGAGCACGTCGCCCAGTAGCACAGTGAACATGTCGAGTTCGAGCACGTGACGGGTCGCGTCGCCGGACAGCCAGCGGTCGCCGCGGAGTTTCAGCACCGCGTTCGTCGCGTACACCACGACGACCTGCAGCAGGACGCCCGCGGTCGCGACGCTCAGCACGCGATTCGCCGGCGCTCGGTCGACTTCACTTCCGCCGGACGACTCGGTGGCCGAGGCGTGAAGGGCGTCGACCGACCAGCGGCGGCCCAGCGGGAGGAACACCCCCCACAGGAACAACATCCGGAGAAGCGTGTCCCCGCTGTTCAACACCAGGGGGTTGCGGTAGTGCAACGACGTGAGCAGGACGCCCGTCAGGAGTGTCGCGAGCCTCGTTCGGTAGCCGACCAGCATCGCTAGCGCCGTCACCAGAGTCAGGCCGAACAGGCCCGCCTGCAGCCAGGCGGCCCCGGACAGGGTGTGCAGCGACAGCTGTGAGAGCGCCCCGTACTGCTCGTAGAGGAGGGAGCGCGGCAGCACACCCGCGTCAGTGTAGAACGCCGTGAGGAACCGGGCTCGTAGCAAGACATCGGCGACGACAAGGGCGGCGAGTGCGGCGCGGAACGCCGCGAGTGCACGGGCGTCCACGCCCAGGCGCCGGGCGACTGCGGTCCGCACGCGCCGGACCGCGTCCCTGTCGCGCCAGTGCCGTGCGGTCACATCACTGCCTCCCGGAGCATGCGGAATAAGCTTTCCGCGGCCACCCCGGGCAGCGTCAGGACGCGCACGCCCAGAGACCCGTGCCGTTCTCCCGGGCCTGCCGTTCGACGCTCGCGTAGTCGTCGCGCTTCGTAAACTCGCTGTCGTAGAGGCGCGCGTACCCCTCTTCGAGGAGCGCGCGGTTGAAGGAGTCGCCATTGACTGCTCCGTCGCCTTCCGTCGTTCGAGGCGTCTCCGACGTCTCGCTGTCGACGACGACGTACGCGAGCAACCGGTCGTAGCCGCCGCGGCGGTCGCTGACCGGGTCGAGCTCGACGGTCACGGTCTCGCCCGCGAGTCGCTGGTCGGCGTACTCGCTGGCCTGTTCGCCCCAGGTCCTGAGACACGACCGGCCCGCGTCGGTGTCGGGGACGCCCTCGAACTCGTCGGGCGACACGTCCTCGTAGGTTTCCGGGGTGTCGACCCCGAGCAGGCGGACGCGCTCTTCGGTGCCGTCTTCGAACCTGACGTCGACCGTGTCGCCGTCTACGACGTCGACGACGGTCGCGGTCCGGTTCTGAGCGGCCGTCGTCTCCTCGCCGAACGTGACCGACCCCGAGCAGCCAGCGACGGCGATGAGGGTCGCGACGGCGACGGCGGCGAGCGTGCGTCGATCCACACCGGCGGTAGGAACGGGTGCGTGTTAACGCTCGCGGACTGTTGCCGACCCGGTGGAGTCAGTCCGCGAAGCAGCGGCGAACGAGTAGTCAGTCACTGCCGACGAGTGCGGCCAGGAGCGCGAGCGCGACGGCGACGAGCGCGACGCCCGCGTCGAACCCGGGAATCCCCGTGTCCGTCCTGGCGGTGTCGTCGCCGCTCGACGCGGTCACTGACGCGGTCCGGTCCCCCGCGGCGAACGTGTGCTCGCCGTCGGAGGACACCGGCACGGTCACTGTACGCGTCGTCGACTCACCGGCCGCGAGCGTCACGTCGAGCGACGCGACCTCGTCGTCGTCCAGCGTGACGACCACTGGCCCAGTCGCGTACCTGTCCGAGGGGTTCGACATCTGGACGGTCACCGTCACGTCGTCGCCGGGCGACACGGTGGTCGGCGACACGGAGAGGTCCCTGACCTCGACCCGAGCGGGCTCTCTGACGCCGAGTGCAATCCGGGTCCGACCGGTAGAGAGTTCGTACGTCCCTGGCTCCCCGAACGTGTGACTGAGCGTCACCCGGTCGCTGTCGCCCGGGGCGAGTTCCCCGCCCGTGGCAGTGAGCACGGTGCCGTCCAGCTCGATGGCCGCTTCGTACTCGCCGGTTTGCTCGCCGTCGTTGGTCACCACCGACTCGACTGACACGGTCTCCCCGACGTACAGCGACGGCGGGCGCTCGTAGGTCGCGTTGCGGAACGGTCCGCTGACGCGGTACTCGGTCCCCTCGAAGGTCATCTGTGGCGGCTCCGTTCCGAACGCCGCACCGTGTTCCGTCCGCGTCCACATCTCGGGTACGTCGGTCGTCGTCGTGTATCGGCTGGCCTCGTCGCGCACGGACTGCCTCGAAATCTCGCTGACGGCGTCCAGCACGTCGCCGTTGGTGATGGGGTCGTCGTGTTGGTTCAGCAGATAGAACACGTCGGCCATCGTGTGACTGCTGTCGGTCGCGACCCGGATCTGGCGGTCGATTTCGCCCCAGACCAGGCTTCCCTTGACGTAGTTCGCGCCCGACGGCCACGTCGTGGGGTCGGAGAGAACCGCGTCCCGCCACGGGGAACGCTCGCCGTACGAGAGGTACGTCTCGAACGCCTCGAACCCGACGTGGCCCGTCCGGAGCGCGAGCAGGGCCGAATAGTATTCGGCACTCGCCTCCGTCGTCCATCTGCCGCTGGCCTGCGTGCGGAAGTCCTGCCGCGTGTGGACGTACTCGTGGAACCAGACGTTGCCGGCGTCCTCGAGGCTGGCGTCGGCCAGCACCCAGGCGTCGGTGCCGCCGTACTCGACGCCGCGAATCCCCCAGTCGGCGTCCGTCGGGGCGGCCGCGAACCACACTTCCTCGTCGCGGGCGCCGACGTTGAACCGGCCGGAGGCGTCGGCAAGAGCGTCGAGAATCTCCTCGGGTGACGCCGCCAACGTCGCCGCCTCGGGGACAGTGAGACGGATGGTCTGCGCATTCGCCGTCCGGGTGTACGTCTCCCCTGGCCCGAGGAACGCGATCTCGCCGCCAGTCGACCCCTCGCCGGCGACCGCCGCGTCCTCCGAGATGGTCACGTCGATGTCGTCGGTACTGCGCCAGCTCCACTCAGACCGGAAGCTGGGCACCGTAACCATCGCCCACGGGCCCGGGTCGACGAACGAGTACTTGCCGTCCTTGCTGACGGCGGGCGAGCGCGCGCCGCTGGCGCTCTGGTTTGCGGGCAGCGTCAGCGACAGCGTCGCGGGGTCCGTCTCGCCGTCCCACTCGTAGGCACCGTCAGTTCGAGTGAACGCAGTGCTCTCGACGTCTCGGGCGTCCCCGGGGACGCCCACCCGGAGCGACGTCACGCTATCCGGGACCTCGTACGTGACGTCGACGTCGACTGCGCCCGGCTCGTCCGGCGTCAGGTGCAGCGTGATGTCCTTCTGGATGGTCTGCGTCTGCCCCGCAGCCGCTGGCTGCCCTGTGGCGTCCGCCGTCCGGTCGGTCGGCTCGATAGCCGTCTTCACTTCGACGCCGGCGCTGTCCTGTGCGGGCCCGGTGCGGTCCTGAACGAGGTCAGCGCTCGGGGCGTCGACTCCTGCAGCACCCTCGGCGAGCGCCGCGCCGGCGAGCGGCGTAGCGACGAGTGCGACGACGAGAACGAGGACGACCCCACGTTGCATGAGTTCACGTCGGGGACCGACATACAAAGGCGTCAGGGCCGAGGAATCGATGGGGGATACCGCACCCGCTGTTCGGTCCCGTTTGGGAGTCCTCAGTCCAGGCACGGGCCAGCGTGACCGTCAGTCTCGGTCGCCGCCGTCGGCGAGAGCGAACTGCTCGTGAGCCACGTCCAGTGCGCCGATGGCCTCGACGAGGCCAGCGGGGGCGACCCGGAGACCGTCCGCCAGGGGTGCGTCGTTCTCTGGCATGTCTCCAGCAACGTCGTCACTGACGACGATGACACCGGCGGCGTCTCGTCGGAGCCGCCTGTTTTTGCCCCAGTCTGCCGCCGCTTCGGGCACAACAGTGGCGTCTGCTTCGTCCACGAGTTCCCCGGCACGAGCCACGGCGTCGGTACCTGGCGCAGTGAACGGCGGCACAGTGACGGCGTCGAAGTTGAGTCTCGTCGCCGTCTCGTGGTCGAGGCTCCCGGACGCCACGGGACCGACGGTCACGTCCGCGCCGGCGTCGGCGAGTGCCCCAAGGAGGGGGGTCGCCGCGTCGCCGCCACCCAGGACGTGGACGGAGTTGTCCAGGTCGCCGGTGGCCTCGGGGAGCGGTGTGACAGTGGGTTCGCCTGTGACGGGGTCCGTCCCGACCGCGACGCGCGCGTCGAACGCGTCCCGGACGGCCTGGGGCGTGAGCACCTCCACGGGAGCTCCAGAGTCGAGGACGCGGCCGTCCGCGACGAGCACCAGTTCGTCGCAGTAGCGCGCCGCCAGGTCGAGGTCGTGGATGGCCGCGACCACCGCGCGCTCGGCGTCGTCGGCGAGGCCGCGGACGAGTTCCAGCGTCCGGACCTGGTGGTTGACGTCGAGGCTCGCGGTCGGCTCGTCCAGCAGGAGGACGGGCGTCTGCTGGGCGAGCGCGCGCGCCAGCAGGACGCGCTGTTTCTCGCCGCCCGACAGCGACGTGATCGCGCGGTCGGCGAACCGGGCGACGTCCGCGCGCTCCATCGCCCGCTCGACCGCGCCAGGGTCCGGGTCGCTGCCGAACCGCGGGACGTGTGCGTGGCGTCCCATCTCGACGGTCTCCCGGACCGTGAACTCGAAGCCGAGGTGTGTGTCCTGCGGGACGCTGGCGATGCGCCGACTGGCGGCCTTCGACGGCAGGTCGTGGACGGCCTGCTCGTCCACGAGCACGGCACCTGCGACGGGTTCGACGATACCGTTCATCGCGCGTAGCAGCGTCGACTTCCCGGCGCCGTTCGGGCCGACCACGCCGACGAGGCGGCCGTCCGCGACGTTCGCGCTCACCGCCTCCAGAATCCGGGTGCCGCCCAGTTCCACGTCGACGTCGCGGACGTCGAGGGTCACAGCGCGTGCACCTCCCGGTTCCGGAGCAGGTACAGGAAGAACGGCGCGCCGACGAACGCGGTGACGATGCCCACCGGGAGTTCGGCGGGGCCGGCGCGAGCGAACGTGTCCGCGGCCACCAGGAACGCGCCGCCCGCGAGCGCGGACGTCGGCAGGAGGACGCGGTGGTCGGGGCCGACGAGCAGGCGCATCACGTGCGGGACGATGAGGCCGACGAATCCGATGACGCCGGCGACGGAGACGGCGGCGGCAGTCACGATGCTCGAGACCGCCAGCAGCACGCGTTTCGTGCGTTCGACTTCGACGCCGAGCGTGTGTGCGTCCTCCTCGCCGGCCAGCAGGACGTTCAGGTCGCGCGCGTACGCCAGCAGGACGACGCTCCCGAGCACGACGACGGGCAACGCGAGTTCCACGTCGTGCCAGCCGGCGGCGTTGAGGTTCCCCATCAGCCAGTACATGGCTTCCCGGATGCTGCGGCCGGAGTGCACGATGACGTAGGACGTGACCGCGCCGAGGAACGTCTGGACGGCCACGCCCGCTAGCAAGAGTGTCGCGACCGGCGTGCGACCGTTCTGTGTCGCGAGCATGTAGACCCCGAACGCGGCGGCGAGCGCACCGGCGAACGCCGACATCTGGACGCCCATCGGCAGCAGCAGCGGGAACGCGATGGCAGTGACGGCGCCGACGGCAGCGCCCGAGGAGACGCCGATGATCGACGGGTCGGCCATCGGGTTCCGGAAGAATCCCTGCATGACGGCGCCGGCGATTGCCAGCCCCGCGCCGACCACGGCGCCGAGGACGATGCGGGGCATCCGAATCTCGCCGACGATGTACTGTGCTTGCCCCGGCACCGGGAAGTCCAGTGGCGAGACGTACGCGATGTCGAAACTGAACCACGGAACCTCGGCGCCGAGCGGCAGGGGCATCGTGGAGGCGTAGAAAGTGACTGCTGTGGGAACCGCGAGTGCGTCTAGGGCCGCGAGCGCGACGCTCCCAGCGGAAATGTCGACAGGCCCGATGGTCGCGCTTGCGAGCATCACGGCGACCAGCACGCCGAACGTGCCGACCGTCCAGGCGCTCGCTCGTGAGAACGCACGCATCTGTTCAAGTCTAATTTCTTTAGCCAAATATTTATTGCGTTACGTCGTGCGTCTCGATATGCGACAGACAGCAATTGTACTTGGAGTAGTTCTACTGGCCTTGTCCGCCGTCGCACCTGCGGCTGGAGTCGCCGGCGCAACGCCCGGGGACGCGCCAGCGAACGCAGCGACTGCCCAGGACCTGGAGTGTTCGTTCCCTCTCACGGTGACTGACGCCAGCGGGCACGAAGTCACGGTCGACGACGAACCCGAACGCGTCGTCACGCTCAACCCGAGCGCCGCACAGACGATGTGGGAGATCGGCGGTCGCGACAAAGTCGTCGGCGTCTCACAGTTCGCTGGGTTCCTCGAGGGCGCGGAATCCCGCGAAGTCGTGACTTCCGGGTTCCCGTCGACGGTGAACGCGGAGAAAGTCATCGACCTCGAACCCGACCTCGTGCTCGCGCCGAACACCATCGACAACGAGACCGTCGCTCAGCTCCGCGACGCCGACGTCACGGTCTATCGGTTCGAGACGGCGACGTCCATCGAGAACATCTACGAGAAAACCGAACTCGTCGGCCGGCTCTCCGGCGATTGTAACGGCGCCGAATCCACCGTCTCCCAGATGCGGGACAGCGTCGAGACTATCGAACAGGCGGTCGCCGACGAAGACGAACCGAGCGTCTACTTCGACATGGGCGACCGCTACACGGCAGGGCCGAACACCTTCATCGGCCAGATCATCGACCGCGCCGGCGGCGCGAACATCGCCGCCGAAGCGAACGCCACGACACCCTACCCGCAGCTTTCAGCAGAGTTCGTCGTCGAACAGGACCCCGAGTTCGTCGTCGTGAACGTGCCGCCCGCCCAACTCGGCAACGAGAGCCGCTCGTACATCCCCGAGGACTCGGTCGTCCGGAACACGACCGCCTGGGAGGAGGGGAACATCGTCGTCGTGAACTCGAATCACATCAGTCAGCCCGCGCCCCGGGTCGTCGAACCGATGACGCAGATGGCGCAAGCGTTCCACCCAGACGCGTACGAACAGGCCAACACGACGACCACCACGACCGAAGCGACGACTAAGGCTCCCACGACCGAGGCGACCGGTGACGGGACAACCACAGCCGCGCAGACCACCACCGAACCCGGCGACACCGGGACGACGATCCCCGGCTTCGGCATCGGCACCGCTGTCGTCGCGCTGCTCGGCGCCGTGCTGTTCGCGCGACGCTAACGCCGACGCCGGACCACCTCCGCTTTCTACTCGGCTCCGATACCGTTTAACCGCGCGACCCGCTACGACGCGTATGGTCGAGAACGTCATCTGGCCCGCATACCTTGACGCGACGCTGACGCGTCGCGAGGGCCGCCGCGTCCCCGAGTCGCTGGCCGTCGACGACCCGACACTCGACGAAGTCGCGACAGCCGTCCAGCAAGTCGGCTACGACGCCGTCGTCGAGCGAGACGTCGCGTACCCGCGCCGTCACTGGGAGGACTCCGGCCGCGTGCTCGTGAAGGACGCGGACGACGCCGGGAAGTCCGACCTCCTGCAGGCCGTCGCGGCCTACGTGGGGGCGCTGCGGGACTAATGGAGCGCGCCGGCGACGTCGTCCGTACCGCGCAGAACGTCGCAGTCGTCCGCTGCGAGAGCGACGACCACCCCGACATCGGGGACAGCGTCGTCGACCAGAACCTCCACGTGGTCGGGCGCGTCGTCGACGTCTTCGGACCCGTCGAACGACCCTATCTCTCCGTGACGCCAGCGAGCGGCGTCCACTTACCTGCACTGGTCGGCGAGACGCTGTACGTCCGATAGTCGCGGTGCGGCCGGCACGCGGCGAGTCGCAAAGCCAAAGCACGGGCAGCGCCACGACCAGGGCATGAAGGATTCGCTGCGCGCCGTGGCCGTGCTCGGCGGCGTCGTCGCGCTGTTTGTCGTCGTCCAGTTCGGCGCGCTCGCGCTCCTCCAGCCGTTCGAGAGCGCGGGGCTCCAGTCCACCGAGGACCCGCAGAACCCCCTGAACAGCGTCCTCTACGTCGCGCTCCTGCTGGTCGCTACGGGCGGCATCCTGCTGGTCATCAAGTACGACCAGCAGTGGATCCTCCGCGCGTTCATCCTCTTCACGAGCGGCTTCATCGCCTCGTACGTGTTCGCCGTTCTCTTCCCGCCGCTGCTCGTCGGCGGCGTGAACGCTGCGGCCTACGTGCCGGCGGTCGCGCTCGTCGTCGCGCTCTACGTCTACCCCGAGTGGTGGGTCATCGACGCCGCCGGCGCCATTCTCGGGATGGGCGCGGCGGCGCTGTTCGGCATCAGCTTCGGCATCCTGCCAGCAATCGTCCTGCTGGCCGTGCTGGCGGTCTACGACGCAATCAGCGTCTACGGCACCGAACACATGCTCACGCTGGCGTCCGGCGTGATGGAGCTCCGACTCCCCATCGTGCTCGTCGTGCCCGCGACGCTGGGCTACTCGTTCCTGGAGGAGTCCGAGGGCGTCGCTGAGTCCGCCGAGGACGACGAGATGGACGAGGGTGAGGGACAGCGAGGCGCCTACTTCATCGGGCTCGGTGACGCCGTGATGCCGACCATTCTGGTGGCGAGCGCCGCGTTCTTCCTCGACGCACCCTCGGTCCTGGGCGTCGAAATCCCCGCGTTGACCGCGATGGTCGGGACGCTCCTGGGCCTGCTGGTGTTGATGCGGATGGTGTTCGCGGGGCGCGCGCACGCCGGCCTCCCGCTGTTGAACGGCGGCGCTATCGCCGGGTACCTCGTCGGGGCACTGGCTGTCGGCATCCCGCTCTTGGAGGCACTGGGCGTCGCACAGTACGTCTGACGCGAGGGCAAACGACTGTTTCTGGGCGAGCAGGTGGCGGCGAGGACAACAGAGCTGGGTCTTCGCGGAGCGCGCCGCCACGCTATCGCTGACCGCCCCGCGACCGTGGTCAGGTCACAGGAGCTCTGGTCCCGCCTTCGTATTTCAATCCACGCCCGCAGGTGAATCGTCTGAAGTCTGGGCTATTCGCCGGTGAGCGCCTCGCTGGCCGGGGCGAATTCGATAGTCTGGCCGAGCCCCTGTTCGCTGGCTCGCTCGTAGAGCATGTACGCGGCCGCCGCCGTCTCGATGCCAGTCCCGCCGCTGTCGAAGACCGTCACGTCCTCTGGTGCCTCGCGTCCGGGTGCGGTCCCCGCGACGACCTCCCCGAGTTCAGCGTGGACGTGGTCCTCGGTGATTGCGCCCGTTTCGAGCGCGTGCAGGAACGACCCCGCGTCCTGGGTCGCTCGCTCGCGAAGGTCCGGGACGTACACGGCGCGCTCGACGGTGGAGGCGTCGAGTTCCCGCTTCCCGGGGTCGTACTGCCCCATCGCGGTGACGTGCGCGCCGTCGTCGAGGTCGTCGCCGTCGAACACCGGTTGGCTGGCGTTCGTCGCCGTAATCACCACGTCCGCTCCGGCGACAGCGTCGGTACTGGACCGGACGGCTGTGACGTCGGCGTCGACGTACTCGTCCATCTGGTCGGCGAACGACTCCCGGTGCTCCGGCGTCTGGGAGTAGACCCGGACGGTGTCGAAGTCCCGGACAGTGGCCGTGGCCCGTAGCTGGCCGCGTGCCTGCGCACCGCTACCGATGACGGCGAGCGTGGTGGCGTCTTCGCGGGCGAGTGCGTCGACACCGACCGCGCCCGCCGCCCCCGTCTTGAACGGGTTCATGCGAGCGCCGTCGATGATGGCGAGCGGTTCCCCAGTCTCGGCGTCGAACAGCGGGGTCACGAACCACCCGTCCGCCTCACTGAAGCCGGCGCTGTACATGTATCCGCCCATCGCGCCCGTTTCCGGGAGGACGGCGGCGTAGGCGGTGAACATTCCCGGCGGGTCCTCGTTCAGGAGTTTCGTCCGTGGTTTCGCGGGTGCGCCGTCGCCGCGCTGTCGGTAGGCATCACGGACGGCGTCGACGTACGCGGCGGGGTCGGCGAGGCCGGCGACGTCGTCGTCTGAGAGGAACAGCGTCTCGGTCATGCGAACCGATTCGTGCGGCCGGCAGTTAAGCCCCGGGGGGACGCCCGCTCGTGGCGTCAGTCCGCGGATTCGAGCGCAGCGGTCGAACGACTGGTCGGCTCTACAGCGTCACCTGATGGGTCGTTGACGAACAGGCCGTGAGCGGTCAGCCCGGTCGCTACCAGTCCGCCGACCGTGAGCGCAAGCGTGAGACCGAGACCTGCCGCGTAGAGCGTGCCACTGAGACCGAACAGGGACGCGGGAAGCAACACCAGGAGGAGGTCGTAGTACCCGGTCATAGGTCAGGCGTACATTCGGAATCATCCAACTAATAGTTTACTACGGGTTCGGGGTATGTCCTGTATAAGTTATCATGTGGTTCCCCCGGGTATCGTGATTTCGCGCGGCTGCCGGAGTAGACACGTCTTTAACCGTGTCAGTCGAGGATGTAACCGAACTCCGTGAATCGGAACGACCGCGCAATCGTCGGCCTCGTCGCGCTCGCGCACGCGATGGTCCACACCTACGAACTCTCCATCCCGATTCTGATTCCACTGTGGCTGGACGCCTTCCAGGTCGGCGAAGGCACCGTGGGCCTCGTCGTCGCCGCGGGCTACGCACTGTTCGGCCTCGGCGCGCTCCCGGGCGGCATCCTCTCGGACTCGTTGGGGTCGCGTCGGCTCATCGCCGGCTGTCTGTTCGGGATGGCGGCGTCCTTCTTCCTGCTGGCGGCAGCGCCGTCGATGCTCGTCGTCGGTGTCGCGCTCGCGCTCTGGGGGGTCGCAGCGAGCGTCTACCACCCGTCCGGCCTGTCGCTCATCTCGACTGGCGTCAGCAAGCGCGGTGACGCGTTCGCGTTCCACGGCATCGCGGGCAACGTCGGCACCGCGCTCGGCCCGTTGACCGTCGCCGTGCTCCTGCTGGTCGCGGACTGGCGGGTCGTGACCGCACTGCTCGCCGTGCCCGCCGTCGTCGCGGGTCTCGTCGCCATCCGCGTGCGCTTCGACGAGCACGCCGCCGTCGAAGCGACGGACGGCGGCGACTCGAGGGCAGGCGTCGGCGTGTCGTCGCTCGAGGACTTCCTCGCCGAATCGAAGCTCCTGCTCGCCGGGTCGTTCGCCGCCGTGTTCCTCATCGTGATGCTCAGCGGTCTCTACTACCGGGGCGTGCTCACCTTCCTCCCGAACCTGCTCTCGGAGCTCCCGGCGTTCACTCCCGTGGAGTTCGCGGGCCGCGAGATGGAGCCGTACCGGTACGCGTACGCCGGCCTGCTGATGGTCGGCGTCCTCGGCCAGTACGTCGGCGGGAAACTCACCGAACTCGTCCCCGTGGAACGCGGCATCGCCGCGGCGTTCGCTGGTCTCGGCGTCCTCGCCGTGGTGTTCCTGCCCGCCGCCGACGCCGGCCTGCTGCCGCTGCTCGTCGTCGGCGCGCTGCTCGGGTTCACGCTGTTCGTCATCCAGCCGCTGTACCAGGCGACTGTCGCCGTCTACACCCCAGCGGGCACGCGCGGCCTCTCCTACGGCTACACCTACCTCGGCGTGTTCGGCGTCGGTTCGGCCGGCGCGGCGCTGGCCGGCGGCATCCTCCAGTACGCGAACGCGGGCGTGCTGTTCGCCATGCTCGCCGCATTCGCTGTCACGGGCAGCGGCATCGCCGTCGTGCTCGCCGCCAGGTAGGCGCTACGAGCGGACGTCGACCACCACGAGCGTCGCGAACCGCGCCACGACGAGCAGAACCCCGCCGAACACGAGCGCGACCAGGAAGAACTGTGGGTCGGCGTTCCCGGGGAAGTACGCCGTCTCGCGCAGCAGTTGCCCGACGAAGTCCGCACCGAGCCAGGACGCCAGCGCGTACCCGACCGCCGCTCGCGTCGATTCCATGGTGCGTTCGTCGTAGCCGCCCGCGAGCGGCGCGACGACGATCCAGCCGACTAGAAACGGGAGGAGGACGCCGGCATACCGGTTCGCCGTCAGTGAGCCGTGCGAGATGGTGCCCGCGAGCACGAACGCGAACACCGCCAGCAGGTCCCCGGGCAGGAACCGGACGACCGCGCGCGGGTCGGCGTCATAGAGATTCATGCCCGCGTGTTCACGAGCGGGGGTTATGTTGCTCCCGGTTCTGCGCGGTGGGTCAGTCGGTGCCCGTCGTCGGCGCGACACCGACCACGGTGTACCCGAAGCCGCGTTCGAGAACGCGAGCGTCCAGACCGGCGTCGCCGATGCGGGCTGCGAGTTCGTCCGGCGAGTAGAACGTCGAGCGCAGACCGAACAGGTGTTCGCCGGCGGCAAGGAGCCGGCCGCGGGCGGTCGTCGGGTCGAAGTCACGCACGACCAGAACCCCGCCCGGCTTCAGGACGCGAGCGGCCTCCGAGAGCGCCGCCTCCCGGTCGGGGATGTGGTGGAGCGCGTCGGTTATCACGACGGCGTCGACCGCGTTCTCGCGCATGGGCACCTGGCCAGCGTCGCCCTGAACCGCCGGGAGTCCGGTGCCCCGTGCCTCCTCGAGCATCCGGTGGCTCGCGTCGACAACGACGACGTCTTTGCCCGCGGTTTCAGCAGTATCCTCGGCGAGCACGCGCGCTGCCCGGCCCGTTCCGCCGCCGAGGTCGAGGACGGTCCCGACTGGGCGCTCGGCTGCTGCCAGTCCCAGCGCGAGGTCGCCGCGGTCCGCTTCCGGGACGACGAGGTCGTACACCGGCGCGAACCACTCGAAGTACTGGACGTCGCTCACGCCTAGACCGACAGGCCACAGGCATGCAACTCTTTGCCCCAGCACGGGCGTGCTACGCTTCGGCCGAGCACGAGCGTGCAACTCTTTGCCCTGGCCGCCCAACCCGTGAGCGTGCAGTACGCGGTCCTCGGCGGCCCCGACGACGGCCCGACCCTCAAGCTGGACTGGCGGCGGTTCAGCTACGCCGGGAAGTTCGTGATGTCGAACACCGGGAAGGCCATCGCGTACGAGGGCACGCCGCTCGCGGAGCGCGACGATTGGCCGCCGGCCGCCCGAGAGGCCGACGAGCCGACCACTGACGTCGTCGCGGCGGTGTCGTTCAACGACGACCGAACGGACGCCCGGACCGCGTGGCTACGGTACGTCACAGTGCGGGACGACCGCCGCGGCGACGGCGTCGGCGCGCGCCTCTGCGCGTTCGTCGCCGACCGGCTGCTGGCAGACCACGACCGCGTGAAGATTGCGGTGAACAACCCCTTCGCGTACGAGGCGCTCCACAAGGCCGGGTTCGGGTTCACCGGCGAAGAGACGGGTATCGCCGAGCTCGTGCTCCAGCGACCCGCCGAGAACCGCGCGGCGGGCTACCAGGCGGGCCTCGACAGGTACCGCGAGCGCGACCGGTCGGCGGAGGAAGCGGCGTTCCTGACCCGGAAAGCGGACGCGTCGCCGCCGCCGCGGCTCGACGCGTGATTTTTCACGGCGGAGCGACGACGCACACTCGTGACACTGCTGTCGACAGTCCTGTACGTCGTCGGGGCGGCCCACTTCGCTGCCGGCGTCCCGTTACTGCTCGCTCCCGGCCGCGTCCGGGACGCGTTGCCGCGGCGGTACGCCGAAGCCGTCGGTGGCCGCCGGGCCTGGCGAGGGTTCGGCGCGGGTGTGGCATCTATCGGCATCTCCACGTTGCTGATTGCGAGTGCGCTCGGCGCGTGAGTCAACGCTTACATCCCGGGGCCGCGTAGCGCCGACAATGGGAAACGCGGACCTCCGGACGCTCGCGGTCATCGAAGACGTCCCCTTCGAGGAACTGGAGGGCACCGCGGTGGCCGTCGACGCGCACAACTGGCTGTACAAGTACCTCACGACGACCGTCCAGTGGACGCGGGAGGACGTCTACACCACCAGCGGCGGCGTCGAGGTGGCGAACCTCGTCGGCATCGTCCAGGGCCTCCCGAAGTTCCTGGAGAACGACCTCACACCCGTGTTCGTCTGGGACGGCGGGGTCACCGAACTCAAAGACGAGGAGATCGAGCAGCGCCGCGAGCAGCGCGAGCGCTACGAGGCGGAACTCGAGGAAGCCAGGGAAGCGGGCGAAGCCATCGAAGCGGCGCGCCTCGAAGCCCGCACGCAGCGACTGACGGACACCATCCACGATACCTCGCGCGAACTCCTGGCCCACCTGGGCGTCCCGCAAGTCGAGGCGCCCGCTGAGGGCGAAGCGCAGGCCGCCCACATGGCGCGCGTGGACGACGACATCGACTACGCGGGCAGCGACGACTACGACTGCCTGCTGCTCGGCGCGCCCGTCACGCTTCGCCAGCTCACGAGCAAGGGCGACCCCGAGCGGATGGATTTCGAGGCGACCCTGGAGAAACACGACCTGACGTGGGAGCAGCTCGTCGACGTCGGCATCCTCTGCGGGACCGACTTCAACGACGGACTCACCGGGTTCGGCCCGAAGACCGCGCTGTCGGCGATCCACGAGCACGGCGACCTCTGGGCCGTGCTGGACGCGGAGGACGAGTACATCGAGTTCGCCGACCGCATCCGCGAACTGTTCTTGAATCCGGATGTCACCGACGACTACGACATTCGCCTCGAGATTTCGCCGGACCTCGACGCCGCCCGCGAGTTCGTCGTCGACGAGTGGGAGGTCGAGGCCGGGGAGGTCGAGCGCGGGTTCGCCCGCATCGAGGAAGCGGTCACGCAGACCGGCCTCGACCAGTGGACGTAGGTCGCCCGCAGGGCGCTCTCAGGCCAACATGAGGCCGCCGACGGTGAGCGCGCCGGCGAACACGAGCGCGAGCCCGATAACCTGGGTGAGCGCGACCCGCCACCACTTGACTTCGACGTCCCCGCGGGTCCCGATGAGGTCGAAGAACAACTCGACACGTTCGACGGCGCGCGGCGCGGCCATCGCGGGCAGCCCCAGTGCGAGCAGTGCCAGGCCCACACCGACAGCACCCGCACCGAGATAGACCGGACGGACGGCCGGGACAGCGAGGAGCACGGCGACCCCGACGACAGCGGCGTCGATCCGTCGCGACTCAGTCTCTATGACTGCCCTGAGGCCGCCGCGCCAGACGTACGCCGACCACGCCACCGTGACGACCACGACGACGATATAGACTGCGCTATCAGGTGTCATCGCGTCGACGGCAACGCGTTTCGCGTCCTCGATACTGGCCGGTACGAGCGTGCGGCCGGCCAGCGACCGTTCTACGACCGCTGTGCGGCCGGCGTAGCGCAGCGCGGCCGGCGCGAGACCGACGCCGACGACTGCCAGCACGTCAGTAAGCGCGACGCGGTCGCTCGGGTCGTCGTGGCACTTCCCACCCATCACGACCGCGAACAGGCCGCTAGCCGCCAGCCAGACGGCCAGCGGCGCGAGCAACGCGAGCGGGACCAGACCGCCCGCCGCATTCCCCGCGACCGCCGAGAACTGCCGAGTCACCGTCTCGGGTTCGGTCTCACAGGCGTCCTGGTACCGCTCGAACGAACCCCCGGGCTCCGCCTCCTCGCAGATCCAGTCGGGGGGCCTGTGCTGGTTCTGGACGTCGGTTCCGCCGATCGTGGCGGCCGCGACTGCGGAGGCGGCCTGCGAGACGAGCACGGCGTTCAGCAGGCAGAGCGCGAGCACGACGACAGCGGCCGAGCGCAGCGACAGCCACTCGCGGAACCCCTGCTCCGGGTACACGAACCACCGCGAGACCGTTCGTGGGGACCAATCCATGGCTGGTGCGTCGGACGCGTCCGAAAAAACGTCACCGGTAACGCGTGACGGGACTCGGGTTTGTGAATCTCCGCGGACCCGTTCGTGACCCACGGGCTTTTCTCGCCGGCACCCCGACTACGTGGTATGGACCTGGAGTTCGAGGAGATCGAGGCTCTCATCGAGGACGCGATTCCGGACGCCGACGCCACGGTGACGCGGATGCGCGGCGAACACGACGACGACCACCTCGCGGCCACCGTCGTCTCGCCCGCGTTCGAGGGGGAGCGACTCGTCCAGCAACACGAGATGGTGTACGACGCGCTCGACGAGCACATGACCGAGGAGATTCACGCGCTGGACCTCTCGACGTACACGCCCTCGGAGTACGAGGAGCGCGCGAACTGAGTGCCGGACGGGTTTTGAGCGGCGGTACGCGGATGCGATAGGAATTAGTGTGGCGTCCGCGAACGACTCACTCGAATATGAGTACTGGTTCCGAGACCCTCGCTGCCGAGTACCTCCCGAAACTCCGGCGGAACCTCGAGGACGTGGTCCTGGACTTCTGGCTGCAGAGGTGTCTCGACGACGACCACGGCGGATACCTGCTGAGTTTCGACCGCGAGGGCGAGTTCGCGGGCAACGACGACAAGATGATCGTGACGCAGTCGCGGATGCTGTGGCTGTTCGCGCGGCTCTCGCGCTCGGACGCCGTCGACGGCGATTACCTCGCGCAAGCCGAACTGGGCTACGACTTCCTCCGCGAGGAGATGTACGACGACGACCACGGCGGCTTCTACTGGTCGGTCTCCCGCTCGGGCGACGTCGAGAAACCTCGCAAGCACCTCTACGGGCAGTCGTTCGCGCTCTACGGCCTCTCAGAGTACTACCGGGCCACGGGCGACGAGGGCGCCCGCGACCTCGCCGTGGACCTCTTCGAGACCGTCGACGATGCCTCGAAGGACCACGAGCACGGCGGCTACCGCGAGTACTTCGAACCGGACTGGACGCAGGTCACGGAGGGGACGACCTACCTGGAGAGCATCGAGCCGGACTGGTCGCCCAAGGAGTCCGGCGAGAGCGTCCTCGATCCGACGCTGAAGCTGATGAACACGCACCTCCACCTCATGGAGGCGTTCACGACGTTCTACCGCGCGACCGGCCACACCACGGCCCGCGAGCGCCTCCACGAACTGCTGGACGTGCTCACGAACACAGTCGTCCGGAAGGAGTTGACCGCGTGCACGGACAAGTACGACCCCGACTGGTCGCCGCGCCTCGACGACGAGGACTTCCGCGTGGTCTCCTACGGCCACGACCTGGAGAACGTCTGGCTGACGATGGAGGCCGCGGACGCGCTCGACGTTTCGACGCGCCTGTTCGTTGACCTCTACGAGCGGTTATTCGAGTTCTCCCTCGAACACGGCTACGACCGCGACCACGGCGGGTTCTACTTCTTCGGGCCGCTGGACGGCGACGCGACGAACCGCATCAAGGCGTGGTGGGTGCAGGCCGAGTGCATGACCAGCGCGCTCCGAATGTACGAGGCGACCGGCGACGACACCTACCGCGACGTGTTCGCGGAGACCTACGACTTCGTCGAGGAGTACCACGTCGACGAGGAGCACGGCGAGTGGCACTCCGGCGTGACCGACGACCTCGAACCCGTCGGCCGGAAGGGGGCGGAGTACAAGGGCGCGTACCACAACGGGCGTGCGCTCCTGGAGTGCATCGAGACGCTGGAATCGATGTCCGCCTAGAGCACGCCGGCCGAATCACGTCGAGTTCCTTGTCTCGTCCTTCGGCTCCGTGACTGACGGGAGCGCTCGACTGACGCCGCGACTCCAGAAGCCGACGACGACCAGTTCGGCATAGAACGCGACGAAGAACCCGATGGCGTACGCCGTGGTCGCACGGGCGACCACGAGCAGGAGGCCGCCAGCGACCAGTCCGACCAGGACGTCGTAGAAGTACGCGCCGTCGCTGGCCGCTCGCAGGAGGACCTCGTAGTCGAACGCCCCGCGAATCCGACCGCGCGCGAGGTAGTTCGCCAGCGCGGCGGGCAGCAGGTAGAGGAAGACCACCGCGAGCAGCAGCGAGGCCGTCGACCCGGCGACGAACCCGACGGACGTGCCCACAGTGACGTTCTGGGGATCGATGGCCGTCTGCGAGAGCCCAGCGACCGTCACGAGCAGCGTCACGGCAGCCGGCAAGAGGAACGCGACGACGACGACAGCGCCGCCGAGTCCCGTCCGCGTCGTCCCCAGCACGTCCCGGAACGGCGGCAGCGCGTCGTATCGCTGTCGGTCCGCCCGACGACTTGTCGTTCGGAAGACGACCAGCAGGTACCCCAGGACGACGATCAGCGGGAGCACCGGCACGTACACCGCGAGGAGGTGGAGGCCGCCGCCGAGCAACAGGGTGTCCACGCGGCGCTCGCCGCGGAGCGGATACCTGAACGGCGCCGGGAGCATCACTGTTCGAGTGACTCTGTTGGCGGGGCAAGTGCGTTCCGGGACACAGCCGCGAGGAACGAGCGCAGCCTTCGAGTGGCGGCTCGGTCGGAAAGACGCACAGAGATGATAGAACGTCGACGCCCGGGAGTCAGAGCACGAGGTCGACGCCCTCGGCCGTGTCCAGCGAGCGGTTCAGGACGGCCTCGCCGGAGTCGGCGTCGAAGACGTGGATCGCTTCCGGCGGGAACCGGACGACGACGGAGTCGCCCGCGTCGACCTGGCGGAGGCCGCCAATCGTCGCCGTGAACGTGTCCGGCGTCTCGTGGTCGTCGTCGAACGTCATGTGGACGTAGTTCTCGTCGCCCTTCGGTTCGACGACGTCCACGGTGACCTCGTACGTGTGGCCGTCGGCGGTCTCCGCGCCGACTTCGACGTCCTCCGGCCGGATGCCGAAGACGACGTCGTCGCGGGCACCGATGGCGTCGCGGTGACGCTGGGAGAGGTCGTACTCGAAGTCGTCAGTGACCAGCATTGCGCCGTCCACGCGCGCGTCGAACGTGTTCATCGACGGCTCCCCGATGAAGCCGGCGACGAACAGGTTCGCGGGCTCGTGGTAGCACTCCAGCGGCGTGCCGACCTGCTGGAGTTCGCCGTCGTCGAGGATGGCGATGCGGTCGCCCATCGTCATCGCTTCCGTCTGGTCGTGGGTGACGTAGATGGTCGTCACGCCGAGGTCCTCCTGGATGCGCTGGAGCTCCGTGCGCATCTGCGCGCGGAGCTTCGCGTCCAGGTTCGCGAGCGGCTCGTCCATCAGGAACGCCTCGGGGTTCCGGACGATGGCGCGGCCGAGCGCGACGCGCTGCTGCTGGCCGCCCGAGAGCTCCCCGGGCTTGCGGTCCAGCAGGTCGGCGATGCCCATCATCTCGGCGGCGTCCGTGACGCGGTCGTCGATCTCGTCGTCCGAGAGGTCCGTTGACTCCTCGAGGCCGAACGCCATGTTCCCGCGGACGGTCATGTGCGGGTACAGCGCGTACGACTGGAACACCATCGCGGTGTTGCGGTCCTGCGGGCGCTTGTCGTTGATGCGGTCGCCGCCGAGCCGAATCTCGCCGTCAGTGATCGATTCCAGTCCGGCGATGGTCCGCAGCGTCGTGGACTTCCCACAGCCGGAGGGACCGACGAGCACGAGGAACTCGCCGTCCGAGATGTCGATGGATACGTCGTCGACTGCGACGATCTCGTCGCCCCCGTCGTCGAACGTCTTTGTGATGTGGTCGAGTGTTAGTTCAGCCATGTTAGGCACCTCCGCCCGCGACTCCTTCGGCGAACTGCTCGCCGAAGAAGATGTACACGAGTAGCGTGGGGAGCGCCGTGATGAACGCTCCCGCCATCTGTAAGTTGTACTGGCTCACCATAGACCCTTGCAGCGACGTCAGCGACATCGTCACGACGTCGTTGGCGGGGTTCTGGACGAGTACGAGCGCGAACAGCAGGTCGTTCCAGATGTTCGTGAACTGGTAAATGAGCGCGACGGCGAACATCGGAATCGACAGCGGCAGGATGATGCGCGCGTAGATTTTCGCGATGCTGGCGCCGTCGAGGCGCGCCGCTTCCAGCATCGAGTCGTCGAGCGCCTGGTAGTGCGCGCGGAACAGCAGCGTCGTGATCGGAATGCCGTACGCCGTGTGCGTCACTGCGAGCGCGACCAGGCCCTCGCGGTTTGCCACCGGTTCCAGCCACGCGAACAGGCTCGCGACGTCAACGATGGACCAGAACCGCGACAGCGGCACGAGCACTGACTGGTACGGGATGAAGATGCCCGCGATCAGCAACACCAGCACGAACGCCTGCCCGCGCCACTTCGTGTTCGTGAGGCCGTACGCGACCAGACTGCCCAGCGTCGCGGACAGCACGGTTGCCGGAATCGTGAACAGCAGGCTGTTGACGAGGCCCTGTTCGAGGCGCTCGAAGGCCTGCCCCCACGCGTCGAACGTGAACGTCGACGGCGTCGGCGGGACGAACGGCGACGTCTCGAAGAACCCGGTCTGGGTCTTGAACGCGGTCATGATGGCGCTCTCCAGCGGCGACAGGTAGAACGCCACCAGCAGGGCGAGCGCGGCGTACAGCCCGATGCGGTTCAGTCCCAGTCCGGAGTCTGTCGTGTCTGCCATCAGAGTTCACCTCGCTTGAACTGCACGTAGAGATACGGCGCGATGACGCCGAGCGCGAGCGCGAACAGCACCATCGCGATCGCGGAGCCGTACGCCCAGTTCGTGATGCCGAACGACTCCCGGTACATCATCATCGCGAGGATGTCCGCGGAGGGTCCGGGACGCGTCCCGAACAGGACGAACAGGAAGTCGAAGGCCTTCAGCGCGAACACCATCAGGACGACGGCCGCGCTGGTCGTGGACGCGCGCAACTGCGGGATGATGACCCGCCAGTACATCTTCACGAGGCTGGCGCCGTCGACTTTCGCGGCCTCGTACTGGTCGGTCGGAATGGCGCGCAGACCCGCGAGGTAGACGACCATCGCGTAGCCGCTGAACTGCCAGACGAGCGCGAACATCACCGCGAACAGTTTGAACTGCGGGTCGCTGATCCACTGCTGGGTGAGCGACCCGAGGCCGACGAGCCTGAGCGTCTCGTTTATCATCCCCGTCTCCGGGTTGTACATCCACGCCCAGAAGATGGCGGTGACGACGAACGAGAGGCTCATCGGCAGCAGGTAGATGGTCCGGAACGTGTTCTCGTAGCGGATATCGCGGTCGACCAGAATCGCCAGCAGGAGACCGACCACGAGCGCAGCGACTGTGAACACGATGAGCAACACGAACGTGTTCCGGAGCGCCCAGTACTCCTGGGTGTGGGGGCCCGACAGCAGGCCGCCTTTCCCCACGTTCCGGAAGAACACCTCGTACATCTCGAAGTCGAAGGAGTCGTACGTGGGCTGCCGGAGCCCCGTCCAGTCGGTCAGCGAGATGACGAAGTTCCAGCCGATTGCGCCGTACACGAACAGGCCGACGAGCAGCGTCGCGGGCAGCCAGAACGGCAGCGACTTCACGAACTCGCTGTCGAGCCAGCGGCGCGTTCGCGACGGCTGTTCGGCGGTCCCAGTCACGCCACCGTCGGCTCTCGCGTCCGAATCGCTGGTGTCGTGCTGCGGGCCGTCAGCGGACGTTCCGCCGTCTGTCCGTACCTGCTGCTCGGACTCCGCGTCGGCGTGCTCGCCCGGTCGCAGTACTCGCAAAATACGTGAACGCATTTCGTGGCTCTAGAACGCGTTCGTGAGTTCGTCGTACGCCGCGTCCACGTTCCAGTTCCCGACGAACGCGGAGAACGCGGCCTCCACGTTGCTCTTGACCTGCGGCGTGACGCCCGTGCCGTGAGCGATGGTCGGCGGCTGCGCGTCGGAGGTGTCGAAGTCCTCGCGTTGCGCGGTGAGGAACGGCCCGAACTCGTCGTTGGGCACGTCCGTGCGCGGCGGAATGGACCCCTTCACGGGGTTGAAGCGCTCCTGGCCGTCCACGGAGCCACAGTAACTCAGCCACTTCTCGGTGGCCTCGGGAGACGGGTTGGACGTCGGCATCACGAACGAGTCGGCGACGACGTGGTAGACGCCGTCGGTGCCGGGGAACGCGACGTTGCCCCAGTCGCTGTCGTACTCGAAGTCCTCCGCGGCGCCGTACTGGCCCGCGGCCCAGTCGCCCTGGTGGATGAAGGCGGCGTTGCCTTGGATGACCTTGCCGTTGGCCTCGTCCCACGCGACGGAGCCGGCGTCCTCGTTGAAGTACTCGCGGAAGTCCGCGACCAGCTGGAGGGACTCCCGGACTGCCGTCTCGTTGTCAGCGACGTTGCCCGCGATGACGTCCTGGTAGGTGTCGACGCCGGCGTGACCGATGAGCACGTCCTCCCACATCTGGAGCGTCGACCAGACGGCCTGCGTCTGGTGAGCCATCGGCGCGGCGTCCGTCTCGGCGTCGATGGTCTCCATCGCGTCGAGGAGCGCGGACGGCGAGTCCAGGCTCGCCGGGTCCACGCCGGCGTCCTCGAGGACGCTGACGTTGTAGAAGAGGTTGTTGAGGCGGTGGATGTTCAGCGGGACGGCGACGAACTCGCCGTCTGCCGACTGGGACATGTCCTTGACGCCGTCGAGGTAGGCGTCCCGCATGCCGTCGTCCCAGACGCTGTCACCGATGTCGACGAGCACGTCGGACTCGAGGTAGGTGTTGAGCGCCTTCCCAGGCCAGATCTGGAACGTGCTCGGCGGGTTCTCGTTGATGATGCGGCTCTGGATCTCCGTGTCGAGCGCGCTCCCGGCTCCCCCCGGTGCGGGGTTGTTCGTGACGTCGACGTCGGGGTACTCCTGCTCGAAGCCCTCGATCAGCGCGTTCAGCGCGTCCTTCTCGCCACCCGCCGTCCACCAGTGGACGATTTCGAGTTCCTGGCCGCCGTCATCTGACTGGGTGGTGCCGCCGTCGTCGCTGGCGGTCGTCGTTTCCTCGCCGTCGCTGTCTCCGTCCCCGCCGCCGAGACAGCCGGCAATTGCGATGGTGGCGCCCGCTGCGCCGCCTGCCTTGATGTACCGTCGCCGTGTCAGACTGCTGTTTGTGTCGTTTGTCATGGTAACGGCCGTGTGCGAAACCTACTCAGACGAACCGGTCGGCCGCACTTAATTGTTACTGATATTTAATCCAGAACTGAGTAAAGATAGTTTTCTTAGGTGTGTCCGCACGCGATGCAGGGCCCCGTCGCTCCCGGGACTGATTCAGTAGGTTTTACGCGCCGGCGTTGCGTCGGTCAAACTATGAGCGAGGACTACCGAACGGAGCAGGACAGCCTCGGCGAGATTCAGGTGCCGGCGGACGCCTACTGGGGCGCCCAGACGCAGCGCGCCATCCAGAACTTCCCGATTTCGGACGCGACGTTCGGCCGACGCTTCGTCCGCGCGCTCGGCGTCGTGAAGAAGGCCGCGGCGCAGGCCAACCGCGACCTCGGCCTCGTCGACGACGAGAAAGCCGACGCCATCATCGCTGCCGCCGACGAGGTCATCGCGGGCGACCACGACGACCAGTTCCCGGTGGACGTCTTCCAGACCGGCAGCGGCACGTCCTCGAACATGAACGCCAACGAGGTCATCGCGAACCGCGCCGCCGAGATTCTCGGCGAGGACGTCGGCGAACGCGTCGTCCACCCCAACGACCACGTCAACTACGGGCAGTCCAGCAACGACGTCATCCCCACCGCGATGCACGTCGCGGGCCTAGAAGCGCTCGTGAAGGACGTCGAACCCGCTCTAGCGACGCTCCGGGACGCGCTCGACGAGCAGGCCGAGGCGTTCGACGGCGTCGTCAAGACCGGCCGCACGCACCTCCAGGACGCCACGCCCGTCCGCCTCGGCCAGGAGTTCGGCGGCTACCGCACGCAGGTCGAGAAGGGCATCGAGCGCGTGCGCGACGTGAAAGCCCGACTGTCGGAACTGGCCCTCGGCGGCACCGCCGTCGGCACCGGCCTCAACACCCACCCCGAGTTCCCCGAGAAGGCGGCGGCGTACATCAGCGAGGAGACTGGCGTCGAGTTCCGCGAGGCCGACGACCACTTCGAGGCGCAGGCCGCCCACGACGCGATGAACGAAGCCCACGGCGCGCTCCGAACGGTCGCCGGCTCCCTGAACAAGATCGCCAACGACCTCCGCCTGCTCGCCTCCGGCCCGCGCAACGGCCTCGGCGAACTCGAACAACCCGAGAACCAGCCCGGGTCCTCCATCATGCCCGGGAAGATCAACCCGGTCGTCGCGGAATCCGTCAATCAGGTCCACAAGCAGGTCGTCGGCAACGACGCCGCGGTGAACGCGGGCGCCGTCGAGGGCCAACTCGACCTCAACCTCTACAAGCCCGTGCTAGCGCACAACTTCCTGCAGTCCGCGGACCTCGTCGCGAACGCCAGCGAGACGTTCGCCGAGAAGTTCGTCGCGAAACTCGAGGCCAACGAACAGCACTGCGAACAGCAGGTCGAACGCTCGATGGCCCTCGCGACGGCGCTCAACCCCGCCATCGGCTACGACAAGGCCAGCGAAGCGGCGAAAGCCGCGCTCAAGGAGGGCAAGACCGTCAAGGAAGTCGTCGTCGAGAGAGGGTATCTCACCGCCGACGAGGCCGAAGACGTCCTCGACCCGGAGAAGATGACCCACCGCGGCATCCTCTCCGGCGACGACTGACGCACGACCACCCCCCGTAGCGGCCCCGTTTCCGAGGATTCGCTGACGCAGTGACGCCCCGCCCACCTTCTTGTGTCCGGACCGTAATTGCCACCGCATGGAACGACTCGACTCGCGCGTCCGCCTCATCTGGCTCCTCCGCTCGCTCGTCGGTTCGCTCGTCGCTGGCGCCGTCGTCACGTTCGCGGTTGGAGCGGTGGACCGCGTGGCTGTCAGCCCCGTCGTCGCCGGCGGCGGCGTCTTTCTCGTCCTCCTCGCCATCGGCGTCCTGCACGTGTTCTTACGGTACCGCGCGTGGCGCTTCGAGGTCCGCGACGACACCCTCTACATCGAGCGCGGCGTGCTCGTGAACGTCCGCACTGTCGTCCCGTACGTGCGCGTCCAGCACGTCGACGCCCGGCGCGGCCCCATCGAGCGCCTGCTCGGTCTGGGTAGCGTGGTCGTGTTCACAGCGGGGTCCCGGGGCGCGGACGTCTCGATTCCCGGCCTCGTCGCCCAGCGCGCCGACGACGTCCAGGAGACGCTACGCGGTCTCGCAATCGAGAGCGAGCCCGAGTCCGGCGACGCCGGGGATGCGGTGTGAAACTCCACCCGCTATCGGTCCCCGTCCGCATCGTGTCGCGGGGGGTCGGCCTCGCATGGGCGTTCATCATCGGCGGAATCGCGTTCGCGGGCGGCGACCCCGTCCTGACCAGCGGCGTCGTGGTCGTGGCGGTGCTGGTGTTCCTTGCCGTGACCGCCTACGAGGTGGCGTACTACCGGCGCTTCGACTACGAGCTCACCGACGAGAGCCTCGACATCTACTCGGGCGTCTTCTCTCGCCGCGAGCGCGAGATTCCGCTCCGGCGCGTCCAGAACGTCGACGTCACGCGGTCGTTCGTCGCGCGCTTGCTCGGCATCGCCGAAGTGGACGTCGAGACCGCGGGCGGCGGCGGCACGGAGGCAAACCTGCGGTTCGTCGGCCGCGCCGACGCCGACCACCTCCAGGAAGCAATCCGCGAGCGCCGCGCGACCCTGGACCGCCACGAGTCAGCCGGTGACGTCGAGGAGACCGAGGGCGAGCGCGAGGCGGTCGTCGGCGGCGAGACGCTGTTCGAACTGTCGGACCGCGACCTGCTGTTGTACGGAGCCCTCTCGTTCGACCCGCGCCTCGCGTCGGGGATTCTGGCGTTCGCACCGCTGGCCGCGCCGTTCGTCGGCGACCGCGTGCAACTCAGCGGCCCGGGGCTCGCCTTCGTCGTCGCGCTCGCCGTCATCGGCATCCTCGCCCTGTGGGTGGCGTCGGCCGCAGCGCGCATCATCCAGTTCTACGGGTTCCGGTTGCGACGCGTGGGCGACGACCTGCGGTACGAACGCGGATTGCTGCAGCGCCGCGACGGCACCATCCCGCTGTCGAAGCTCCAGACGGTCGCCGTCGAGGAGAACCTCCTGATGCGACGGTACGGATTCGCGTCACTGGCCGTCGAGACGGCGGGCTACGGTCCCGGGAGTGCGCCCAGCGGGGGCTCCGAGGCCGCGGTGCCGCTGGCGCCCCGCGAAGCGGTGTTCTCGCTGGCGCGCACCCTCGAGGACTTCCACGACTTCGACCTGGACCGCCCGCCGGAGCGGGCCCGAAAGCGCTACGTTCGACGGTACCTGCTCGTCGGCCTCACGGTCCTCGCCGCCGGGTTCGCTGTCGACCGCTTCCTGACGGGTGTCCCGTGGTACGTGGTCGCGCCGCTGCTCGTGCTCGCGTGGCCCGCCGCACGGCGAGCCCACGGGAACCGCGGATTCGACCTGGGACCCGACCACGCCGTCGCGCAAGTCGGCTTCTGGAAGCGACGGACGCGCGTCGTCCCCTACCACCGCATCCAGACGCTCATCCGGCGACAGACTGTCTTCCAGCGGCGCTGGAACCTCACGTCGGTCGTCTTCGACACCGCGGGGTCGCGGTCCATCTCAGCCGGTGACGCGGTCGCCATCGACCGCGACGACGACGTCGCGGACGAACTCGTCGACACCGCCCAGGACAGCGTCTTCGACGCCATCTACCGCTCCGAATAGCTGCGGCTTCCACGGCACTACCGAAAGGACTGGCAGCAGCTACGACGCTATTAATAGGACCGCACAAGAGGGGGTCCGCGCGCGTTACGCAGTCTGTTCGAGGCCTTCGCGTTCGACGTAGACGTCCATCTCCTCGGCGAGGTCCTCGAGTTCGCCGCGGAGCGCGTCCTGCTGCTCGCTGAGTTCGTTCTGGACGTCGGACGGCAGCTGTTCGAGGAGTTCGTCCGTGTACTCGAGTCGAACCTCGAAGGATTCGTTGAGCGCCTGCTGGATGGATTCGAGGGTCTGGCGGTCGCCCTCGAGGCTCCGGTTCGACCACGACGTCAGGTGCGCGAGGAATCCATCGTCTACCTCGAGGCGCTGGTCCTCGACGACGATCTTGTTGTGCCACCGTTTGACCTGTCGGAGGAGTTCCTCGCGGAACGTCCACGGCAGTTCGTCGAGGTTGTCCGTGTAGACGTTCACGAACGTGTCACCGGCGTAGATGACGCTCATGTTCGCGAAGATGTCCGTCCGACGCTCGTCGTCGTCCTCGATGGTGCGTTCGCTGACTTCACCGGTGACGAGCACGCGGATGGCGTCCTTTCTGACCACCGGGAACCCGTGTGTGTCCGTCTGGAAGTAGTAGTACCCGCCGACGAGGACGCCGAGAATGCCGACCCCCGCGATGGCCATTTCGTTCGAGAGGCCGCCAGCGAGTGTCACCAGAACGCCGACCAGGATGCCGAGTGCGCCGTGCGGGCCGTACGGACGGTATTCGAGGCTGCCGTTCCCGATGAACTCCCAGTCGGATTCCGCCGCGAGCCGGCCGTCGACGCGGCCGGTCTTCTCGCCGACCTGCTCGCTTTTGATCTGGAGGTCGCGGTCCTGGACCCCCCGCGTCTCGTATTTGAAGTCGTTTTCCGTCTGTACCTCCTCCAGGCGGCGTTTCAGCCGCCGGTAGAACTCCCGCGGGTTGATTCCCTTGTAGTCACCCTCCACGAATCGCGTCGACTTCCGGAGGTCCTGTCGACTGTACTCCGGTACTTCGCCCTTCCCACTCATACACGAATCCCGTCACAAATCGAGAATAAAAACCTAGGGGAATTTTCTATACTGGAGCACGTTGATAGAGGGGACAACGATAGAGAATACTGTTTCTCTTACATACCCTGGAGGAATCCGCCCAGCCCCCCGAACACCACGGGGTACCCAACACCCATGTACAGCATCGCATCCACCATCGGTGGCGCGTACGTCAAGCCGCCGACGGTGTGGGTGAAATAGCTGACGCCAACGAAGGTCAGGACGGCGTACCCGACGGCGACGCTCGCGCCGGCGATCGCGCCTTCGACGGAGCCCAGCGTGCGCGGCACCCGCATCGCGACGATGTACCCCGAGACGAACAGCAGACCGGCCGGAATCACGTGGAATACGATCGTGTCCTGGATGAGGAACTGCTCGAAGAGGCTCCAGGTTTCGGTCGCTCCGCCGCCCGTCACCTCCAGGTCGACGGTGTGGGCGCCGTAGAACACCCACGCGAAGAAGTCCGCGATGAACTCGGCACTCTCCTGCCCGAAGTCCAGTGCGCCGTCCTCGACGCGGTCGAGGAAAACTGCGCCGACAGCGACGAACCCGACGGCCCACGAGATGATGCCGTAGATGCTCCCCCCGATCAGGCGCACGCTGCTCAATAGACTGGTACTACTCGTCTCCTGCACTGACCCGACATCCGCTGACATGTGTGTCGGAGTGGTTAGCGACGTGCTAAAAACGCATCGGATTTCGTGACATTCCGGGCTACAGAAACAAACAGGTGGCCACGGCTTCGACCCTCCCCCTTCCAGGGCCCGTACCGGTCAGGTTCGGTCACAGATCCCGGGTCGGTCCGGTTCGTCGTGCTGGCAGGGCCGGCCGGACTGAACGGTTTTTTATCGCTCGGCCCCACACCACGACGTAATGAGCGAGTTCGACTACGACGAACTGGGGCTCGTCGCCGGGCTGGAGATCCACCAGCAACTGGACACGGCGACGAAACTGTTCTGCGAGTGCCCGACGAGACTTCGGGACCCCGAGGACGCCGAGCGCGCGTTCACCCGGTACCTCCACCCGACGCGGTCGGAACTCGGGGAGATAGACGAAGCGGCCCTCGAGGAGAGCAGGGTCGAACGCGAATTCGAGTACCTCGCGTACGACTCCACGTGTCTCGTCGAGGAGGACGACGAGCCACCCCACCGTCTGGACGACGAGGCGATGGCGACGACCCTCGAAATCGCCCAACTCCTGGACATGGACGTCGTCGACCGCGCGCACGTCATGCGGAAGGTCGTCATCGACGGGTCGAACACCTCGGGGTTCCAGCGCTCGACGCTGATCGCGCACAACGGCGAAATCGAGACCAGCGATGGCACGGTCGGCATCGAGGACGTGATGCTCGAGGAAGAGTCCGCCCAGCGCGTCGAGGAACGCGAAGGCGGCGTCGAGTTCTCGCTGGACCGTCTGGGCATTCCGCTGGTCGAGATCGGTACCAAACCCGACATCTCCACCCCCGAGCAAGCGCTCGAAGCCGCGGAAACGATCGGGATGTTGCTGCGCTCGACGGGGAAGGTCAAGCGCGGCCTCGGGACCATTCGCCAGGACGTCAACGTCTCTATCGCGGACGGCGCGCGCGTCGAGATGAAGGGCGTCCAGAGCCTCGACGACATCGACGACCTGGTGCGCGAGGAGGTCCGCCGGCAGGTCGAACTCGTCGACGTCGCCGAGGAACTCCGGGCGCGTGACGCGAGCGTCGGTGACACCCAGAACGTCACCGAGGTGTTCGAGGGCACCGGCTCGGGCGTCATCCGGGGCGCACTGGAATCCGACGGAGTCGTCTACGCGGTACCCCTGTACGGGTTCGACGGCCTCGTCGGCCGCGAACTCCAGCCGGACCGCCGCCTCGGCACGGAGTTCTCCGACCACGCGAAGCGCCACGGCGCGGGCGGCATCTTCCACACCGACGAACTCCCCGCGTACGGCGTCACCGGGGACGAGGTCGAAGCGCTCCGAGACGCCGTTGGTGCGGACGACGAGGACGCCGTCGCAATCGTCTCGGACAGCTCGAGCGTGGCGACGGGCGCTATCGAAGCCGTCGCGGAGCGCGCGGAGACCGCAATCGAGGGCGTCCCGGAGGAGACGCGGGGCGCGAACGACGACGGGACGAGCGAATACCTCCGCCCGCTTCCGGGCGCCGCGCGCATGTACCCCGAGACCGACGTGCCGCCCGTCGACCCCGACCCCACGGCGGTGGAGACGCCCGAGCTGCTCACCGAGAAGGTCGAGCGCTACCAGTCCGAGTACGGCCTGGACGCCGGCCTCGCCGAACAGGTGGCCTTCGGCCGGCGCTGGCCCCTGTTCGAGGAACAGGTCGAGGCGGACGTCGACGCCACGCTCGCCGCGCAGACCCTGGAGTCGACGGTCACCGAACTGCGCCGCGACGACGTGCCGGTCGACGAACTCACCGACGACCACTTCCGTGGCGTGTTCGGCCTCGTGGCTGACGGCGACCTCGCTCAGGAGGGGGTCCCGGAGTTGCTCGCGGCGCTCGCGGAGCAACCCGACAGGGAGGCGGGCGCCCTCGCCGACGAACTCGGTCTGGGTTCCGCGGCCGAGGACGAGGTCCGGGACGCCGTCGTCGACGTGGTCGAACGGAACAGCGACCAGGTCGAAGCGGAGGGCATGGGCGCGTTCTCCGCGCTGATGGGCGAGTGCATGGGCGCGCTCCGCGGGAAGGCGGACGGCGACCTGGTCAGCGAAGTGCTGCGTGAAGAGATTCAGAAGCGCGCCTGAACGCGCCCGGCCTGCAACTCACTCCTCGGAGAGTTCTTCGAGCAGCGTGTCGATGCTGTAACTCTGGAGCGGGCGCGTGGTGTCCTTCTGGCGCGCGACGACGAACGTGGAGTTCGTGCGGTCGACCTCCGGGATTGCTTCGAAGTCCGAGATGAGGCGTTCGACGTCGTCGGAGTGCGGGAGGCGCGCGACGACCATGAAGTCGGTCTCCCCCATCGTGAAGAACGCCTGCGTGACGCCCTCGATGGCGCTGATCTTCTCGCCGACGTCCTCGTAGCTGCCCTCGTAGCTCGTGAGGACTTCCAGCACGACGGTCACGCCGAGACCGAGTTCGTCGAGGTCGAGGTCGTAGAGGTCGTTGACCACGACGCCCTCGTCGCGGAGGTTGTTCAGCCGGTAGTGGATGGTCGACACCGGGATGCCGGTCTCCTCGTGCAGTTCTTCGGGACTGCCGGTGCCGAGGTCGGAGATGGCTTTCAGGAGGCGTACGTCGCGTTCGTCCATCACGTCCGGCATCGACAGGGGCCACGATAAGCCTGTGGGAGTCGCGGCACGGCGACAAGCCCCGGGCTCGTCCGGACCTCCAACCATCCCGACCAATATTGCCACTATTTCTATATCTGCCCCATTCATTAAAGAAAACTCTAATATATGCCCGGCTATTCGTGTCTGCATGAGCTACCGACGCCTCGGGTTGGGCGTCTCTCCCGCGACCGTGATGTTTCTCGCACTCGCGGCCATCTGGGGGACGTCGTTCCCGGCCATCGAAATCGGGCTGCACAGCATTCCAGCACTCTCGTTCGCCGCAATGCGGTACACCGCCGCGGGGGTCATCATCCTCGCGTACGCCGGAATCGCGACCGACCGGTGGCGGCCGCGCGGCAAACACGAGTGGCTGGCCGCCAGCGTCGCTGGCGTCCTCGTCATCGCGGTCTACCACGGGTTGCTGTACCTCGGCGAACTCCGCGTCTCCGGGGCCGTCGCCGCAATCGTCGTCAGCCTCACGCCCGTCCTCACAGCAGGCCTCGCCACTGTCCTCCTCGACAGTGACGTCGACCTCGTGGAGGGCCTGGGGCTGTTCGCCGGGTTCGCCGGCGTCGTCGTCGTCGCCTCCCCGGGCAGCGGCACTACGGACCTGCTCGGCGTCGCGCTCGTGTTCGGCGGCGCGCTCGCGTTCGCACTCGGCGCAGTGCTCGCCCGCCCGCTGGACACTGACCTCCCCATCGAGACGATGGAGGGCTGGGCGATGCTCATCGGCTCGGCCGTCCTCTGGATCGGCGCTGGTGCCCGCGGCGAATCCCTCGTCGGCGTCGAGTGGACGCTGCCCGCAGTCGCGAGCCTCCTCTACCTCACGCTCGTCGCCGGCTGCATCGGGTTCCTGCTGTACTTCGAGCTCCTGGGTCGCATCGGCGCGACGGAACTCCACCTGGTCGGCTACCTCGAGCCAGTCGTCGCCGCGGTGATGGCGTGGCTGCTGCTCGGTCAGGTCGTCGGATCGCAGGCCGTCGCCGGGTTCGCTGCCATCTTCCTCGGGTTCGGCCTCCTGAAGCGCGACGTCCTGTCCGCTGTCGCCGTCGACACCGCCGACGCCGTCCGGTCGCACTAGCGCACCGACGATTCCGCGTTCTCTCAACGGTCCACCGAGCAGCACCCGGCTACTCGCGCCGATTCGATTTTGCCGTCGCCCCCGAGCCCTCGCCAGTGACCGCTGTCCAGGGCCGGCAGTGGCAACGCAATCTGAGGGCGGTGATTCCCGACGTCGGACGTGTGAGGAGTTAATATACCAGAATTATATAATAATATAGTTCCCTATAATTCTCGGCCAGATTCGGAATAGCTGCGCGACGACACCAGCGAGCAGACACCAACTCCGAGATCTCGGCCTAATCGGAAGATGGGCGACGATTTCGCCGAAGTCGGGCTACTACCCGTGGTTTCCGGAGATGCAGCTACACAGCAACGGACAGAGACCTGGATGACTTGCAGGGCCAGCGATGGGTATGCGCAGACCTGGATATTGGGGTATTTGAATCGAATGAGGGGTCCGGCACAGTAACCCAGAAGTTTCACCGAAATGCTTGGCTTGGTGTATTTCCGAGTCGAGAATTCTACGATGGAACCACAAAAACAGCCAAGCCACAAGCCACAGTACTATACTGATACTGGTAGTTTTGGTAACTAACTCGAATTTTGATATATCTTGGCGGCGGTGTTCGGGACTGGGTGGTCGCGGGGCAAGTGACCCAGGGTTCCGGAATCTACTTGCGGATTCCGCGAGACTGGCACGGCATGGCGACCACCTACTTCGAAGACGTCGCGGAAGGAGACGTCAGGGAGTTCGGCAGTTTCACGCTGAGCGAGGCGGAGATCATCGAGTTCGCTGAGAAGTACGACCCGCAGCCGTTCCACGTCGACCCGGAGGCCGCCGAGGACTCCTTCTACGGCGGCCTCATCGCGAGCGGCTGGCACACGGCTGTCTCCTGCATGCGCCTGCTCGTCGACGGGTTCTTCGCGGACGCCGCCAGCATGGGCGCTACCGGCATGGACAGCCTGCAGTGGCACGAGCCCGTTCGACCCGGCGACACCATCTACGTGTCAAACGAGATCGTGGATACGCGGGCGTCCGAGAGCCGGGACGACCGCGGCTACGTCAAGAACCGGACAGTCGGCGAGAACGAGGACGGAGACGCGGTCATCTCCTGGACCGCCACGAACATTCTCGCCCGGCGAGACGGCTGACGCGCCAGGCCGCGCCCGGCAGGCGGCCGCCCCTCAGATATCCACGAGCACGTCGCCGTCCTCGACTTTCACGTCGAAGACGCCGATCTTCTTCCCCGAGGCCTCGTGTTCGCCCGTCTCGAGGCCGATCTCCCAGAGGTGCCAGGGGCACGTGACCGCTGGCTGGTCGGTGAACCCGCCGCGGTTCTCGTTCCAGCACTTCTCGCCGTTGATCTTCTTCTCGCCGACCTTGCAGAGGGGCGCGCGCTGGTGCGGACAGCGGTTGCTCATGGCGTGGTACTCGCCGTCCACGTTGAACAGCGCGACCTCGATGCCGTCGACGACCACGCCCATTCCGTTGCCCGGTTCGAGTTCGTCCGCAGCGGCCACGCGCGTGTAGTCTTCAGTCATGGGTTCTCAATGTGATTAGATTCCGAACAGCTCTTCGGCGTTCTCGTGGAGGACCGCAGCGCGGAGGTCGTCGTCGAACGCGCGGTTGGTGAACGCCCACGTCGCCGGGTCCAGCGTCTGGTGTGGCCAGTCGCTGGAGTACAGGAACATGTCCTCGGCCATCGACAGGTCCAGCATCGCCTCGAAGTCCGTCGAGCGCTCCGGCGGCGCCATCGGCTGGGTGGTCACGTAGACGTTCTCCCGGAGGTACTCGCTGGGCGTGCGCTGCAGGCGTTCCTGCCCCATCTCGTGCAGCCGGGGATGCATCTTGATGTCGCCCGGGTGCATCTCGTAGAACTCGTCCATGCGGTACCGGACGAACGGCACCCACCAGTGACCGCCCTCCTCGATGACGATGTCCAGCTCCGGGAACTTGTCGAAGACGCCGGACATGATGGCGTTCACGGTCGTGAGCATGGCGTGGATCGGCCAGTCGAAGCCCAGAATCTCGGTCCACGTGAGCATGCCGTCCCCGTAGGGGGTGTCCTGGGGCCAGAAGGACAGCGAGCCGTGGAGCACCAGCGGCATGTCGTGTTCCACCAGCGCCTCGAACAGCGGGTCGAACTTCGTGTCGCCGAACAGGTCGAACGGGCCGAACCAGCCGTAGGCGCCG
>Ga0207851_100054_pt1 | contig 99655 bp, 90 predicted proteins | sample A23E3SouthBayCA_FD_187747 | JGI IMG/M metagenome (GOLD analysis project Ga0207851, IMG submission 187747) | Aerobic enrichment media microbial communities from Eden Landing Ponds, California, USA - A23 E3 (SPAdes) | ecosystem: Environmental > Aquatic > Marine > Unclassified | place: Emeryville... | reverse complement strand
CCCGTCCGGTAGCAGTTCGTCGATGATGCTGGCAGGAACGGCCAGCATCGCCAGCACGCGCTGGGTACGGGGGTCGTAGACGGCGATCAGGTAGGCCGCGGACTCGGTAACGAGGCGTTCGTGCTGGCGCTGGCGGATGAAATACCGGCCGCGCGCGCCGCTGGCGAGCCGGCGCTGGGCGGCCTTGATTTCGACCGGCGTCCCATCGGCGAGCAGCGGCGTACTCCCGAGGCGGGTGTCCCGGCCGTCGAGCACGCCGTTCACGCGGGCGTCGTGCCACTCGGCTTCGGAGTCGCCGACGTATTCGAGCGCGTCGACGCGTTGGAGAACTTCGGCCTCGATGGCTTCGCCGGCAGCTTTCGAGGAGGTGCGCGCGCGGCTCACGCACCATCACCCCATAGACGGCGGCAGGCGGCACAGAGAACGGTTTTCTCGCGGTCGCGGTCGGGAAGGCGGACGAGTCGGCAGTCCGGCCCCTCCGCGCCGCAGACAGCGCACTCGTCGGCTTCGGTGGCCTCGTCAGCGATGCGTTGCCAGTAGTCTTCGCGCCGGACTTGTGGGCAGTCATCCGTCCGGAGTTTCGACGCGCGGACGAACTCGTTAGTCGCCACGAGCCTCACCTCCGAACAGGGGGGTGTCGTGGTCGGCGGGTATCTCTCCGAGTGGCGTGAGTCCGAAGTCCGCGGGGTCGTGGTCGGTGAGATGGACGTGGCGGCGTTCTTCCGGCTCGAAGGAGTAGCCGCAGGCGGGGCAGTGGGTGAGAACGGTGAAATCGCGGCCGTGGGACCGTGAGACGCGAAGGCTCACGCGTACCACCCCGGAGTTTCGACTATGGGATTCGCAGGATGGCGCGGACCCCCGACTCGGGGTGAGTTCAACCCAGTTTCAGCGACGGCTTGCGCGAAACGCGATTCGGCCGCGAGAGTCGCGTCTACGCGGAGTATACGCTGTTTAGTGTTCTGCTCAGAATCGCCGGAAAGCGAGGTCCGCCCTCCCCGATTTGAACGGGGGACAAGTCGATCTACAGTCGACTGCTCTACCAGTCTGAGCTAAGGGCGGATGCATTCGTTCGTAGGCCGTGGGTCGGATTTAAGGGTTGCCATTCGGCATCGGGCGACGCGCGTCAGACGCGTGGGATGGGTTGAAGTCCCCGGAGGTGGTACGCATTACCGAACGGCGCATGTCGAAGATAACCTTCCGCGCGGACGACGACCTCGTGGACGCCGTCGACGACCTCAACGAGTCCAAGAGCGAGGTCATGCGCGAGGCACTGCGGGCGTACCTCGACGGCGACGCCGACGCGGACGACAGCATCGACGACATCGTCGGCGAGCGCGTCGACGAACTCGTCGAGCGGCGTCTCGACCGTCGAGCCCGCGAGCGCGACGTAAACGTGCGAATTACGGTCGATGCGGCCGACGGCCTGCGCGCGGAGCCGCGCCGCGACGACCGGCGCGAGTCCGAACGGGCGGAAGGACGCGGTCGTACACCCGACCGGAGCGACGAGCAGAGCTGTGCGCAGTGCGGGGAGTCGCTGTCCGAGGACCACGTGTACTGTCCGAACTGCGGCGAGAAGGCGACGCGGCGCGTGTTCTGCGAGTGCGGCGACGAGGTGCGGGCGGACTGGTCGTTCTGTCCACACTGCGGGCGGCGGACGGCGTCGGCGGACGCGCTCGACCGGTAAGACACTTGTTTACAACCGCCGTTAATTATATACGTTGCCACGGTGTGGGTAGTTGTACGTAAGACGGTTGTCTTACAGGGAATCGTACGACGGCGCGGGGTTATGACCCGCCCACCGGTTCTGTAAGACACACTCCCGGTCGAACGCCGTCTTACCACAACGGGGATACCAAAAATGGAGCGTGTGACACTCCGCATTCCGAAACAGCAGATCGACGAGGTCGAACAGATGGTCGAACGGGGCAAGTTCCCGAATCGCAGCGAAGCGATTCGGTCTGCCGTCCGTGAGATGATAGACGAACAGACCGAACAGACCAGCACGAACAGCTGGGCGAAGGTGTAACGATGCAGGACATCGTTCAGGACGCCCTCGACAACGCCGAAGCCGAACAACGAGAGATGGACGCCGACAGCGACGGCGACGAGTTCGGCGACCCGCGCATCGTCATCGTCGGCGCGGGCGGCGCGGGCAACAACACCGTCAACCGCCTGTACAACATCGGCGTCGAGGGCGCGGACACGGTCGCCATCAACACCGACAAACAGCACCTGAAGATGATCGAGGCCGACACGAAGATTCTCGTCGGGAAGTCCCTGACGAACGGCCTCGGCGCCGGTGGCGACCCCTCGATGGGCGAGCGCGCCACCGAGATGGCCCAAGGCACCATCAAGGAAGTGCTCGGCGACGCGGACCTCGTGTTCGTGACCGCCGGCATGGGCGGCGGCACCGGCACAGGCGCCGCGCCCGTCGTCTCCAAGATCGCCAAAGAGCAGGGCGCAATCGTCGTCGGCATGGTGTCGACGCCGTTCAACGTCGAGCGCGCCCGCACCGTCAAAGCCGAGGAGGGACTGGAGAAGCTCCGCGACGAGGCGGACTCCATCATCGTCCTCGACAACAACCGCCTCCTCGACTACGTGCCCAACCTCCCCATCGGGAAGGCGTTCTCCGTGATGGACCAGATCATCGCGGAGACCGTCAAGGGCATCAGCGAGACGATCACCCAGCCCAGCCTCATCAACCTCGACTACGCCGACATGACCGCCATCATGAATCAGGGCGGCGTCGCGGTGATGCTCGTCGGCGAGACCCAAGACAAGAACAAGACCAACGAGGTCGTCAAGGACGCGATGAACCACCCGCTGCTGGACGTCGACTACCGCGGCGCGAGCGGCGGCCTCGTCCACATTACGGGCGGCCCCGACCTCACGCTCAAAGAGGCCGAGGGCATCGCGGACAACATCACCGAGCGGCTGGACGCGAGCGCGAACGTCATCTGGGGCGCGCGCATCCAGGAGAACTACAAGGGCAAAGTCCGCGTCATGGCCATCATGACCGGCGTGCAGTCCGCGCAGGTGCTCGGCCCGAGCACGCAGAAGCAGGCCGACAAGTCCCGCCAAGAGCTCAACGACGTCGACGCCGACGCCAAGCAGCGCGCCGTCGACGACAGCGGCACCTCCGGCGAGTTCGGCGCGCACTCCGACGGCGGGAAAGAAGAAGTCGAGGAGAAGAACAACGGCCTCGACGTCATCCGGTAACACGCCGGTTCTTTTCGAGTCAGCGTTCGCCCGCGAAGCCGCGGGTGTCGCACGCCCTCAGACCGCGTCGACGGCCTCAACGAGCGCGCACTTCCGGCAGCGGTCCCGGGTCGTCGGCGCGCCGCACTCCTCGCACTCGCCGACGTCGGCGTCCTCGTCGCCGTACTCGTCGGCCGCCAGCCCCGCGAGTTCCTCGTAGCCCGCCATGATGGAGTGGCGCGTCCCCGGATGATTTTCTTCGAGCTTCAACAGCAAGTCCTGAATCTCGCCGCGGAACGCCTCGCTGGCGTGCGGGCACTCCTCCATGTGGACGGGGAGGTCCCGGAGCTGGGCGTACAGCGCGACCTCCTTCTCGGGGACGTCCCGCAGCGGCTTCGCGCGCGGAATCATGTCTTCCTTCGGCGTGCGCTCGTCGAACGGCCCGAGGCTGGCGTCGAAGTGCTTGGCGACCTGCTCGACGTTCCCCTCGAAGATGTTCATGAGCGCGGTCTCCGCCTCGTCGTCGAGGTTGTGGCCGGTGAGGAGCTTGTCGGCGTCGTACTCCTCGGCGTAGCGCGCGAGGATGTCCCGGCGGAACACCCCGCAGTACGCGCAGGGCGCCATGTCCAGCGGGTCGTCGTCGGCCACGTCGTCCATCTCCACGTCGAATTCGTCGGCGTACGCGACGACCTCGTGGCGGACGTCGCGCTCGGCGACCAGCTCCTCGCAGGCCGCGAGGCTCTCGTCGCGGTAGCCCTCGATGCCCTCGTGGATGGTGAGCGCGACCAGCTCGACGCGGGGGTCCTCGGCGAACGTCTCCTCGATGATGTCCGTGAGGACGACGCTGTCTTTCCCGCCGGAGAGCCCGATGACCCACGTCTCGGGGTCCTCGGGCGTGGCGTCGTCGGGGAGCATGTCGTCCTCGCGGACGCGCCGCCGCACGCGGCGCTCGACGCTCTCGAAGAGGTGGCGCTCGCAGAGGTGGGCGCCGGAGTACGCCGCGTGCATCACGGCCTCGCGGTCGCACTTAGTGCAATCCATTGCGTACGCGTTGGGAGCGCCCGCGTTTCACCGTTACGTCTCACCCGACGGCGAGCTTCGTAAACCACATGTGGGGATAGCGAATCCGCGAACGCGAGCGAGGGCGGCACACAGAATCAGAGCGCGCGGGCGCGCGGAAATCCGGCGTTACGCTCGTTCGCGCTGCTCCGCGTGGAACCACTCGACGAGCGTCTCGGTCGCGCGCTTCTCGACGCCGTGGGGGACGTAGACGAACGGAATCGGGCGGTCGAACGCGCGCTCGCCGTACAGCCCCCAGTCGCCGACCGAGCGCGTCGTGTCGCCGTACGCGATGGGGATGTCTTCGAGGGCTTGGGGCTCGTACTCGGGGACGTAGGACTGCTCGACCCACACCTCGTGGTCGGGGACGCCGAGTTCCGCGGCGAGGGCGGCTTCGAGGCGGTCGGCGTGGGCGACGAGCCAGTCGCTGAACTCGTCGAGGTCGGCGTCCACGCGGTCGGCGTACGCGATGCGGTGCTTCCAGCACGTCTCGGGGAAGCGGCGCGCGCGGAAGCGGTCGTAGAGCGCGGCGAGCGTGGAGTCGGGGTTGTCGCTGGCGGCGACGCGCAGCCGCTCCATCAGCGTGTTGTCGTCGATTTCCTCGTCGAGGACGCGGTCGGCGGTGACCGGTGGCTCGTCCGCGAGCGCGGCGAGTTCGTCCAGCAGTTCGCTCAGGAGAACGTGAGCGTACACCGATTTGTGGTGCTGGGTGACCCACATGTAGACCGCGATGCGGCCTTCGAGGTAGTTCCCGATGGTCGAGAGGGCCTTGTCCGAGAGCGCGAGCCCCTCCTCGGGATGGGCGGTGTAGGAGCCGACCATGCGGTCGGTGTCGAAGCTCAGGACGTCCGCGCCCGTCATCTGGTTGTCCCGGGTGATGTAGTCGAGGCGGTCGACGTCGATGGGCGAGTGCAGGATTTGGGCGGCGACGCCGTGCTGCCAGCGGCCGCCGCGCTCGTACTCCAGACTGTACCCGAGGACGTGCGCGCAGACGTCGTGGGGGTCGACGCCCATCTCGCGGAGCCCGTCGCCGAACTCTTCGAGGATGATGAGACAGCCCAGCAGTTCGTGCGCGGACGCCTCGCGGATGGGCGCGGCGCCGACGCCGGCGTCGACGAACGCCTCGCGGAGCCCGCGGTCGGCGAGCCGGTCGCGGAGGTCGTCGGTGTCGATGAAGCGCTCGCCCAGATGGGAGAACGGCGGGTGGCCGACGTCGTGGAGCAGCGCCGCGCACTCCAGCGTGCGCTGGATGTCGTCCAGCTCCGCGGTGGTGGCGTCCCGGTAGAAGTACGACTGCTCTCGGAGGTTCTCGAAGACGGTGCGCGCGAGATGGTAGACGCCCAGCGAGTGCTCGAAGCGCGTGTGGTTCGCGCCCGGATACACGAGGTAGGTCGCGGAGAGCTGGCGGACGTGGCGGAGTCGCTGGAACGCGCGGTGGTCGAGGACGTGGTCGACGAGCGGCTGGTCGAGTTCGACGTAGCCGTGGACGGGGTCTTTGATTTGCGTGGCTGGCATGGTGGTTCGTCGGTCCGAGCGGACCGACCCGAATTACTCGCGGTAGTCGCTCGGCGAGGGTCGGTCTTTCGATTCGGGCGGCCGTGCGGAACCGTTTTCGGCGTTCGCGGGCTACGTGGGGGCGATGGACAGAGAAGCAGCCGTCGACCGCGTGGACGCGCTCGTGGAGACGGTCGCCGGCGAGGAGATGCCCGTGCCGGTGCGCGAAATCTGGGTGTACGGCGACGTCGCGCTCGGCCTCGACCCCGTCGAGCGGCTGGACGTCTACCTCACGAAGGACATCCTCATGCGCGGGGACGACGCCGACCGCGCCGGCGAGTTCGAGCGCGAGTACGGCGTGAAGGGCGTCGGGAGGACCGTGCGCGCGTCGTGGGCCGACGACCACCCCGAGTACCTGCGCGCGAACGAGAGCGGCCACGTCGCGCCCGAGCGCTGTCTGGCCGCCCACCTCCTCAACGACGACGAGCCGATTCACCTCGAAGTCTGCAACGCGGGCTTCGAGGACAACGTCACCCAGCGGCTGGAGGGCGCGCGAGCCACCGAGACCTACGAGAACGTCCTCGACCCCCGCGGCGTCTGCCTGTGGGCCGACGGCGAGCGCAGCGACGACGCGTTCCGGAAGCTCCGCGACGGCGAACTCGTCTTCCCGACGCTCGCCGGCGCGCTGGAGATGCTCGGCGCCGACCAGGAGGAAGCCGCAGTCGCCGCCGACGCCGTCGAAGCACGCCGCGAGCGCGCGGAAGGCGCGACCGTGCGCGGCGACGTGGTCTGACCCGACCTAAGCCACTACGCTACGCCTCAAAGCCGTCTTCGAACGTGAACGTCCCGTCCCGCTGGACGATTTGCGCGTACCTTTTTCCGGCGCTCGCTCCGCTCGCGCCGCAAAAATCTACGCTAAAAAACAGCTACCCCTCGAAGCCGTCTTCGAACGTGAACGTCCCGTCCCGCTGAACGATTTCCCCGTCGATTTCGATGTAGGAGTCCTCGCTCATGTCCACGATCATGTCGACGTGAGTGGCGGACTCGTTGAACGGCTGGTCGTCGGGGACGCACTCCGCGATGGCGCCGCCGACGGCCATGTGGACGGTGTCGCCCATCTTCTCGTCGAAGAGCATGTTGTACGTGAACCGGTCGATGTCGCGGTTCATCCCGATGCCGAGTTCGCCGAGCCGCCGGGACCCCTCGTCGGTGTTCAGGATGCCTTCGAGGGCGTCCTCGTGCTGGTCGGCGGCGAAGTCCACGACCTCGCCGTCCTCGAACTGCAGCCACGCGCCCTGAATCTCTTTTCCAGCCCGGATGAGCGGCTTGTCGAACAGGACTTCGCCCTCCACGGAGTCTGGCACGGGGCACGTGAACACCTCGCCGGCGGGCATGTTCTTGTCGCCCCAGTCGTTTGCGGCGTCCATGCCTGCGACGCTCATTGTCACGTCCGTCGTGTCCCCGGAGACGACGCGCACCTCGTCGGCGGGGTCCAGCAGTTCGACGAGCTGGGACTGGAACTCCCGCTGTGCGTGCCAGTCCTTGTTGACGGCCTCGTAGACGAAGTCCTCGTAGGCTTCCGTGCTCATCTCGGCCTTCTGGGCGCCCGCGGGCGTGGGGTGCTGGGTGATGACCCAGCGCTTCCCGAGGCGCTCTTCGAGAATCGGGCCGTGCGCGCGGCTCGCGGCCTGCGACTTCTCCGGCGGCACGTCGCTGCTCTCGAAGGCGTTCCCGCCCCCGCCGATCAGGAAGACGACGTCCGTCTCCTCCATCGCGGCGAGGTTGTGGGCCTTCGTCTCGTAGTCGTCGGCGTCCATCGCGCGGTTGTAGGCGCGGGAAGCGCGAGCGTTCCCCCACTGCGTGGTCGGCCGCGCGCCGACCTCGCCGAGCTTCTCGTAGAGCGCGACCACGAGGTCCTCGGCTTCCTTCGACGCCTGCACCAGCACCATGTCACCGGGCTGAGCGGCGGCGCAGTCCTCGACCAGAATCTCGGCGTGGCGGCGGACTCGGTCGTCCATACCTCGACGTGACCCCGGACGCGAATAAAGCTCGGAGAATCGGAAATCCGGCCAGCGTCACTCGGGGACGCGCCCGACGGTCACGTAGAAGGGAACGGTCTCGACGCGCTCGTAGTCGTCCTCGCGCATCTGCGCGACGACCTCCCGGCCCATCTCGCGCCACTCCGCGCGCAGCGCGTCGTAGGCGTCCGCGGAGAGCCCGCCCGCGGCGAGCGTCGGCCGCTGCTCCGCGAGGCGCTCGCCGGTCGCCTTCCGCGCCGCCGCCTCCAGCGCGCCCTCGCCGTACGGCGGCTGGACGGCCTGCACGTGCTCGTACTGGGTGGTCGAGACGTCCACGAGCCCCGCCTGCTCGAAGCAGTCGGCGGCGTCCGCGCCCAGCGACACGTCCGTGTCCACGCCCTCGATGTAGGCCTCGCGGGCGCGCGCCGCGAGCGGCGGCTCGCTGGCGACCGTGGACTCGACGGTGACGGCGGCGTTGTTCGGCTCGACGGCCGCCACGAGGTCCGAGGAGACGCGCGCGAACTCGCGGACGGCGGCCACGGGGTCGGGGAGGTTGATGAGCAGCGCCTGACACGCCACGAGGTCGCAGACGCCGTCGCGGAACGGCAGCCGCGTCGCGTCCCCGAGCACGCGGTCGTCGGCCGCGACGTGCCCGAGCAGGTCGGCGTCCGCGTCGAGCGCGAGCACCTCGGCGTCGGACTCCTCGCGGAACACGGCCGTGAGTTCGCCCGTGCCACAGCCCACGTCCAGAACGCGCTCCCGGCTCCCCAACCGGAGGGCGTCCAACGCCTCCCGCTCGGCCCACATGCCGCGGCGCGTCGCTTCGAGGTAGTCGGCGCTAAATCGGCGCACACGCTCACTGAAAACCGGGGTCGGCAAAAGCGGCGGGGTCCGCTATTGGTTCTCGCGTCAGTCGTCGCGAAGGCTACGCACTTTCTCGATGTTCCACTCGAACCCGCGGCCGTCCTCGTGGGGGGTCTCAAGCACGAGCGGCACGTCGGCGATGGCGTCGTGGTTGACGAACGCGTCCATGCCGGCCTCGCCGATGAGGCCCTCGCCGATGTGGGCGTGCTCGTCCTTGTTCGTGCCGCAGTCGTGCTTGGAGTCGTTGAGGTGGACGCAGTGCAGGTGCTCGAAGCCGACGACGTCGTCGAACTCCGCGAGCGTCTCCGCGACCGCCTCGGGCGACGAGAGGTCGTAGCCCGCGGCGAACGCGTGCGCGGTGTCCACGCAGACCCCGAGGTCGTGGCCGGACTCTTCGAGGACGTACGCGAGGTGCTCGAAGTCGCCGCCGAGCTTCGTGCCCGAGCCCGCGTCGCTCTCCACGAGCACGGTGACGCCCTCGGGGATGTCCAGTTCGTCGAGCGCGCTGACGGCGTTGTCCAGCCCCTGCTGGACGCCCGCGCCGGTGTGCGCGCCGAGGTGGACGTTGACGTACTCGATGCCGAGCTTGTCCGCGGCGTCGACCTCCTTCTGCATGCTGTCCACGGACTTCTCGCGGAGGTCTTCTTTGGGCGTGCAGAGGTTCACGAGGTACGACGAGTGGATGACCCACGGGCCGTCGAGGCTCTCGGTCGTGCCCGCGCGGAACGCTTCGGCCTCGCCGTCCTCGATGTTCGGGTCCTGCCACACCTGCGGGGAGTGCGTGAAAATCTGCCCGCAGTTCCCGCCGACGTCCAGTTCGTTCTCGACGGCGTTGTCGACGCCGCCCGCGATAGAGACGTGTGCGCCTACTCGCATACGCTGTCGTTCGCCGCAGGGGGCATAGAGGCTTCGAAGCGTCGGAACATCTTTCCCCGGGGAGCGCTCCTATCAGCGTATGACGCGGGGGGACGCACTCGACGTCGGGGACGAGGTCGGCGACGTGGCCGCGCCGCTGGTCCGCGCGGACGGCAGCGTCGAGGAGACGGCGCTGTCCGCGCTCTACGCCGACCGGCCCGTGCTGGTCGTCTTCTACACGAACGACTTCAGCCCGGACTGCGTGAACGAGTGGTGCTCGTTCCGCGACTACGGCTGGTTCACGTCCACGGAGGACGTGCGCGTCGTCGGCGTGAGCAAGTCCCGCGAGGCGACCCACCACCGGTTCATCGACTACCTCGGCATCGACTTCCCGCTGTACGCCGACACCGACCTCGCCGTCTCGGACGCGTTCGGCGTCACGTACCGCGCGCTGAAGGTGTTCCCGCGGGCGAAGCGCTCGGTGTTCCTCGTCGACACGGACGGCGTCGTGCGGTACCGCTGGGTCGGCGAGCACCCCCTCGACCCGAGCCGCGACCAGCCGCCGCTGGAGGAGATTCGGCGCGCCGTCGAAGAGCACGTCGGCAGTGAAGCGGAGACGTTCGGGTTCAGTTAGTCGGCGCGGTCCGCTCGCGGGTCCACTCGTCGGTCGCGTACTTCTCGTCGGCGAGTTCGCGGGCGGCCGCGAGTTCGTCGTCGCTCCACTCGCCGACGCGCGCGTCGCACCACTCAGCGAGCGCGTCCTCCAGCGCCGACACCGCCTCCTCGCGGTCGATACCGCACTCCTCGCGGATGCTCGTCACGCGCTCGCGGAACCGGTCAGCACTCACGCCGTGCTCGGCGAACACGCTGAGGTGGGCGTCGACCGCGAGGTCGTACGAGAGCGACCCGTGCTGGATGACCGCGTCGCGGGTTCGGTACTGGGCGTTCCCGCTGATTTTCCGGCCGTCGACGGCGATGTCGTGGGCGGGGTGGAGCGCGCGCAGGTAGCACGCGGGCTCGTGAATCGCGGGCTGCTCCTCGCTCACGAAGTCCGCGTCGACGCCCATCTCGCGGAACGCCGACAGAATCGGCTCGCAGAGCAGCTCGTAGCAGTCCATCAGGTCGCCCGGAAGCTCGTCGGCGGGCGCGATAACGCTGTAGGAGATGTCGGCGTGCTCGTCGTGGTAGATGCCGCCGCCGCCCGTCTGCCGGCGCGTGACGGTGATGCCCTCGCGCTCGGCGTACGCCCAGTCGACGGAGTCGGCTTCCTGCCGGTACCCCATCGAGAGTGTCGATGGCGCCCACTGGTACGCGCGGACCGTCCGCGGCCCGCCGTCGGCGGCGGTCTCCGCAGCGACCTCCTCTAGCGCCATCTGCATCGGCCCGTCGCGGGCCGCCTCGGGAATCAGCCGCCACTCGCGGTCGGCCAGCGTCATGCCACCCGGTTCGCGGCCCCCGACAAAAAGCCGTGCGTCTGCCGGCGCGCACGCTCACCGCCAGCGAGCGCGCCGAGCGCCGCGGGAATCCGTGCGCGGTCGCGGCCGGCAAATGGCCGCGCCACCAGTATTCTATATCGTGGCATAAGATTTATCGAGTGTTCAAGCACATATCCACAGCATAGAGAGTAGGTGACGCAGAGCGCCACGAGAGGTGAATTTTCGGCGGTCGAGTGGATTGAGCGGAACGAATGGACTGTAGGGGCGCGCCGCCCGGAAATCTGGGTCGCGTGCTCGGCGCGCGGCGCGTAGCTTATCCCTACCGGCGCGCTACGTTCGGGCGAATGGTTCGGAACGTCGCCGCCGAGATGGCGGACCTCGACCCGGAGGACTTCCACCTGCTCTCGGGGGTCGAACACGGGATGCGGTTCTCCGAGTGGGTGAGCCGCGAGAAGCTCCCGGAGTTCTCCCGGCTGACACAGGAGGAAGTCGACTACCGGCTCGACAGGATGCTCGACTTGGAGTTCCTCGAACGGAAGACCATCCAGTACGAGGGCGTCCAGCTCACGTTCGCGGGCTACGACGCGCTCGCGCTGCACGCGTTCGCGGAGCGGGACACCGTCGAGGGGTTCGGGTCGCCGCTGGGCGTCGGCAAGGAGAGCGACGTCTACGAGGTGCAGTCGTTCCGCCCGATGGCGCTGAAGTTCCACCGCGAGGGCTACACCCAGTTCCGGGAGGTCCACCGCGGCCGCGACTACACCAGCGACAAGGAACACACGTCGTGGCAGTACACCGCACGGAAGGCCGCCGAGCGCGAGTACGACGCCTTGGAGACGCTGTACCCGGACGTGAACGTGCCGCGGCCGGTCGACCAGAACCGCCACGCCATCGTGATGGAGCGCATCGACGGCGTGGAGCTCTCGCGCGCGCAACTGGAACCCGAGCAGGCCAGCGGCGTCCTCGACCTCGTGCTCCGGGAGCTGGCGACCGCCTACGAGGCGGGCTACGTCCACGCCGACGTCAGCGAGTACAACGTCTTCGTCAGCGAGGACGGCGTGACGCTGTTCGACTGGCCGCAGGCCACGCCAAGCGACCACGAGAACGCCGAGGAGCTGCTGGCCCGCGACGTCGGAAACATCGTCGGCTACTTCCAGCAGAAGTACCCCGGCGACGTGCCCGAGGTCGACGAGTCGGCAGTCGCGGACGCGGTCGCGGACGGCTCGTTCGGCTCCGTCGTCGATTTCTGACGCGCTCGCGTTCCTCGCACACAGATTCTCCAGCGGCTGCGCTCGCCCGTGTAGCACCAATAAACCCCATATAGCGATACAGAATTACGTGTCGCGGGGTCAGATGTCGCGCCTCGGAGCGCAAACGTGTCCGAGAGCCGACGCGACACCCTGCCGTATTTATACGACCGCGCGGAAGTGGAGAGCGAACTGCAATCGGCCATGGAACGCACCCGATTCGCCCCCGTCGTCGCCGCGGTCGTGCTGGTCGCCGCCGTGTTCGCAAGTGTCGCACCGGTCGCGGCGAGCGCGCAGCCGTCCGCGTCGGTCGGGGACTACACCGTCACCCGGGGAGAGACAGTCAGCATCAGCGTCGGCCACTCGGGGCCGGCGAACCTCACCATCACGGGCGGCGGCTTCGAGTTGCTCGTCGGCTTCGGCGGGAGCGGAACGAGCACCGTCGAACTCGATACGTACCGGTCGGACGGGAACGCCAGCGACTTCGTCTCGGGTGGCGCGCCGGACATGATGGGGCCGCCGCTCGACGAGGCCCTCCAGCCCGGCGAGTACGTTCTCGAAGTGACCATCGACGAGGAGACGGAGGCGTACGGGACGCTCACCATCCTCCCGAACGGCGAGATGACCAGTCAGACCGGCGCGCTCCCCGGTGACTACTTCGAGGGCGACGGTGGCGGGAACGGCCTCGGCGCCGTCCAGACGCACGCGGAAATCGGGCGCGGGAACGACAACGTAGTGGTCGGGGACTACGCCGCGTTCGTCGTCGACGAGAACGACAGCGGCATCGGCGCGCCGTTCGACGGGGACGCGAGTGTCGACGACCTGCGGGGCGAGGGCTTCGAGATGCGCGTCGAGGAACTCGACCCCGAGCCGAACACCAATGAGGAGACGTACACCGCCGAGGACGTTCGTGTCGCGGCGAACTTCGGCGGCGAGGACGGACAGTTCGCGGTGCTGTGGGACACCAGCGGAATCGACCTCGGCGCGGGGTCGAATCACACGTACGGGTTCGAGTTGGCCGTCGACGAGACGAAGAACCCGCTGTTCTCGGAGAATCAGACGCTGCTCACGGAGCGGGTGACGCTCGTGGACCCGTCGGTCAGCATTGGCGTCGAACCCGGGTCCACGCTGGCGCCGTGGGACGGCAACCAACTGCGGGTTCACGGGGAGACGAACCTCCTCCCGGGGACGGCGCTGAACGTGCGCGCGCTCAAGGAGCCGCCGGAACCGCACCTCTGGCAGGACGACGCGTCCGTCACCCAGAACGGGAGCTTCACCGCGACGCTGGAGTTCACGGATGCCAGCCGGCCGACGGAGTTCCCGCTGTGGGTGCGCAACTACGAGTCGCAGACCCGACACACCGTCCGTTTGACGGCGGCGAGCGCGTCGCTGCTGTTCCCCGCGCAGACGGTGTCGAACGGCTCCGTGACCGTCGAGCGCGTGACGCTCTCGCGGGGCGGCTTCCTGCGATTGACCGCGAACAACTCGACCGTCGGGACCGCGGGGCCGCTCCCGCAGATGACCAACGGCAGCGTCGACGTGGCGCTGAACGCGTCGGTTGACGCGCCGACGAACGTGACCGCGACCGCGATAGTGGACGCCGACAGCGACGGCGTGCTCGACGACGCGGACCCCGCGTACGAGAACGGGTCGTCGCCGGTCGCGGACACCGCGCTCGTCAAGCCGGCCGCGCCCGCGACGACGACGGCGCCGGAGAACAACACCACGACCACGCAGACGGCGACGCGGACGACCGAGCGGACGCTCGCCGTCAGCGACGAGGAGCCGCTCGCGCCGGTGGCGAACAACGGCGGGTCGTCGGGCGGGTTCGTGCCGCTGTCGCCGGTGACCACGCTCGTCGCGGTCGCCGCCGCGCTGCTGCTAGCGGCGCGCCGCGGACCCGACCGTTTATGAGGGGGCGCCGTGGTGATTAGGGTAGTAGCTGGGGACTGCATGACGGGACAGAGTACGCGTCCGACCGGGAGGGGTGCGTGATGTTCGAGGAGATGCCGGCGTCGGAGTTCCCGCACTTCCTCGCGGCGTTCTGGGAGGAGAAGGGCTGGTCGACGTCCGTGACCGAGAACGACGACGGCACGTACCTCGTCGGCGGCGACAAGGACAACGGCAAGCGCGGGCTCATCGGCGTCCGCCCGAGCGAGGACACCGAAATCGGCGCCTCCGAGGTCGAGGACTTCACGGCGTTCTGCGACGAGAAGGGCGTGGACGTGCGCGTGATGGCGACCCGCGGACGGTTCACGACAGGCGCACGGAGCGCCGCCGACGCGGGAAGCATCCACTTGCTCGACCCGAACGAGTTGGCGACATCGGTCCGCGACGAGGGCGCCGAGGACCTCGTCGAGCAGTTCAGCGGCGGCGACGGCGGGTCGCTGCTGGACAACGTGCCGAGCCCGCCGATTCCCGGCGGCGTGCCGAGTAGCGTCCCGAGCGGCATCCCCGTCGTCCCCATCGTCGTCGCGGTCGTCGTCGTGGTCGCGGCCGTGTTTGCGGGACCCACCCTGTTGGGGTTCGTGCCGTTCGTCGGCGGCGGCGGTGGCGGCAACGGCGGTCCCGCGTTCACGGCGCTCTCGATGGCGGCCGACGAGAACACCACCGCGAGCGCGAAGTGGGACGTCCGCGTGCAGGACACGATTCAGACCGACGCCAACACCTACGAGGCGCCGCCAAACGAGACGTTCGTGCTCGTGCAGTTGAACGTGACCGCGGGCGACTCGCAGGTGGTCGTCAGGCAGCAGAACTTCGCGCTGTCGGTGCACGGGACGAACTACGGCTACCAGCGCTTCGAGAACGCGAGCCAGCAGTTCCGGCGCCAGCGCGCGGCGGTGACCGCGGCGCCCGGGGAGTCCGGCCGCCTGCTCGTGGTGTTCTCGGTGCCCGAGGAGTTCGACGGGGCGACGCTGGTCGAGCGGGCCGACGGTCCGGGTCTGCGCTTCGAGCGCGCGGACCTCGAGTTCGGCGTCCAGTAGGATTCGAAGTTCTTAACCCCCGCCGCGACGAACTCCGGGTAACTCGCTGGCGAGCGGGCTCCAGCGGGCTCCTGACGGGAGTCGGGACGGGATGTGATTCTCGGGGAACCGAGAATTGAACCACGCAACGCCCGCGGACAACACATGACACGAAGCTTCTACTCCCACATCAAGGAAGCGTGGCGAGACCCCGACGACGGGAAGCTCGCCGAGCTCCAGTGGCAGCGCAAGCAGGACTGGCGCAAACAGGGCGCCATCGTGCGCGTCGACCACCCCACCCGCCTCGACAAGGCCCGCGAACTCGGCTACAAGGCCAAGCAGGGCGTCGTCGTGGCGCGGGTCAGCGTCCGGAAGGGCACGGCCCGGAAGTCCCGCTTCAAGGCGGGCCGCCGCACGAAGCGGCAGGGCGTCAACCGCATCGGCCGCGCGAAGAACCTCCAGAGCATCGCCGAGGAGCGCGCGTCCAAGAAGTACGTGAACCTCCGCGTGCTGAACTCCTACTGGGTCGGGGAGGACGGCTCGCAGAAGTGGTTCGAAGTGATTCTGCTGGACCCCGAGCACGGCGCCATCCAGAACGACGACGACCTCAGCTGGATCTGCGACGAGAGCCAGCAGGGCCGCGTCTTCCACGGGAAGACCAGCGCCGGGCAGCGCGCTCGCGGCCTCCAGAACCGCGGCAAGGGCACCGAGCACCTGCGCCCGAGCACGAACGCCGGCAAGCGCCGGAAGTCGTAACGCCCCACGTTTTCCGTTCTTTCCCGGCGCCCAGCGGCGGCGCCGTCACTCCTCTTCGAGCAGTTCCTGTTCGATGTCCGGGCTGCCGCCGGTCGCGCCGGCGAGCCGCCGCGTGAGCGCGTCGAAGAACGCGACCAGCGGCCACAGCGCGAGCGCGACGTACTTGAGGGGGCGCGCGCTGGTGAGCGCCCACGATTCGGCGTTCGCCAGCCCCCACGACTTCGGGAGAATCTCCCCGCAGACGAGCACCAGCGAGGTGGCGACCAGCGTCGTCCCGACGACCGCGAGCTCGGGCGGCAGGTAGGCGACGAGCAGCACGGTGAGGATGCTGGAGACGGCGATGTTGACGACGTTGTTCCCGACCAGGATGGTGACGAGCAGGCGGTGGGGGTCGTCGCGGAGCCGCTTCAGTTCGGGGCCGCGGTCGTCGGCGCCGGCGAGCGCGTCGATACGCTCGGGGGTCAGCGAGAACAGCGCGATTTCCGTGCTGGAGAAGAACGCCGACACCACCAGCAGGACGGCGACAGCAGCCAGCGACGGGACGAAAGAGAGGTCCAGTGGCATGGACACAGCGACGGCGACCAGCCACTAAGGTGTGGGGTCGCTACTCCCAGTAGTCGACGGTGGCGTCGCGGTCGTAGTAGCCGTGGACGTCGCGCTCGCCCGACCCGCCCGGTGGCGACCCGGCGAACACGCCGATTTTCCCCGACTCCGGATAGACAGTGACGTCCGGGTCGCGCATCGTCGAGACAGCGAGGTAGCGCAGCGGGCTGTCGGTGTCGTTGACGACGCGGTGCCCGCCGCGTTCGCCCGCGGGGAGCGCGGCGTAGTCGCCGGGTTCGAGTGCGCGGTCGCCGCCGTCACACAGCAGGACGCCTTTACCGGCGAGCACGTACAGCGCTTCCTCGTTGCCGGTGTGGTAGTGGTACGGCCACGACTTCTCGCCGGCGGGGAGCTCGTAGAGGCTACAGCCGAGTTCCTCGCCGCCGGCTTCCCGTCCGAGGCGTTTCCGGCGGAAGCGCGCGTCGCCCTCGTCCGTCTCGGTCCAGTCGAGGTCGCGTTCGTTCACGACGGCCATGGCGCCACGGACGGGGCCGTGGGGCAAAGAAGTACGGCAGGCAGCGCTGCGGCGAGCAATTATGTGGGTCGCTCGACATGGTGTGGGCGTGATGGCCGTCGAGACAGCGGTTCTCTGGACACACATCGGGGCGGGCGTGCTCGCGCTGGTCGCGGGCGGCGTAGCGCTCGCGACCGAGAAGGGCGGGCGACGCCACCGGCGCGCCGGACGCGGCTACGTCGGCGCGATGGCCGTCGTCGTCGCAACTGTCGTTCCGCTGTTCGCGCTCGAGCAGTCGTTCTTCCGGACGTTCCTCCTGCTGGTCGCCGTGTTCAGCGGCTACTTCGCGTTCTCGGGCTACCGCGTCCTCGCTCGAAAGCGACCGAGCGACGAGCCGACTGTCGCAGACTGGGCGGGCGCCGTGGTCGTCGCGGGCGCGTGCCTCGCGCTCGGCGCGTGGGGGGTCGCCGTGCTCGCGGGCGGCGACACGTTCGGCGTCGTGATGGCGGTGTTCGGCGCAATCGGGCTGGCGCTCGGCGTCGCGGACCTGCGGGCGTTCGCGGCGGGCGCGGACCGCGCGTGGCTGGTGAACCACCTCTCTCGGATGGTCGGGGCGTACATCGCCACCGTCACCGCCGTCTCCGTCGTGAATCTCGGGACGGCTCCGGCAGTGGTCGCGTGGCTGTGGCCGACAGCCGTCGGCGTCCCGCTCATCTGGTACTGGCAGGCCGAGTACGGCGGCGTCGGCCCGCTCGCCGGTCGCGTGTAGCTACTCGGCCCACTCGGCGTCCGCGAGCGTTCGCTGGACCGCTTCCTCGCCGACGGCCCGCGCGAGCGTCTCGTAGCCGGCGCGCTCGGCGCGGTCGCCGGCGTCCGCGACCAGCCGGGAGACGATGAACTCCGGCGTGGACTTCCCGACGGTGCCGAAGCGCGGCTGGTAGTCCACGAGCAGGTCGAGGTCTCGGCTGAGCCCTTCCGCGAAGATGCCGTCCGTGCGCGCGACCTCGGGGAGGGGTTCGAGGTCGTCGGCGAGGTGCGTGACGAACACGCCGAGCGCGTGCTCGTCGACGGTGAGCGTGACGAGGCCGTGGAGGAGGTCGGCCGCGCTCCCGGGCTCAGTGATGGCCTCGAACTCGTCGACGAGCATGAGCGTGCGGTCGCCCTCGGCCAGCGGCGGGACGACGGAGTTCAGCGTGGCTTCCAGCACGCCCGCGTTGAACGACGCGTGCCGCCGGTGGAAGACGACGGCGTCGACGGCGCCGAGTTCGGCGCGGTCGGCGGGCACCGGGAGTCCCATCGCGGCGAGCACTGCGACCTGACACAGCGTCTCCAGCAGCGTCGTCTTCCCGCCGGAGTTCGCGCCCGTGAGCACGGCGACGCGGTCGCCCGTCGGCGGGTCCAGCGAGTGGTCGCCGACCGCGTACGTCACCGGCTGGACGTCGCCGCCGTCGGCGGCCAGCGAGAGGTTGCGCGCGTTCTCGACGGCGACGGCGTCGGCGTCCACGAACTCGGGGCGCGTGAGGTCGTGGGCGTCCGCGAACCGCGCCAGCGACACGGCCACCGCGAGGTCGCCGACCGCCGTCACCGCGGCGTCGACGGCGTCGCGGGCGTTCGAGATTGCGCCGCGGAGCCGGGCGGCGACCTCCTCCTCGCGGGCGTCTGCGTCCTCGCGAACGTCGTCGGCGAGCGCGCGCAGCGTCGTGCTCACGAAGTCCGCGGCGTCGGCGGCGTCGGCGGCCATCGCGGACCGGACGCGCCGCGGCTCGACGTCGGCCTCGCTGGCGACGTACTGGACGAACGCCGCGCGGAACTCGTCGGTGCCCTCGACGCCCTGCGAGCGCACGTCTTCGAGCACGTCGAAGGTGTCGCGTTCGAGGCGTTCGAGGGCTGTGGCGCGCTCGCGGAGTCGGTCGAGCTTCGCGTCCGCGCCCTCGGCCACGCCGTCCCCAGTGAGGTAGCGCAGCGCGTCGGCGGCGGCTTCGAGCGCGTCGCGGTCCAGCGTCGTGACCGACGCGAACACGCCCGCGCCCTCGCCGACCGCGTCCTGCAGGGCGAGCGCCGTCTCGACGGCCGCGCGCTGCTGGTCGCCCGCATCGTCGTGGGCGTCGAACGTGTCGAGGACCGCCTGCTTGGTCTCCGCATCGAGACCGGCCCACGTGTCGCGGGCGGCCTCCACGTCGTCGAGGCGCTCGCGCATCGCGTCGCGGTCGGTCAGCGGCGTGCGCACGCGGATGCGGTCGGCCGCCCCGGGCGTGACGGCGTAGTCGGCAGCGAGCCCGACCAGTTCCTTGTAGACGGCGCGGGCGTCGTCGGTCGCCAGCGCGTCCATCCCGTCGCCGCCGTTCGCGCGCCGCAGGATGCGGGTCGCGCGGCCCCGCGAGATGCCGGCGTCCACGAGCGCGCGCACGTCCGCGGACTCGATGGCGTCGACGGCGTCCGGGACACCGAGTTCGGTCTCCAGTTTGTCGGCGGTCTTCGGGCCGACCCCCCAGAACTCCTCTAATCGCATACCTGCGAGTGGGCGACCGCGGGGGTAAAGCGTTACGCGGGCCCCGAGAGCGGAGACCGACGCGTTATTTCCGTGCGTGCGCGAACGGAGAGGTATGGACTTCGACATCGCCGCCGCCCGCGTCGTCCACGTCGTGTTCGGCGCGGCGTGGACCGGGAGTACGCTCGCCGTCGCGCTGTTCGTCGTGCCGGCCGCGCGCCGCGGCGTGCTGGACGCCGCGCCCGTCGAGTGGATCGCCGACCGCTTCACGAAGCTCAGCGTCGCCAGCGTCGCCGCGATGCTGTTGACCGGCGGCCACCTCGCGGGCAACCTCTACACGTTCGAGTCGCTGGCCGGCTCCTCACGGGGGCACCTCGTCGTCGGGATGACGAGCCTGTGGCTGGTGCTGGCGGGGCTCAGCCACGTCGCCACGAGCCGGCTCACCGCTGGCGACGACGTGCAGTCGGCGGCCGACGGCGCCGCGCCGTGGTTCGGTGCGGCGGCTGTCGTGAGCGTCGCGGTGCTCGTGCTCGCCGGCCTGCTCTGAGGGGACGGGCCCGCAATCGGTGAGCATAACAGCGGCCGCCGCCTTCCCGTCGTGCATGGACGCGGCGCTCGGCCCACCCGACCAGATGGCCGAAAGCGAGGGCGACCTGACGCCGATGATGAGCCAGTACTTCGAGCTCACGCGGCGCTACGAGGACGCGCTCGTGCTGTTTCAGGTCGGGGACTTCTACGAGCTGTTCTGCGAGGCCGCCGAAGCGGCCGCCCGCATCTGCGAAATCACGCTGACCGCCCGCGAGGACTCCACGGGCGAGTACCCGATGGCCGGCGTGCCCATCGACAACGCGGAGCCGTACATCGACGACCTGCTGGACGCGGGCTACCGCGTCGCGGTCGCCGACCAAGTCGAGGACCCCGACGAGGTCACCGGCGTCGTCGAGCGCGCCGTCACCCGCGTGGTGACGCCCGGGACGCTGACCGAGGACGAACTGCTCTCCGGCGCCGATAACAACTTCGTCGCAGCGCTGGCGGCTTCAGAGGACGGCGGCTTCGGCCTCGCGCTGCTGGACGTTTCCACCGGCGACTTCTACGCGACGAGCCTGCCGAGCATGGCCCGCGTGCGGGACGAGCTCGGGCGGTTCGCGCCCGCCGAACTGGTGACTGGGCCGGGCGTGGCCGCGGAGCGGTTCGACGACGGGACGTTCGTCGCGGCGTACGACGACGCGGCGTTCGACGCCGAGCGCGCCGGCGAGACCGTGGCGGCGTACTTCGGGAGCGCGGACGCGCTCGCCGGTAGCGCCGAGGTCGCGGCCTGCGGCGCGCTCCTCGAATACGCCGAGTACACGCGCGGCGGGGAGGACGGCGACCGGCTGGACTACCTCAACCACTTGACGCGGTACGACCCCCGCGAGTACCTCCAGATGGACGCGGTGGCGCTGCGGAGCCTCGAAGTGTTCGAGCAGCGCAGCGTCCACGGCGCGGCGGGCACGGCGCTCGTGGACGTGCTCGACGAGACGGCGTGCGCGCTCGGCCGCCGGACCCTGACCGACTGGCTGCGCCGGCCGCTGACCGACCCCGAGGAAATCGAGGCGCGCCACGAGGCCGTCGGCGAACTGCTCGCGGACCCCCTGACGAGAGAAGAGCTACACGAGCACCTGCGGGACGTCTACGACGTCGAACGCCTGATTTCCCGCGTCTCGCGGGGCCGCGCGAACGCCCGCGACCTGCGCGCGCTGAAGGACACTCTCGACGTGGTGCCCGAGATTCGCGGGCTGCTCGCGGACGCCGACAGCGAAAAGCTGCGGGACCTGCGCGCGAGCCTCGACGACCTCCCCGAGATTCGGGACCTGCTCTCGCGGGCCGTCGTCTCCGACCCGCCGCAGGAACTCACCGAGGGCGGCGTCATCCGCGACAGCTACGACGAGACGCTGGACGACCTCCGGGAGACCGAGCGCTCGGGCAAGCAGTGGATAGACGACCTCGAAGCCCAAGAGCGCGAGCGCACGGGCGTAGACTCGCTGAAGGTCGGGCACAACGCGGTCCACGGATACTACATCGAGGTGACGAACCCGAACCTCGACGCCGTCCCCGAGGACTACCAGCGCCGGCAGACGCTGAAGAACGCCGAGCGCTTCGTCACGCCCGAGCTGAAAGAGCGCGAGGACAACATCGTGCGCGCCGAGCAGCGCGCCCAAGACCTCGAATACGAGCTGTTCTGCGAGGTCCGGGACCGAGTTGCGGGGGAGGCCGAACGCGTGCAGGCGACGGCGGCGTCGGTGGCGGCCGTGGACGCGCTCGCGTCGTTCGCCGCGGTGGCCGCGAGCCACGACTACGCGCGCCCCGAAATCGGGGGCGACGACCTCGCAATCGAGGGCGGCCGCCACCCCGTCGTAGAACGCACCGAATCCGGATTCGTGCCCAACGACACCGCCCTCGGCCCCGAGCGCCGGGTTGCGGTCGTCACCGGCCCGAACATGAGCGGGAAGTCCACGTACATGCGACAGGTCGCCCTGATAGTCCTGCTCGCGCAGGCCGGGAGCTTCGTGCCGGCGGCGAGCGCGGACCTCCGCGTGGTCGACCGCATCTTCACGCGCGTCGGTGCCAGCGACGACATCGCGGGCGGGCGCTCGACGTTCATGGTGGAGATGACCGAGCTGTCCTCGATTCTTCGCGCCGCCACCGAGGACTCGCTCGTCCTGCTGGACGAGGTGGGCCGCGGCACCTCGACGACCGACGGGCTCGCCATCGCGCGCGCCGTCACGGAGTATATCCACGACGACCTCGGCGCGACGACGCTGTTCGCCACCCACCACCACGAACTCACGGCGGACGCCGAGCGCCTCGACGCCGCGGTGAACCTCCACTTCGCGGCGACGCGCGCCGAGGACGGCGTGACCTTCCAACACGAGGTCCGGGAAGGGCCGGCGACGGCCTCCTACGGCGTCGAGGTCGCACAGACCGCGGGCGTCCCCGAAGCTGTCGTCGAGCGCGCCCGCGAGTTCCTCGACGCGCCCGACACGGACGTTGGCGAGAACGCGGACGCGGACGAGGAGACGACAGCCGCGACTGAGACTGGCGAGTCGGCCGTCGAGGCGGCGCTGCGGGACGTGAACGTCGCGGAGCTGACGCCCGTGGAGGCGTTGAACGTGCTCAACGACCTCAAGCGCGACCTCGACTAGCTACTCGACGGGCGAGAAGGAGAGCCCGTTGGCGGCGAGCAGGCGGCGGGCTTTCTCGGTAATTTCTGGGGCGACGAGCACGCCGCGCACGTCGGCGTCGGCGTGGAGGTCGCGGCGGAGCGCGTTCACGTATCGCTCCAGTTGGGAGGCCGCGGCGGGGCCGACGCGGCGGGCCTTGAGTTCGACGGCGACGACCGCGCCGTCCCGGCCGCGACCGTAGACGTCCACGGGGCCCGCGGGCGTCTCCCGTTCCGTGGTCCGCGGCTGGAAGCCGGGTTCGACGATGTCGGGGTCAGCAAGTACGCGCTCCTTGAGGTCGGCCTCCGTGCCGGACGCCTCGGGGTCGTCGTCCGCGGGGTCGAACGCCGCGGCGTGCTGCACGGCGGTGAAGCGGACGGTGAGGGCGTCGGCAGCGTCGGCGCTGTCACAGCGGACCACGAGTTCGTCGCCGGTCGCCTCGACGGCGACGCTGCCGCCGGACGCCCACGCGTCGGGGTCGCGGCCGGTCGCGCCGTGGACGAGCACGGTGTCGTCGGGCTTCCAGAGGAGGGTACGCACGCCCGCCGGGAGGCTGCGCTCGGCGCGCCCCTCGAAGGTAGTCGCGCACTCGCCGACGAGCGAGACCGCGAGGCCGTCGCCGCGGGCGTCGCTTGCGAACGCGGCGGCGCGGTCGAGGTCGGGGGACGAGAGCGCGCGGGTCACGCCAGCGGGTAGGGAGCGGACGGGAAAAAGCGCGCGGGTGCAGCGTTCGACGGACTACCTGAGGCCGGGCGACGGCGGGCGCTCGCGCTTGTGCGCCGAAGACTCGTGGCGCTCGGCGAGGCCGGTGACCGTCTCGCGGTCCGCGCCGGTGGCCTCGACGGTTTCCGCGACCGTGCGGTCCTCGTCGACGTACGCGTGCAGAATCGGGTCGACGACCTCGTAGGGCGCGTCGAGTTCGTCGCGGTCGGTCTGGCCCGCGCAGAGTTCCGCGGTCGGCGTCTTCGAGACGATTTCTTCGCGGACGCCGACCTCGCGGGCGAGGTCGTAGGCTTCGGTCTTGTAGACGTCCGCGAGCGGCGCGACGTCGGCGGCGCCGTCGCCGTACTTCGTGAAGTAGCCCAGCAGTCGCTCCGAGCGGTTGTTCGGGCCGACGACGAGCGCGCCGGTGTCGTTGGCAGCCTGATACAGCAGCACCATCCGGACGCGCGCCTGCACGTTCCCGACCGCGGTCTTCGAGAGGTCCGCGCGGGCGGCGGTCACGTCGTCGACGATTGGCTGGATGTCGTGTTCGCGGTACTCGACGCCGAGGCGCTCGCAGACCGCGCGGGCGTCCGCGACGTGCTCGGGGTCGCTGGGCGCGGCGGGCAGCAGGAGCGCGGTGACGGACTCGGGGCCGACGGCGTCGGCGAGCAGGTGCGCGGCGAGCACGGAGTCGAGGCCGCCGCTGACGCCGACGACGTAGCCGTCGGCGGGCGAGCCGGCGAGGTAGTCCGCGAGGAACGAGCGAACCGCGTCGGCGGCCGCCGCAGGGTCGAGGTCGAAGCCGGTCACGGCCGGACGCGCGGCCGCCACCGGCAAAAAGCACGTGGCTGCCCGTCACCCCTGCCGGCTCACGACTGGCGCGCGACGACTGGCTCGGGGGTAGCGAGGCCGGCGCCGCGGGAGTCGAAGACCCGTCATCTGTCGCGTCAGTCAGACCACTGCGGGCTGGCCGTCGCAGCGGACCCGCTCGGGGGAGTGGCCAGCCGCGCACGTGAACGGTGCTGTCGGTCGGTAGAAGCCGTTTCGCCGAACATCTTCCGCCGCGACGCGCTCGAACGCCCTCGTCGTTCGTTTAAGTGTCTCTGGCGACAAGAGATAGATACGAAGCGCTTCTCAGCGTGCTACGCTCCGTAGCCGTGGCACTGTCGTGGATTGAGTCGTCGGTCACCGCCGACCTCGCTTTAAGTGCTTCTGGCGACAAGGGATAGATACGAAGGACTTCTCGGAGACACTGAGCGCGTAGCCGGCGGCTCGTCGGGCGCCGTGACCCCAGCGGGAACCCCCGCCAGCCGGGGTCTTTTCGGCGTGCGCGCCCTACCGGACAGCGATGAGCGACGCCGACGAAATCACGGTGTACTCCGACTACGTCTGTCCGTTCTGCTACCTCGGGCGGCAGTCGCTGTCGGCCTACCAAGAGGAACGTGAGGAGGAACTCGACATCGACTGGCAGCCCTTCGACCTGCGCGCGCAGAAGCGCGGGCCGGACGGCGAAATCGACCACAGCGTCGACGACGGGAAAGACGACGAATACTTCGAACAGGCCCGCGAGAACGTCCAGCGCCTCAAGGAGGAGTACGGCGCCGACGAGATGCAGATGGACTTCTCCCGCGAGGTGGACTCGCTGGACGCGCAGGCGGCGTCGCTGTACGTCAGCGACGAGCACCCCGAGCAGTGGCTGGACTTCGACGTGGCCATCTTCGAGGCGCTGTGGGAGGAGGGCCGCGACATCGGCGACGTGGACGTGCTCGCGGACATCGCGGAGAGCGTCGGCCTCGACCCCGACGAGATTCGGGAGGTCGTGGAGACCGAGCGGTACCACGACGAGCTGCGCGCGAAGTTCCGGGAGGCCCAACAGCAGGGCATCAGCGGCGTGCCGACGTTCGCGTACGACGGCTACGGCGCGCGCGGCGCCGTCCCGCCGTCCCAGCTCCGCCGGCTCGTGGAAGGCGCGTAACACCGGACCGGCCGCCAGCGGCTGGCGACCGACCGCCGCGCGAGATTCTTTAAGTGATTCTAGCGACAAGTGATAGATACGAAGAGCTTCTCAGCGCACTACGCCCCGTAGCCGTGGCGTCGTCGAACGCGTCAGCTGTGGGGGGGCGTCGTCGCTTTAAGTAGTTCTGGCGACAAGCAATAGATACGAAGGACTTCTCCCGAGCGCAACACCGACCAGCTGTGGCTGTTCTCGGAATCCGGGGGCAACTCGCGAGCGACGAGCCGCCCGGCTCTCTTTAAGTAGTTCTGGCGACAAGCAATAGATACGAAGAGTTTCTCAGAGCGCTACGCCTCGTAGCCGCGGCGCCGTCGTGACTGCTCGACACTCGGCCGAGCGACCAGCGCGTCGTTCGTTTAAGTATCTCTGGCGACAAGGGACAGATACGAAGGACTTCTCAGAGAGTTACGGTTCCCAGCGGCGGCGCCGCCAGCCGAGAGTTTAAATCGCGGGAGGCCACAGGTACGGGCAATGAGTGCTGACGGCGGCGACCGGATTCGCTGGGAGACCCGCGAGGAGCGCCGCGTCGAACACCGGCCGGGGTCGGGCGCGCTCTCGCGGGCGGAGGCCCAGCGGGACACGACGGTGCGCAAGTGGGGCGTGGTGTCCCCGAGCGCGACCGTCATCGGGCGCGCCGAATCCCCCGACGCGGACCTCTCCGAGAGCATTCGGCGGCTCCACGAGGAGCGCCACACCGCCACCGAGGGGCACAGCCGCCGTACCCACTACCTCGACCGCTTGCGCACGACGCAGGCGCTCTGTAACGCCGTGGACGTGACGCCGTGGCAGCGCGACGTGGCGCTCGGCGTGATGAGCGAAATCGACCTCACGGAGTTCGGCAGCCAGCGCGCCATCGAGAAGGTCGCGCTCGTGGTCATCCGCCACGTCGTGGACGTGGACCGCCGGCGCTACTTCGGCATCGACGACCTCGACGCCGCCGACCTCTCCCCGGAGCGCATGAACGACCTCTACGAGCGCTACCGCGGACACGACGTCACCGACGAGCCCGCGTTCGCGGCGCTCGCCGAGCGCCACGGCCTCGACAAGACGAGCCTCAATCGGCTGCGTCGCGTCCTCAAAGAACAACTCGACGACGGGCTGCCGGCGTTCGGCCGGAACCCGAACCGCGACCCCCACCTGCCGGACGTCACCGAGCGCGACCTCCCCGAGGAACTGCCCGACGAGGAGTAGTCAGTCGAGGTGCTCGTCAAGGAACGCCTCGATGTCGTCGCCGCCCTTGAACCCCTCCGCGAGCCGCGCGACTTCCTCGCCGTCCTCCACGAGCACGAGCGTCGGTGCGCTCCGGATGTCCCACTCGTCGACCAGCGAGATGTCGTCGCCGGGGTTGACCATCGCCACCGTGACGCCCGTCGCCTTGGCGACGTTGCCCAGCACGGGCTCTATCGCCTGACAGAGCGAACAGCCCTTCGTGTAGAAGTCCACGAGCACGCGGTCGTGGCTGTCCAGAACGTCGCGGAGTTCGTCGCCGTCGGCGACCCGAATCGGTTTGCGCGCGTCTGCGGCGGTCGTCTGCATGCAGAAATGTAGGGTGCGAGCGCGGAAAAGGACTGCTCCGGTGGCGCGCGCCGCCGGTTATTCGAGGTCGTCGAGGTACTCGGCGGTCTCCTCGGTCTCCAGTTCGCGGAACAGCGCGGAGTCGGCGTCCACGGTGGCGACGCCGACGCCCTCCGCGGAGAGCTCGTCGTCGCGGCCCTCGCTGAGCGCGCGGAGCGCGAGGTCGACGCCCTCGTCGAGCGTGAGGTCCTCGGCGTACTCGTCCTCGAGGAACTCCTGAATCGCGGAGCGGTCCGAGCCGATGGCGACGGCCTTCCACTCGTTGGAGGTCCCGGACGGGTCGGTTTCGAAGAGGCGGGGTTCGCCGTCGGAGACGCCCGCGACGAGCAGCGCGACGCCGAACGGCCGCGCGCCACCGACCTGCGTGTACTGCTGGATGTGGTCGGTGACTTCCTTCGTGAGCGTGCGGACACCGATGGGCTCGTCGTAGCGCACGCGCTCGACTTGGGACTGCTGGCGCGCGTGGTCCACGAGCTTCCGGGCGTCGGCGACGTGGCCGGCGCTGGCAGCGCCGACGTGGTCGTCGACCTTGTGGAGCTTCTCGACGCTGGAGCCTTCGAGGAGCGGCGAGCGGGTGCGCTTGTCCACGACGAGGACGACGCCGTCCTCGGTTCGCACGCCGATGCTGGCGGTGCCTCGCTTGACGGCTTCCCGCGCGTACTCCACCTGATAGAGGCGGCCGTCCGGCGAGAAGATCGTGATACCGCGGTCGTAGGCCTGCTGTTGGTTCTGACCCTGCATTGTCTTCGTTGACCAAATGTAAGCCGCGCTCACGTAAAGGGCTTTGACTTTCGGCAGGGGGTGCGAGCGACCCCGAGACCGCCGGGGTACTTGTGGCGCGCGGGCGAACGCCGAGTATGGACTCCGGGAAGGCGAGCCGTCGGTTCTTCGAGGAGCACGTCAGCGGGAGGACGGGCGCGAGCCGCGGCGACGTCCGGCTCGGCCCGACGTACGGCGCGGACTTCGGCGTCGTGGACGTGGGCGACCGGGTTGTGGCGATGGCGACCGACCCCGTGTTCGTGCTGCGCGACCTCGGCGGTCGGAAGAAGCCTACGGCTTCTTCCGCGCCCCATCAGAACGCTCCGCGTTCTGAGGACGTCGAGCGGGCGGCGTGGTACGCGTTCCACATCTGCGTCAGCGACGCCGCGCTGTCGGGGCTGCCGCCAGCGCACCTCGCCGTGGACTTCAACCTCCCGCCGGGGACGGACACGGAGACGTTCGACGCCATCTGGGCGGTCTTCGACCGGGAGGCCGAGAAGCTCGGGACGAGCCTGACGACCGGCCACACGGGCACCTACGAGGGGTGTTCGTTCCCGACGGTCGGCGGCGCGACCGCGCTCTCGGTCGGCGACCCCGCGGACCTCGTGATGCCGACGGGCGCGCGGCCGGGCGACCGCGTCGTCGTCACGAAGGGGCCCGCAATCGAATCGGCCGGTATGCTCGGCGTGCTGTTCGGGGACGACCTCCCCATCGACGCGGCCGCCGCCGAGGCCGCCCGCGAGCGCTTCGATGACATCAGTCCAGTGCGGGACGCGCTCACGGCGGCGGCCGCCGGGGAGGTGACGGCGATGCACGACGCGACCGAGCGCGGGCTCGCTAACGCGTTCCACGAACTCGCGGCCGCCAGCGGCGTCTCGCTCGCCGTCGAGCGCGAGCGCGTGCCCGTCCTGCCGGGCGTGCGCGAGGTCTGCGACTACTTCGATATCGACCCGTGGGCGACCTCCAGCGAGGGAACCGTCGTGGCGACCGTCGCCCCGGAGAGCGTGGACGCGGTGCTGGCGGCGCTCGACGACGAGGACATTCCGGCCGCCGAGGTCGGCGCGGTCGAGGAACGAGATAGCGAGCGCGTCACCGTCGACGGCGCGCCGCTCGCGGAGCCCGAGTCGGACCCGCTGTGGGGCGCGTACGAGAACGGGCGCGAACGGTTCTGGGGCGAGTAGCTACGCAGCGACGGTGACGTTCGCGGTGGCGGGGCCGGGTCGGTGGGTTCTTTGCGACGCGCGGCCAGCGTTCCGACGATGCCAGCGAGGGACGAATTATGGGGATAGTCGGGGAGTTCCTCGACCTCAAGGAGGAGACCGAGGCGGACCTGCTGGCGATGCAGGTCGGGGACTTCTACGAGTTCTTCGCGGAGGACGCGCGCACGGTCGCGGACGTGCTCGACCTGCAGGTCTCGGAGAAGTCCGCGCACGGGTCGTCGTACCCGATGGCGGGCGTGCCCGTCGACGACCTGACGCCGTACGTGGCGACGCTCGTCGAGCGCGGCTACCGGGTCGCTATCGCCGACCAAGTCGAGGACGGCGCGGACGACATCGAGCGCGAACTCACCCGCGTGGCGACGCCCGGGACGTTCGTGGACGTGACCGGCGCGGACGCCCGCTACCTCGCGGCGGTCGTCCGCGACGAGACGTGGGGGCTGGCGTTCGTGGACGTGACGACGGGCCAGTTCCACGTCGCCGACGCCGACACCGAGACGGACGCGATGACGGAACTCCACCGGTTCAGCCCCGAGGAAGTGCTGCCCGGCCCGGGCCTGCGCGGCGACGACGGTTTCCTCGGGGCGCTCCGCGAGCGCGCGGACGCGACGCTGACGCTCCACGATTCCGCGGCGTTCGCGCCCGGAAAGGCCGCCCACAGCGTGCGCGGGCAGTTCGGCGACGGCGCGCTCGACAGCCTCGGCGTCGACAGCGACAGCCCCGCGGCGCGGGCGGCGGGCGCGGCCATCGGCTACGTGGCGGCGACGGACGCGGGCGTGCTGGCGTCGCTGACGCGCCTCCAGCCGTACCGCGCGGACGACCACGTCGAACTGGACGCGACGACCCAGCGGAACCTCGAACTCACGGCGACGATGGGCGGCGAAAACGAGGGAACGCTGTTCGCCACCCTCGACCACACGGTCTCTGCGGCGGGCGGCCGGCGACTGCAGGCGTGGCTGACGCGGCCGCTCCGGGACCGGACAGAGTTGGAGCGCCGGCAGGCCGCGGTGGGCGCGCTCGCGGACGCGCCGCTCGCGCGGGACGCGCTCCGGGACGTGCTCGGGGACGTGTACGACCTCGAACGGCTGGCGAGCCGGGCGGCGGGCGGCCGCGCAGACGCCACCGACCTGCTCCGCGTGCGGGAAACCCTCGAAGCGCTCCCAGCGGCCGCGGACGCGCTCGACTCGGACCCAGACCTCGCGGCGTCGCCCGTCACCGAAGTGCTGGACGGCGTGGACCGCGAGGCCGCGGCCGGCGTGCGCGCCGAACTGGACGCCGCGCTCGCCGACGACCCGCCGAAGACGCTACGCGAGGGCGGCCTCCTGCGCGAGGGGTACGACGACGACCTCGACGACCTCCTCGGCGAAGCGCGCGAGCACGAGGAGTGGCTGGATGGGCTGGCCGAGCGGGAGAAGCAGCGACTGGGTATCACCCACCTACAGGTCGACCGGAACAAGACCGACGGCTACTACATCCAAGTCGGAAACTCCGAGACCGATGCCGTCCCCGGGGAGTACCGCGAGGTGAAGTCGCTGAAGAACTCCACGCGGTACACCACCGAGGAGTTAGAGGAGCGCGAGCGCCGGATTCTGCGCGTCGAGGAGGAACGCGGCGACCTCGAATACGAGCTGTTCGACGAGCTTCGCTCGTGGGTCGGGGAGCGCGCGGAAGCCCTCCAGCGGGTCGGGCGCGCACTCGCGGAGTTGGACGCGCTGGCGAGCCTCGCCGAGCACGCCGCCGCGAACCGCTGGGTTCGCCCGGACCTCGTGGACGGCGACGACCTCGCAATCGAGGGCGGGCGCCACCCGGTCGTCGAGCAGACCACCGAGTTCGTGCCTAACGACTCGCGGTTCGGCGAGGGGCGGCGGTTCCTCGTCGTCACCGGCCCGAACATGAGCGGGAAGTCCACGTACATGCGGCAGGTCGCGCTCATCGTCCTGCTCGCGCAAGTGGGGAGCTTCGTGCCCGCCGACAGCGCCCGCGTCGGGCTCGTAGACGGCGTCTACACCAGAGTGGGGGCGCTTGACGAACTCGCGCAGGGCCGCTCGACGTTCATGGTGGAGATGCAGGAGCTGAGCCGCATCCTCCACGCCGCGACCGAGCGCTCGCTCGTGATTCTGGACGAAGTGGGCCGGGGCACGGCGACCTACGACGGCATCTCCATCGCGTGGGCGGCCACCGAGTACCTCCACAACGAGGTGCGCGCGAAGACCCTGTTCGCCACCCACTACCACGAACTCACGGCGCTCGCGGACCACCTCGCCGACGTGGCGAACGTCCACGTCGCGGCGGAGGAACGAGATGGTGACGTGACGTTCCTGCGGACGGTGCGGGACGGCGCGACCGACCGCTCGTACGGCGTCCACGTCGCGGACCTCGCCGGCGTCCCCGACCCCGTGGTGGAGCGCTCGCGGGAGGTGCTGGACCGCCTCCGCGAAGAGAAGGCCGTCGAGGCCCGCGGCTCCGCGAGCGAACCCGTGCAGGCGGTGTTCGACCTCGAATCCGGAGAGTTCGCCGCGGGGAGCGGCGACAGCGACGGGACCGCGGAGTCCGAAAACGAGGCAGACAGTAGCGAGGCCAACGGCCTCGACGCGGAGGCCCGAGCGGTGCTGGACGACCTCCGTGACGTGGACGTGAACGAGACGCCGCCCGTCGAACTGCTCTCGCGCGTGCAGGAGTGGCAGCGGCGGCTCGACGAGTAGTTCGCCGGGCACGCCACCTAAGTCCCCGGCCGCCGACAGGACCGTATGCGGAGTTTCACCCTCGGTCGAATCTGGGGCATCCCGATTCGCGCCAACACCTCACTACTCATCTTCCTCCCGGTGCTCGCGTGGCTCATCGGGAGCGGCGGGCAGATCGAACTGTACGCGGGCATCATTGGGGATTTCTCGGGCGTCGGGTTCGACCTCGCCGACCTCCAAGCCGGGCAGACGCCGTGGGTCATCGGCGTCGCGGCGGCGGTCGGGCTGTTCGTGAGCGTCACGCTCCACGAGCTCGGGCACTCGTGGGTGGCGCTGCGGTACGACATCGAAATCGAATCGATCACGCTGTGGATTCTCGGCGGCATCGCCTCCCTGAAGTCCGTCCCGCGGGAGTGGGACCGCGAGTTCTGGATTGCCATCGCGGGCCCCGCCGTCAGCGTCGCTGTGGGCGCGGCGTGTTACGTCGGCGTCGTGGTCGCGCCCGCGAGCCTGCCGGTGACGCGGTTCGTCGTCGGCTACCTCGCGCTGACGAACCTCCTACTTGCGGGGTTCAACCTCCTGCCGGCGTTCCCGATGGACGGCGGCCGCGTCTTCCGCGCGCTGCTCGCGCGGTCGCGGCCGTACGGCACGGCGACCCGCATCGCGGCCCGCGCGGGCGTCATGTTCGCGCTGCTGTTCGCGGTCGTGGGCGTGCTGAGCTTCAACATCGTGTTGCTCCTGCTGGCCTTCTTCATCTACGGCGCGGCGACCACGGAGTCCCGGACGGTGCTCGTGGACGAACTGCTTGAGGGCGTCACGGTCGGGGACATCATGACGCGGGAGCCGGCGACGGTGGACGCGGACGCGACGCTGGCGGCGTTCGGCGACCGCCTGCTCGGCGACCGGCAGTCCGTCCACGTCGTCACCGACGGCGACGAGATTCTGGGCGTCGTCGCGCTCGCGGACCTCCGGCGCGCGGAGGGCCGCGACCACGAGACGACGCGGGTCGCAGAAATCACGCGAGAGGTGCCGCGGGTCGCGCCCGAGGCGGACGCCTTCGACACGCTGGTGACGCTGAACGAGGCGGGGACGACGAGCGCGCTCGTGGAAGCCGACGGCGAGCTAATCGGCGTGCTCACGGAGGCCGACTACGCGCACGTGATGTCGATTCGGCGCGGCTTCCAGACCGCCGTCGCGGCGTGAGGCCGCCGGCGCGGGATTGATACGCGCGGGCCGCCTGCCGGCGAGTATGACCGACGGCGACCGCGTCCGGGAGCTCGACGACGCGACCGTCGCCCAAATTGCGGCGGGCGAGGTCGTCGAGCGGCCCGCGAGCGTGGTGAAAGAGCTCGTGGAGAACAGCCTCGACGCGGGCGCGTCGAGCGTCGACGTGACCGTCGAGAGCGGCGGCCGCGACCGAATCGTGGTCGCTGACGACGGCCGCGGGATGACCCGCGACGACCTCCGGGCGGCGGTGCGCCAGCACACCACGAGCAAGCTCGGGGACGCCAGCGAACTGGACGCGGTGGCGACGCTCGGATTCCGGGGCGAAGCCCTCTACACCATCGGCTCCGTCTCGCGGATGACAGTGACGACGCGCGCTCGGGACGCGGGCGACTCCGGCTCGACGCTCACCGTCGAGCACGGCGACGTTGGAGACGTACAGCCCGCCGGCCGGCCGGCCGGTACCACGGTGGAGGTCGCGGACCTGTTCGCGGAGACGCCAGCGCGCCGGAAGTACCTCAAGCGCCCGGCGACGGAGTTCGCGCACGTCAACCGCGCGGTGACGCGGTACGCGCTCGCCAACCCCGCGGTCGCAGTCTCCCTGACCCACGACGGCCGCGAGGTGTTTGCGACGACCGGCACCGGGGACGTGCGGGACGCGGCGCTGTCGGTGTACGGCCGCGAGGTCGCGCAGTCGCTCGTTCCGGTCGAAGCCACGCCCGAGGGGGCCGTGGAGCGCGTGCACGGCTACGTCTCGGAGCCGGAGACGACGCGCTCGACCCGCGAGTACCTCGCCACGTACGTGAACGGGCGCTCCGTCCGCGACGCGGTGCTCCGCGAGGCCGTCCTCGACGCCTACGGCGGCCAGTTGGCCGCGGACCGCTACCCGTTCACGGTGCTGTTCGTGGAGACCGACGGCGTCGACGCGAACGTCCACCCCCGCAAGATGGAGGTCCGCTTCGAGCAGGAGGACGCGGTGCGGGCCGCCGTCGAGGACGCCGTTCGGGACGCGCTACTGGACGCCGGCATCGTGCGCTCGCGGGCGCCCCGCGGCGCGTCGAAGCCCGGGAACACCGCGATTTCACCAGAGAGCGACGACGACCGCGCCGACGATGAGGACTCGGCGCCCGCGTCGAGTGCGGACGCGAAACCGGAGGAGAGGAGCACAACCGGAGACGCCGCGAAGAGCGCGGACACGGAGCGCCAAACGCGCGCGACCGACTCGCTGGCAGCCACCGACGCCGAGCCGACCGAATCCGGGGCGACTGCGAGCGAGCGGACGGGAGACGCAACCGGGAGCGAGCGGACGGCCGCCGACGAACGTGAGGACGACGAGCGCGCGTCCTTCGACGCGCCGACGGAGAACGCGCACCTCGGGGAAACGACGAGCGGCGGAGGCGACGAAACGAGCGACGACAGTGCGGCCGACGAGGACGCGGGCGGTTTCGACTCCCTGCCGGAGCTTCGCGTGCTCGGGCAGTTGGCGGAGACGTACGTGGTCGCGGAGGCCGAGGACGGGCTCGTACTCGTGGACCAGCACGCGGCCGACGAGCGCGTCCACTACGAGCGCCTACAGGAGCAGGTCGGCGGCGCGTCGCAGGCGCTCGTCTCGCCGGTCGAACTGGAGTTGACGGCGGGGGAGGCGGCGGTGTTCGACGCCGCCGTCGGGGAGTTGCGGGCGCTCGGGTTCGAGGCGGAGTTGTCGGCGCGGACGGCGCGCGTGACGGCGGTGCCGGCGGTGCTGGCGGACGCCCTCGACCCCGAACTCGCGCGGGACGTGCTCGCGGACTTCCTCGCGGACGCGGGCGGCGACCCCGTCAGCGACGCGGCCGACGAACTGCTCGCTGACTTGGCGTGTCGGCCCGCGGTGACGGGGAACACGTCGCTCACGGAGGGGTCGGTGGTGGCGCTGTTGGACGCGCTGGACGCCTGCGATAACCCCTACGCCTGTCCGCACGGGCGGCCGACGCTGATTCGCGTGGACGCCGACGAGCTGGCCGCGCGCTTCGAGCGGGACTACCCCGGACACGGCGGGCGGCGGCGCGAAGACGGCGGGAACTAAACCCCGGGCGTCGTAGCGCGGGGTATGGATCTCGTGACGTTCGGCGAGACCCTGCTCCGGCTCTCGCCGCCGGGACAGGAGCGACTGGAGCGCGCAACCGAACTGGAGTTCCGCGCGGCGGGCGCGGAGAGCAACGTCGCCGTCAACGCCGGCCGGCTGGGCGCGGAGACCGCGTGGCTGTCGAAGCTCCCGGACTCGCCGCTGGGCCGGAAGGTGACCGCGACCCTGCGCGCGCAGGGCACCGAGCCCGACGTGGCGTGGAGCGAGGAGGGTCGGCAGGGCACGTACTACCTCGAACAGGCGGGGGAGCCCCGCGGGACGAACGTCGTCTACGACCGCGCGGACGCCGCGGTGACGACCGCGATCCCCGACGAGCTGGCGACCGAGCGCGTCGCGGCTGCCGACTACTTCTACACGAGCGGCATCACGCCCGCGCTCTCGGAGACGCTGGCGGAGACGACCGCGGCGCTGCTGGAGCGGGCGAACGAGGCGGGGGCGACGACCGCGCTGGACGTGAACTACCGCGCGAAGCTCTGGGCGCCCGAGGAGGCCCGCGAGGTGCTGGAGACGCTGTTCCCGGACGTGGACGTGCTCGTGGTCGCCGAGCGCGACGCCCGGGAGGTGCTCGCCCGCGACGGTGAGGCGGCGGAAATCGCGCGCGGGCTGGCCGACGAGTTCGGCTTCGAGACGGTGGTCGTGACGCTGGGCGCGGACGGCGCGCTCGCGCTCCGCGACGGCGACGTGCACGAGCAGCCGGCGTTCGAGGCGGAGACCCACGACGCAATCGGGACCGGAGATGCGTTCGTCGGCGGGTTCCTCGCCCGGCGCATCGAGGGCGGGGACGTGCCCGACGCCTTAGAGTGGGGCGCGGCGACCGCGGCGCTGAAGCGCACGATGCCCGGTGACACGGCGCTGGTCACGCGCGAGGAAGTCAAGGCGGTGGTGTCGGGCGACGGCGCGGCGATACGGCGCTAGTAGCCCTGCGCGTTGCCGTCCTTCCGCGGTTCGGTGGCGGCCGACAGCGTGCCGCCGTCGTTTCTGGCGATTTGCGCGCCGCCGAACAGCTCGCTGGTGAGCAGTTCGACGTCGTGGCCGCGCCGGGAGAGCTTCGCGGCGACCCCCGAGTCGAAGTGCGGTTCGACGGCGAGCGAACCGTCCTCCCGGTAGCGCCACCGCGGCCGGTCGAGGGCGGCCTGCAGGGGGAGGTCGTAGTCCACGAGATTCGAGACGACCTGCACGTGGCCCTGCGGCTGCATGTAGCCGCCCATCACGCCGAACGCCGCCCAGTCGTCCTCGTCGAGCTTGGCGACGGCGGGAATCAGGGTGTGGAACGGGCGCTTGCCGGGTTCGAGGCGGTTCGGGTGCTCGCGGTCCAGCGAGAACGAGGCGCCGCGGTTCTGCAGGGCGATGCCGGTGTCGCCGGCGACCAGCCCGGAGCCGAAGCCCGCGAACCGCGAATTGATGAACGAGACGACGTTGCCCTCGTCGTCGGCAACACACAGCAGAACGGTGTCGGCGTCCTCGGCGTTGGCGTCCGGCACGCCGAACGACACGTCGTCGTTGCACGTCTCCCCGACTTCCTGTGCGCGCTCGGCGGCCCACTCTTGTGCGGCGAGCGGCGGGTGGTCCTCGAACTCGGGGTCGGTGATGTAGTGGTGGCCGTCGTGGAACGCGAGCTTCGTCGCCTCCGCGAAGTAGTGGGCGCGCTCGGGGGAGTCGATGGCGTGCTCGCCCGCACCGAGTTCCTCGGCGATGTTCAGGGCCTCCAGCGCGACGAGTCCCTGATTGTTCGGCGGGAGCTCGTACACCTCCGCGCCGTTGTACGTCGTCGAGACGGGGTCGACGAACTCGGGCTCGAAGTCGGCGAGGTCGTCGGTGGTGAGGAAGCCGCCCTGCGACTGGACCTCGTCGGCGATTGCCTGCCCGATTTCGCCCTCGTAGACCACGTCCGCGCCCTCGTCGGCGATGCGCCGGAGCGTCTCGCCGAGCGCGGGGAGCGTTACCTCCTGCCCGACGCTGGGCGCGTCGCCGTCGAAGAGGTAGGCATCGCGGGCGTTGTCGTCGTCGAACAGCTGTTCGCCGTGCTCCCACGCGGCCGCGATGCGCTCGGAGACCGGGTAGCCCTCGGTGGCGTACCGGATGGCGGGCTGGAGGAGCGACGCGAGGTCCTTCTCGCCGAACTTCTCCGCAGTAGCTTCCCAGCCGCGCGCAGTGCCGGGGACGGTGACCGTGTGCGGGCCCGTCATCGGCATCTCGGCGTCCGCGGGCGCGATGTCCTGCTCGCTGGCGACGGCCTCGCGGACGTTCTCGATTGTGGCGTCCGCGGGGGCGGGGCCGCACGAGCGCATCGCGCCGACCTCGCCGTCGGCGGTCCGGTAGCACGCGAACACGTCCCCGCCGAGTCCCGTCGAGGTGGGTTCGACGACGTTCAGCGCGGCCGCGGTGGCGACCGCCGCGTCGAAGGCGTTGCCGCCGTCTTCGAGCACGGAGACGCCCGCCTGCGCGGCCAGCGGCTGGCTCGTGGCGACGACGCCGCGCTGGCCGTAGACGGTCGAGCGCCGCGACGAGAACCGGTCGAGGTCCGGTGAGTCCATACGCGTAGGCTGGCCGCAGCCACGGGAAAGGGTGAGACCGAATATGTCCGCCCCGCGTCAGCGGCCGCGAGCGCCGATGTACTCCCCGACCTCCGCCATCACCTTCTCCTCGGCGCGCGAGAGGTGCTCCCACGTCGTCGTCTGCGCGAGCCCGAGGTCGTCGGCGATGTCCTCCACGCGGACGTCCGAGCCCTCGTCGTAGTAGCCGCGGTCGGTCGCCAGCGCGAGCACCTCCAGTTGGCGGTCGGTCAGCGACTCCACGATGCGGGAGAACGCGAGGTGTTCCTCGCCGTCGAGGTCCTCTAGGGCCACGTCGCGGACGAGTTCGGTGTCGTTGCCCGCGGCCTCCAGCGACTCCACGATGGCCGCGAGGTCGTCGTCGCCGTCGAGGTACAGCGTCCAGTGCTCCCAGCCGGCGCGGATGGTGGTGCCCGCGCGGTAGTGGACGCCGTGGTCGGTGAGCCGCTGGGCGATGCTGTCCCACTGGTAGCTGTCGTAGGTGACCGCGACGAACACGCGGTCGCTGTCCAGCGACGACAGGACCTCGACGCCGAGCACGGGGTCGGCGGCCGCGAACTCGTCGAGGAACCCCTCGACGGCCGCGCTCGGCCCGCTGAGTTCGACGATGCGCTTGCGCTCGGCGGCACTGCCGGACAGCGAGGAGACGCTGCGCACCGTCACGTCGGGGTAGTCGGCGCTGACGTCGCTCTCGGGCTCGCCGCGGTGTCGCACCCGGAGCGTCACTTCTCGCATCACGCCGTCGAAGGGCGCCGAGGAACTTACGTCTGCGCTCTCCGGAGAACCCGACTGCTGGCGCGCCGGGACCGCGACCCGGATATAGCCGGTGGCATCCTAAACCCGGACCGCGTGATACGTAGGAACACACTACCGTGACAGAAACTGACGCACTCTCTCGCCGCCGGTTCCTCGAAGGCACCGGCGCAGCCGCGGTCGCGGCCGCGACGGCGGGCTGCACTGGCGGGAACGACAGCAACACGAGCGACGACACCGAGACGGACTCGGGGGACTCGTCGGCGCAGAGCACCGAGAAGCGCTACCGCGGCGTGATGGTCGGGACGGCGACCACGTTCGACCCCGTGGCGGCGACGGACACCGCCTCGGGCACGTACATCACGAACGTCTTCGACGGGCTGGTGACGTACCCGAACGGGCAGACGAACGCCGAGACGAAGCTAGCGACCGACTACGAGACCTCAGAGAACGGCCGCGTGCTCACGTTCCACCTGAAGGAGGGCGTGACGTACAACGACGGCCAAGAGGTCACCGCCTCCGACGTGGTGTACACGTTCGAGCGCGTCGCCGCGTCCCCGAACTCCCTGAATTCCCAGTCCATCCTCGGCACGCTCGGCGTCGAACACGAGACCGAGACCGACGAGGAGGGCAACGAGCAGTACGTCCCGGGGTCGCTGGGCGTGGAGGCGACCGGCGAGTACGAGGTTACCATCCGCCTGCAGGAGCCGTTCTACGCGGCGTTCGTCCTGCTCGCGCAGACGCCGTACTTCCTCGTGCCGGAGGGCATCGTCGGCGACGTGGAGGGCTACGAGGGCGAACTGAGCTACGACGAGTTCGCCACGTCGAACCCCGTCGGCGCGGGCCCCTACGAGCTGGCGGAGTGGAGCGAAGCCACCACGGTCAGCCTCGACGCCCGCGACGACTACCACGACGGCGAGCCCGCGAACGGCGGCCTCGACTACTCGGTGTTCACGGAGGCGAACGCCGCGTACACGTACGCCACGTCGAACGTCAACGCCGACCGGCCGTACATCCCGTCCTCGCGGTACGACCCCGAACTGCGGAACTTCGAGGGCACGGACGACCGCGGCCGGCAGTACGGCACCTACGGCCCCTTCGACCCGAACGGCATGACCGCCGACTACTACGAGGTGCCGACGCTGTCGACGTACTACAACGCGTTCAACTGCGCGGCCGTGCCGAAGCCGGTTCGGCGGGCGGTCGCGTACGCGATGAGCCAGCAGACCATCAACGAGGACATCATCGCCACGCCCGGCGAGCCGGCGGCGTTCTTCACGCCGCCCGCGCTGTTCCCGGGCGGCCGCGACCGCTACGAGGAGGTCCGCGCGGAGTACCCCTACGGGTACGACGAAGCGCGCCTCGACGACGCGCGGCAGGTCATGGAGGACGCCGGCTACGGCCCCAACGACCGGTACGAGCTCAACTTCGACATGTACAGCAGCCTCGCGTCGTCGTTCGGCGAGGACATGTACTCGCTGCTACGCGACAAGCTCCAGCAGGCCCACATCAACCTCGAACTCCGCACCGCCGACTGGAGCACGTACCTCCAGCGCGGCCGCAAGGGCAACTTCGAGCTGTACACGTCCGGCTGGATCGCGGGCTACCCGGGCGCGGACAAGTTCACCGCGCTGCTGGACCCGCGGAACACGATTACGCCGGACGGCGAGGCCTACATGAACTGGACGGCGGAGAACGGCGACGCCGCGGGCCGCGCGAAAGACGCGTGGGACCGCGTGGAGAACAACTTCGGGCCCTCCGAGGAGGCCGCCGAGATTCGCGCGGACGCGTACGTCGAACTGGAGCGCGCGAACTGGGAGGACGCCGTGCTCGTCCCGTGGCAGCACGGCATCGACCAGCGGTACAGCTACGAGTGGCTCGACGAGGACCGGTTCGGCGCGATGGGGCCGTCCCGGAAGAAGAGCGACGACATCAGCATCGGCGACCGCGGCGAGTACGAGTAACGGCGCGAACCGCGGCGGGCCGAAGCTCTTTCTCGCGGGCGGCCGTCGGTCAGGGCATGACGCGACCACACGTCGTCGTCGTCGGAGCGTACGGGAGCGCGGGCGTCGCGGCCGCCGAGGCGCTGGCCGAGGCGGACGTGGAACTGACACTCGTCGACGACGGCGAGCCCGGCGGCGGGCTCTGCATCCTCCGCGGCTGCATGCCGTCGAAGGAGGTGCTGTCGGCGGCCGCGCACCGCTATCAGGCGCGCCACGACGACCGGCTGGTCGGCGACCTCCCCGACGTCGACGTGGAGGCCGTCGTCGAGCGGAAAGACGACAACGTCCTCGGGTACGCCGAGCACCGCCGGGGCGCGGTCCACGACCTCGCGGAGCGCGAGCACGTCACGTTCCACCACGACACCGCGCGGTTCGTCGACGACCGCGTGCTGGAGGTCGGCGGCGAGCGCATCGAGGCCGACTACGTGGTGCTCGCCACCGGGTCGACGCTGAACGTCCCCGACCTCCCGGGCATCGGGGACGTGGACTGGATGGGGAGCCGGGACGTGCTGGACGCGACCGAGTTCCCGGACTCGGGGGTGGTGATGGGGTTCGGGTACGTCGGCCTCGAACTCGTCCCGTACCTCACGGAGGCCGCGGGCATGGACATCACCGTCGTCGAGCACGACGACCGGCCGCTGGACGGCTACCACCCGTCGTTCGGCGAGGAATTGTTGGAGCTGTACCGCGAGGAGTTCGGCGTCGAGATTCGCACGGAGGTCCGCGAGGAGCGCGTGGAGGCGACCGCCGACGGCGGCGCGCGAGTCCACCTCGACGACGGCTCGGTCGCGGAGGGCGACCAGCTGTTCCTGTTCACGGGCCGCGAGCCGTCGTTCCCCGACGGTATGGAGGCGACTGGCCTCTCACCGGAACGGGGCTGGGTGGGTGACACGATGCAGACGGCCGACGACGACCGCGTGTTCGTCGTCGGGGACGCCGTCGGGGACCGGATGCTGCTGCACACCGCCAAAGAAGAGGGGTACCTCACGGGCCGGAACGTCGCCCACGCGGAGGCCGACGAGTCGCTGGAGGCGTACGACCCGCTCTCGCACAAGGTGGTGTTCTCCGGCGCGGGCGTCTACCCGTTCGCGTCGCTGGGCCTGACCGCCGAGCAGGCGCGCGCCGAAGGCCACGAGGTCGTGACCGCCCAGCGGGACGCCAGCGACGACGGCGTGTTCAGGGCGAAGGTCGCCTCGCGGGGGACCGCGCGACTGGTCGCGGACGCCGACGACGGCACCGTGCTGGGCTACCACGGCCTCCACTACGACGCGGACGCGATGGCGAAGACGATGCAGGTGGTACTGGAGGCGGAGATGGACGTGCGGGAGCTCCCGGACCGCGCGTACCACCCGACGACGCCCGAGATTCTGGACGGGCTGTTCCGGGAGACCGCCGACCAGTTGTAGTCAGTCGGGGCGCAGCCACGCGGTGTCGTACTCGGCGAGCACGCTGTCGACGGCGCTGGCGAGGTCCTCGAAGCGCTCGGTCGGCAGGCGGTCGGTCGTGACGAACGCGCCGTGGTAGCCGCGGATGACGCGCGTGAGGTAGCCGTCCTCGAACGCGCGGATGGTGAACTGGTAGTCGCCGAGCTCGGTGTCCTCGTAGATGCGCTTGGACTTGAAGCCGCTGCGCTCGGCGTTGGCGAACCCCATGATGTTCGCGCCGGATTCGAGGTCGTCGCGGAGGTAGATCTGGTCCTCGTTGGTGGTGTCGAAGTACGTGATGCTGCGGAGGCGGTCGCCGACGGCCGTTCGGCAGACGCTCACGAGTTCGTCCACGAACTCGTCGTCGAGGTCGCTGTCCTTGCCCATACGTGAGGTGTCGCCACGACCGGCAAAAAGCTACGGGGGGAGGTCCCGGGCGCTGGGAGGGCGCGCCTACAAGAGTTATAGGTTCGCCGACGGAATACGTGGGTATGTCCGAGTCAGAGAGCAGCGACGCCGAGTTCGACGAACAGCCGGCGGCCCTCGGGGTGAAGGTCGGGAGCACCCGAACGGTCGTCTCCGCGGGCGACGCGGCCGACCCGAACGTCGTCAAGACGCTGACGTGTCTGGCGACCTACGCGGACGCGCTCACCGGCGAGGAGCACGTCATCTACGGCGAGGAGGCCGCGACCGAGTACCCCGACCGCGTGCGGTACATGCTCCGGTCGGGGCTGCCCGAGGACGAGGAGACGACGGACCTCGCGAAGACGTTCCTTGAGGAGTTCGCGCGCTCGAACGGCCTCCCGGAGGACTCGGTGGTGGTGTACGCCATCCCGACCATCGACAACGACGTGGGGCTGGAGCGGCTCTCTGACATCATCGAGGACGGCCCCATCGGCGAGCGGCTGGTGCGGTCGTACCCCGAGTCGCTGTGCGGCGCGGTGCCCGCGCTCGGGGACGGCCTCGAAGCCATCGAGGAGACGTTCGTCGCCGTCAACATGGGGTCGACGAACCTCGAAGCGTGCGCGTACCGCCGCGGCGAGCAGCTCGCGCCGTTCTCGACGGGCGCAATCACCGGGACCGAGGTGGACCGCCGCATCGCCAACTACGTCGAGGAGGAGACGCAGGGCCGCGTGAACATCGACCTCACGACCGCCCGCGAGTACAAGGAGGCCCACGCGGACTTCGACGACTACGAGCCGTTCAGCGACATCATCCAGCAGCCCGGCGGCGGCACCTACGAGTTCACCATCGAGGACAGCGTGATGGACGCCGTCGACGAGTACGTCGACGACGCGGTCGACGAGGTGGCGAACGTCTTCATGCCGGAGCTCGCCAACGACTACATGAAAATCTACCAGCAGGCCCTCGACAACCCGGTCGTGCTCACCGGCGGGATGGCCTGCATCCCGGGCGTCGTCGAGGAGTTCGAGCGCCGGCTCGGCGAGGAACTGGAGCGCGACGTGACCGCGACGACCGCGGACGACCCGGCGACGGCGGCCGCGCGCGGCGCGCACCGCATCGCCGACCGGCTCGTGGAGCTCAACGAGTACTAGCCGAACGCTTTTCTCGGCGGCGGAGAATCTCCCGGACGGGATGGTCCCCGAGCCACGCGAGGCGGCGCCGACAGGCGAACAGGACGCCCGGGCGAGCGACGGGCGCGAGAGCGACGAGCAGGGAGCCGTCGAGACTCACGACGTGGCGGTCGCGGACGGCCGCACGCTGGCGTACGCGGCGTACGGCGACCCCGACGGGACGCCCGTCGTCTTCTGTCACGGCACGCCGGGGTCGAGAGTGTCCGGACTGCTCGCCGACGACGCGGCGGCCGACGCGGGCGCGCGAGTGATGGCGCCCGACCGCCCCGGGTTCGGCGCGTCCGACCGCCAGCCCGGGCGGACGTTCGCGGACTGGGCCAGCGACGTGGCATCGCTGACGGACGAACTCGGCGTCGACGAGTACGCGGTCGTCGGCTTCTCCGGGGGCGGGCCGTACGCGCTGGCGTGCGCCGCCCACGACCCGGAGCGCGTGTCGCGGTGCGCGGTCGTCTCCGGGGTCGGGCCGCCGGGCAGCGAGCGCGGCGACCTCGGGTTCGAGCGCGCGCTGGCGGCCGCCTCCCGGGTGTCGCCGCACCTCGGGCGACCGCTCGTCTGGCTGATGTCGCGGGCGGTCGCCGGCGCCGACTCGTTCACGGACGTGGTGGGAGAGGCCGACGGCGACCTCGCGGACCCGCGCCGCGGCGAGAGCGGGCGCGTCCTCCTGTCGGACTTTCGGGAGGGGCTGTCGCAGGGCACGACGCCGCTGGCGACCGACTACGGCGTGCTCTACGGCGCGTGGGACTTCGACCTCGCGGACCTCGCGGTGCCGACGCGCGTGTTCCACGGCGCCGACGACGCGAACGTCCCGCTGGCGGCCGCCGAACACGTCGCCAACACGGTGCCGGACGCCGAACTCACGGTGTACGAGGACGCCGGCCACTTCCGGCCGGTGGTCGAGGAAGCGCGGGACGTGTTCGGGTGGGCAGTCGGAAACGAGGGAAGCGCGGGCGGCGAGTGAGTTACGACGGGACGGCGCAGCCCTCGACGTACTCCACGTCGGCGACGGAGTCGATGTCGGGGTCGTCCCCGCAGACCGGACAGTCGGGGTTCTTCGCCACCGCCACCGTCTCGAAGGACATGTCGCCGGCGTCGTAGAACAGCAGCCGGCCGGTGAGGAGGTCGCCGTAGTCGAGCAGGCCCTTCACGCACTCGGTCGCCTGAATGCAGCCCATCGTCCCGGGGAGGACGCCGAGCACGCCCGCGGTCGAGCAGTCCGGAATCGTCCCCTCGGGCGGCGCCTCCGGGAACAGGCACCGGTAGCAGGCGCTCCCGGGCTCGTACGTGATTGCTTGGCCCTCGAAGCGGTAGATGGCGGCGTGGCTGAACGGAATCCCGCGGAGCACGCAGGCGTCGTTGACGAGGTAGCGCGTCCCGAAGTTGTCCGAACAGTCCACCACGAAGTCCACGCCGTCGAGGAGCTCGCCGACGTTCGACTGGTCGAGGCGCGTGACGTGAGCGTCGACGTCCACGTCGGGGTTGATGTCCTCGACGTACTCGCGGGCGCTCTCGGCCTTCGCGCGGCCGACGTCGGCGTCCGCGTGGATGATTTGACGCTGGAGGTTCGAGCGTTCGACGTCGTCGTCGTCGACGATGCGGAGGCGGCCGACGCCCGCGGCCGCCAGATACTGGATTACCGGCGCGCCCAGACCGCCCGCACCCACCACGAGCACATCGCCGTCGAGCAGGCGCTTTTGCCCCTCGGCGCCGACGTCGTCCATGATGATGTGCCGCGAGTAGCGGTCGAGCTGCACCGGGTCGAGATTCAGCCCGGACATACGGGAGGGGACGGCGCGCGCTCGGGTAAGCGTTCCGTCAGGGGAAGTCTCGGCGGCGCCGTCGCTGGCGGACGCGGCGACGAAAGAACTACGGGTACCCCTACCCGGCAGTGGCTCATACCGACTCCCCCGGTAAATGTCTTGTCAGGTCGCTCCGCGGACGAATTAGGGGCGCGAAAAGACGAAAGAAACCGCCTACTCGCCGATTTCGGCGTTTTCTCCATCGGCGGACAGCACGCGGCGGATTCGCCGAGCTGCGGTGACCACGTCGTCGCTGGTGCGGCCGACAGCGCTCAACACCGGGTGCGACGACGACAGCGACTGGTAGAGGTACTCGTTGACCGGGCGGGCGGCCCCGCCGGGGACGCGGACGGTTTTCGGTTCGAGGTCGCCGCGCTGCCGGCGGACCGCCAGCGCTTGGCAGTCGGCTTCGAGGGCGTCCAAGTCCGCGAGCAGGCGGCGGAGTTCGCGGGGCGAGCAGCCGTACAGCGGCCGCGACCGAACCGCCGCGAGGTCCTCGCGGACGGCGCCGAGCGCGCGCTCGGCGGTCCCGAGCGCGTCGGTCTCGTCGGCGATGTCGCCGAGCAGGCGCTTGCGGCTGCGCTTGGACCGGCGGGCCGCCGCGAGCAGTTGGTCGCGCAACAGCGGCGTCACGCGCGCGGCCTGCCGGAGCGCCATCGCCAGCTCCGCGCCGAACTCCGACGCGACGCTCTCCCAGTACGCGTCCCCGTACTCGGCCGCGTAGTGCGGCGTGTCCATGACCGTCTCGACGTACGCCTCCCGAATCGCGGCGCCGGCGGCGCTGTCCCCGTGCTCGGCGGGCCCGCGCTCGGCGAGCGTCGCCACGGAGCCCAACTGGGCAGCCACCGACTCGGCGTCCACGTCGACGGCCGCGAGGCGTCGACAGAACCGCCCGAACGCGTCCGCCTCCGCGCGGAGGATGCGTCGCTCCCGACGGAGCGTGCGGCGCGCGTCGGGAATCCACTCCGCGAACTCCGCGGTCGCGTCCCCGCCCTCTCGACCGACAGCCTCTGTCATGCTCGCCGGTTCGACCGTGCGCGTATAGAAGACTGCTAGGAGGACTACGTTCGGCTCGGGAGCGGTCAGTAGCCGGCGACGGGACGGCCGGTGTGTTCACGTGAGTGGGGTGCTACTGGAGACGTAGAGATGAACGTGCGAGTGGGTTTCGAAGGCGTGGTCGGCGATGAGTGACGCGACGGAGTCCGCGCTCCTCGACGCCCTCGACGACGTGTTCTTGGCGCTGGACGCGGACGGGAACGTCGTCGCGTGGAACCGCGCCGCCCGCGAGGCGACCGGCTACACGGACGACGAACTGGCGGGCGCGACGCTCGGCGACCTCTTCGACGGCGGCGTCGACGACGCCGTCGCGGCGCTGCGGGACGCCGGGACGGCGGTCCTCGACGCCGACTTGGTGACCGCGGACGGCCGCCGCGTCCCCTACGAGTTCGAAGCGAACCGCGTCGACGACGACTCGCGCGCGGCGTTCGCGGGCGTCGGGCGCGACGTGACCGGGCAGCGGTCCCGAGCGGAGACGCGCGAGCGCGTGCTCCGCGAGATGTACGAGATTATCGCGGACCGCGAGCGGTCGTTCGCGGAGAAAGTCGAGGCGCTGCTCGCGCTCGGCCGCGACGAACTCGGGACCGAGTACGGGACGCTCTCGCGCGTCGAGGGCGACGACTACGTCTTCGAGTTCGTGGCCGCCGCCGACGACAGCATCCGAGCCGGGGACGTCGTCCCGGTGTCGGCGACGAACTGCGAGCGCACCGCCAGCGAGGAGGAGACGCTCGTGCTCGGCGACGTTGCGCGGGACGCCCCCGAGGCGACCGACCGCACCGGCTACACGGACTGGGGGGTGTCGTGTTACATCGGCGCGCCCGTGTTCGTCGGCGACGACGTGTACGGGACGTTCTGCTTCTACGGGACGACGGCCCGCGACGACCAGTTCACCGACTGGGAGGTCACGCTCGTGGACCTGATGAGCCGGTGGGTGAGCTACGAGCTACAGCGCGACCGCGCTACCGAACGCCTCCAGCGCCAGAACGAGCGCCTCGCGGAGTTCGCGTCGATGGTCAGCCACGACCTCCGCAATCCCATGGGGGTCGTCGAGGGGTCGCTGGAGCTGGCGGCGGACACCGGCGACCCCGACCACCTCGACCGCGCCCGCGACGCCCTCGACCGCATGAACGAGCTCGTCGACGACCTCCTCGCGCTCGCGCGCTCGGACGCCCCGCTGGGCGAGACGGAGACCGTCGACCTCGCCTCGTGCAGCCGCGAGTGCTGGGCGAACGTCCCGACCGCGGGCGCCACGCTGGTCGTCGAGACGACGCGGACCGTCGACGCCGACCCGACGCGCCTCCGGCAACTGCTCCAGAACGTCTTCCGGAACGCAATCGAACACGGCGACGCCGCGACCGTCACCGTCGGCGACCTCGACGGCGGCTTCTACGTCGCGGACGACGGCGGCGGTGTCCCCGAGGGGGAGCGCCAGCGCGTCTTCGAGCGCGGGTTCTCGACGGCGGCCGACGGGACGGGGGTCGGGCTCGCTATCGTCGCGGACGTGGCGCGCGCCCACGACTGGGCGGTCGCGGTGACCGACGGCGCGTCCGGCGGCGCGCGCGTGGAAGTCACCGACGACTGAACAGCGGGACCGCGCGGAGTTGGTACATTCCAACCGAGCACTCATCCCCGTCCGCGACCGGAGTCCAAGCATGCGCGAGTTCGCGTTCACTGTCACCTACGAGGAGGGCGTCGACGACCTCGTCGACGTGTTCATTCGGAATCCGGGGCTGTCGTCGTACACGCGGTCGTGTCACGTGACCGGGAACACGATGTGGCGCGTGGACAACGTCTCCGGGCCCCGCGAGGCGCTCTCGGCGTACGACCGCGCGCTCGACCGGCTCACCCGGTGTTCGAGCCTGCGGGGCATCGGCGGCTGCGAGATGGACTTCGAGTACGAGACGCTCGAATCGCGGCCGAACGGCCGCGTCATCTACTCCCGACAGTCCGAGGGCGAGGGGTGTCGCTCCATCCCCTATCTCGCCGCCGAGTATCTGGGCGACGGCCTGCTGCTGCACGCGAAGCAGCGCGGGGACGCGTACCGCTGGCAGATTCTCGCGGACGACGAGGCCGCGATGAGCGAGGTCTACGCGGAGCTGGAGCGGAACCTCCTCGACGGCCTCACGCTCGAACTCGACCGCGTCGAGCACGGCCCCGAGTGGCCCGACCGCGACCCGACTCCGGCGGAGTTGCCGGCCGAGCAGCGCGCAGCCGTCGAGCTCGCCGTCGAGTACGGCTACTACGAGCAGCCCCGGCAGGCGTCCCTCCAAGAGATTGCGAGCGCGGAGGACATCCCCACGTCGACCCTGCAGTACCGCCTCACGCGTGCCGAGGCGTGGCTGGCGAAGGCGTACCTCCGGGACGGCACGCCGCCGTCGAACCGCGCGCCGCTGGCCTCCAGTTCCTGACCGCGCGCGGCGACGCGTTCGGCACATTCCGAACGAGTCGCTTTGCGCGTCCGCCCGCTACGACACACCGTATGGCGAACGACGCAGACGACGACACGGGAGTCTCGCGGCGGAACTACCTCAAGCTCGGCGGCGCGACGCTCGCGGGCGTCTCCTTCGCGTCCGTCGGGAGCGCCGTGATGGACCGCGGCAGCGACAGCGAGAACAGCGCGAGCGACGGCGACACGGTGCTCGTCGAGGGCGGGACCGTCGTCACGGTCGACCCCGACCGCGGCATCCTCCGGGACGCCGACATCCTCGTCCGCGACGGCGAAATCGACGCCATCGGCAGCGGCATCGACGCGCCCGCGGCGGACGTGGTGGACGCCAGCGATTCCATCGTCGTTCCCGGGTTCGTGAACGCCCACCTCCACACATGGGAAGCCGGCGTGCGCGGCGTCGCCGGGAACTGGTCGTTCCTCGAATACCTCGAGAAGATGCTCGGCGAGATCAGCAGCCACTACCGGCCCGAGGACGCCTACCTCGGGAACCTCTTCGGCGCCGTCCAGCAGCTCAACGCCGGCACCACGACCGTCCTCGACTGGTTCCACATCGCCAACACGCCCGACCACACCGACCGCGCAATCGACGGGCTCGCGGACGCGGGCATCCGCTCGCTGTTCGTCCACGGCCCGCCCGGCGACGACAGCGCGAAGTGGTGGAGCAACAGTTCCGAGCCCCACCCCGACGACATCCGGCGGCTCCACGAGGAACGCTTCCCCAGCGACGACGGCCTGCTCACGCTCGGCATGGGGATTCGCGGCCCCGACTACTCCACCGACGAGGTCGTCACGCAGGACATCGAACTCGCGCGCGAACTCGGCATCCCGGCCTCCATGCACATCGGGTCGCTGGGCTCGGGCGGCGTCTCGAAGCTCGACGAGCTCGGCCTGCTCGGCGACGACCTCAACTACGTCCACGGCAACCGCCTCACCGACGAGGAGTTCCAGCTCATCGGCGACTCCGGCGGCTCCGTCTCCACGACCCCCGAGGTCGAACTCCAGATGGGGATGGGGATGCCCGCGCTCGGCGACGCCATCGACGCCGGCGCGACCCCCTCGGTCGGCGTCGACATCGTCTCGAACGTCAGCGACGACATGTTCACCCAGAATCGGATGGCACTACAAGTCCAGCGCGGCCTCGACAACCAACCCACCGTCGAGGCCGGCGAGCAGCTACAGGACGTCTCCCTCACCGCCCACCGCGCGCTCGAATTCGCCACCATCGAGGGCGCGCGAGCGCTCGGCCTCGCCAACCAAATCGGGAGCATCACGCCCGGCAAGCGCGCGGACATCACCGTCATCGACGCCGACGACCTCAACACCGCCGCCTCCCACAACCCCGTCGAGACCGTCGTCTTCCAGTCCGGCATCGAGAACGTCGACACCGTCCTCGTGGACGGCAACATCGTCAAGCGCAACGGCCTCATCCACAACCCCACCGCGCAGAACCACCTCGACCGCCTCGAAGCCTCCGGCCGCCGCATCATGCGCGAGAGCGACCTCTGAGCGGGGCGTTCTGGATCGAGCGGGTTCGCTAAGAGCACCGACGAGACGTTTCAGATTGAACAAACCGTCTCTCCTTACATAGAGGTAGCAGAATTTAGATCTGGAAAAGCCGACAATAGAGCCTGAATGTCCGATATTGTCTGAGACAAGGTTGAGAGATCCTCCTCAGACTCAATTAGCGTATTCACAGGGTGCATTACCTTTATTCGAATGTCATTGAGATGCTGAACCCGGTTCGAAAGCCTCTGATCGTCCATATCGACCACCTCCAAGACTTGAGGTGAACGTTCCAAAATATTACATATATGGGAGAAGTACAAGAATTCGATTACTCCATGCGTTCCCGGCTTACCTGCGTTATCCCAATCATCCTGAACGTGCTCTGGGACCTCGCCAGTTTCCTCAATTATCTCTTCAGAATCCCTGAATAGGTGTCTTAGCAAATCCCCAGTTTGCTCCTCAAGTTCAGAAATAGCCGAGTATAGCGCCAATTTCGTCTGTTTATGGTTCAACATCCACCATTCAATGATACTCCATCGGGGTACCCCAGACCGTTCAATTTCAATTATTTGTCGTCTGTATTCGGGGTGAGCGCGACCAAATTCCTCTGGTCGGAGGCCGACCTGTCTTGAAGTCCAGCTAGTGTTTTGAACAAAATAGCCGTGGTTCTCTGTAAACTCAGAATTCTTCAAGGATTTCAATTCGACATCATCAATCACCCTCTCGAAATTCGTCGGTCCCATGATTGCACCTTCCTCACGACGAGTTCTTTCTGACGGGTCTAAACTCAGATACCCGTTGGTAGGACGGAAGACTGTGACCAAGAAGGGGTGTGACCGTAGCAGGCCAATAGCTTCCACTACAGAGCAGTCAGTCGAAATAATCTGCGAAGTTGAGATAGAACCCACAACCTCGTCCTCAGTATCGTAATAGAATCCGCGAAACGGATCAATTTCATAGCGTGAATTGTGTCCCCGTCGATCTCCGAACTCCTGTTGGAGTCGGAGCTCGGCGGGCTTTGATACATGAGATACAGTGAATTTCTCAAGGTTCAATTCCATTATTTTTGCCTCTCACAAAGTCGGTAAGCAGGCCGCGTCAGAATAAATCCACCCCGCGATATTATAACCGGGAGGAGTTTCGTGTAGAAACCTGAGTTAGTGCGGCGTATTTTGTGGCCTTAGCCAGTTTGAACAGTGTTGCCACTACGTAGGAGGGCGCGTCAGCAAGGATTCACATAATAGTGAATACGGCGATATCGCCCATCACCGCGCAAAACCTGTGCGGAAAGGAACCAGCTGGCGTCGTGGTGGGTTTCTCTCCGGAGCCAGTAACCGATCTTCAGCGTGCGCACTACGTCGTCGCTGTAGTCGCTGAAGTCCAGCGTTAGCTCGTCGTTCCATCGAAGCACATCCTCGAGTACGTTGGCCGCGAAGTGGACACCCGGTTCTGTATGAAGTAAGAGTCGTCGCGTAAATGGGGCCTGGCGGATTTGAACCACCGCTCACCCGGTGTCCCACGACACCCGCCCGGAGACGGACGCCGATATGAGCCGGGGGCTTTGAACCAGACTAAGCTAAGGCCCCTCGCACACGGCTTCCCGTGGCCGAACCTTTAGCCTGTCGGGATTCCACGGCAGGCGGCGCCGCGCGAGCGCTTGCGGCAACTACGAGAGCTCATCGCGCAGCCATCGCTGCGCGAGTGAGTGTGGCAGAAGTACGCCGCCACCAGGGCTCGAACCTGGGACAACCTGGGTAACAACCAGGTGCTCTACCAACTGAGCTATGGCGGCTCGCACCCGTTCCTACCCGGTGCGTTTTGAAATGGCTTTCGTTTCGCCAGCAGGCGCGGGCATCGACACGGCTTAGGCGCGGCCGCCCGAATCCGGCGGCATGAGCGACTTCGAGTCGGTCGTCGGCGCCGTGCGCGAGCGCGTGGACCCGACGGCGGACGAGCGGCGCGCGCTCGCGGCGGCGGCCGAACGGCTCGCCGACCGCGCGCGGGACGCCATCGCGGCGCTGCCGGTCGAGGCGGACGTGTTGCAGGTCGGGAGCACGGCGCGCGGGACGTGGGTGGCGGGCGACCGCGACATCGACCTGTTCGTGCGGTTCCCCGCCGACGTGCCCCGCGAGCAGTTGCAGGAGTACGGCCTCGAAGTCGGCAACGCGGTGCTGCCCGACGGCCGCGAGGAGTACGCCGAACACCCCTACGTGAAGGGGACGTTCGAGGGGTACGACGTGGACCTCGTGCCGTGCTACAGGCTGGGGGACGCGACCGACATCCAGTCGGCGGTCGACCGCACTCCATTCCACAACGCGTACCTCGACGAGCGCCTGAGCGACGAGGACGCGGGCGACGTGCGGCTGTTCAAGCAGTTCCTGAAGGGCGTGGGCGCGTACGGCAGCGACCTCCGCACGCAGGGATTCTCGGGCTACCTCACCGAATTACTCGTGCTGGAGTACGGCGGCTTCCGGGAGACGCTGGCCGCGGTTCGGGACTGGGAGCCACAGGTCGTCCTCGACCCCGAGGACCACGCGGAAGCAACGTTCGACGACCCGCTGGTGGTCGTGGACCCGACCGACCCCGAGCGCAACGTCGCCGCGGTCGTCTCCGCGGAGAACGTCGCGCGCGTCCAGCACCACGCCCGAGAGTTTCTCGCGGAGCCCGACGAGTCGGTGTTCGAGCCGGCGACGCCGGACCCGCTGAGCGCAGCGGAGGTCCGCGAGCACGTCGGTGCGCGCGAGACGACGCCGCTGGCGGTGGTCTTCGACGCGCCAGACCTCGTGGAGGACCAACTCTACCCGCAGCTGTACCGCTCGCGGGACGGGCTCGTGCGCGGCCTCGAAATCGAGGGGTTCGAGGTGCTGCGCGCGGCGACGTGGGCCGACGACCGCGCGGTCCTGTTCGCGGAGCTGTCGGTGAGCGAGCTGCCCGCGGTCGAGCGCCACGAGGGGCCGCCCGTGCACGTCGGCGGGCACGCGCAGGGGTTCTACGAGAAGTACGCGGACGGCGACGCCGCCGGCCCGTTCCTCGACGGCGACCGGTACGTCGTCGAGCGCGAGCGAGAGGTCAGGACCGCACGCGAGTTCGTCGAGCGCAAGCTCGGTGAGGTGGCGCTGGGCGCGCACGTCGAATCAGTCGTCGAAGCCGGCGACTACGAGGTGCTCGCCGGCGACGAGGTCGCGGCGCTCGCCGACGGCTTCGGGACGGAACTGGCGGCGTACTTCGACCCGACCGTCTGAAGGCGGCTCAGAATCCGGGGTGGTCGGCGCTGATGCCGTCGAGGAGGTCGCGGACGCCGTCGCTGACGTCGTCGTCGGGGCCGACGGGCTCGCGGCCGTCGAACGTCTCGTGGACCATGCCGATGCCGTCCGCGAGCGTGTCGAGGCTGTACCCGCCCTCCAGCACGAACGCCAGCGCGGCGTCCGTGGCGTCCGCCAGCGACCGGACGCGGTCCGCGAGCAGGCCGTACCCCTCGGTGGTGACGTGCATCCGCGAAATCGGGTCGTGGCGGTGGGCGTCGAAGCCCGCGCTCACGAGGAACACGTCCGGGTCGAAGTCGACGATTGCGGGTTCGAGCAGTTCGTCGAACGCCGCGCAGTAGTCGGCATCACCGGAGCCGGCCGGGAACGGCGCGTTCAGCGTCGTCCCGGCGCCATCGCCCTCGCCGTGCTCGTCTGTGTCGCCGGTGCCCGGGTAGAGGCCGTCCTCGTGAATCGACGCGTAGAAGACGTCGCCGCGGTCGTAGAAGATGTCCTGCGTGCCGTTGCCGTGGTGGACGTCCCAGTCGAAGATGGCGACGCGCTCCGCGCCGAGGTCGTCGAGGGCGTACTGGGCGGCGACCGCCGCGTTGTTCAGGAAGCAGAACCCCATCGCGTCGTCGTGGACGGCGTGGTGGCCGGGCGGTCGGCCGAGCGCGAACGGCGTGTTCCGGCCGTCCGCGCCGTTGACAGCCGCGCGCGTGGCGTCCTTGGCGAGGCCGGCGCTGGCGAGCGCGGCCGGCCACGTCTCCTCGACGGCAGTCGTGTCGGGGTCCCAGTCGCCGCCGCCGCTCTCGCAGAACTCCCGAATCTCGGCGACGTAGTCGGGGTCGTGGACCGCCGCGGCGTCGGCCTCACTGGCGGGCGCGGCGTCCTCGTAGGAGACGCTGTGTCGCTTGGCGAGCCCGCGCTTGATGGCGCGCAGCCGGTCGGGGCTCTCGGGGTGGCGCGGCCCGGGGTCGTGTGCGAGACACGTCTCGCTGAACCCGAATCTCATTCCACGAGCTGGAAGTACGTCTGGACGTCCTCGGCCTGTACGGTGCGTCGGCCGGCGTGCTCGGCGAGCACGGCGGCGCCGTCGGCTGCGTCGGCGGCGTACGACTCCAAGCGGTCCGCGAGCGCGACGCGGGCGTCCTTGGAGACGCGGAACCGGTCGTCGAGGTCGAGGCGCGCGATGCGGTCGACGGGCGCGACCGGCAGCGTGAGGGCGTCCGCGTCGGGCACCTCCGTGACGCCGAAGTCCGCCGCCATCAGGGTCTTCCGACCGTCGTCGGCGGCGCGTTCGGCGGCGACCGCCGCGAGCGATGCGCCGCGGCGCTGGATGCGCCGTGCGAGTTCCTCTGCCGCGTCGGCGCTCACCCGCAAGTCACCCGCGTGTCGCCGGATGATGGTGTCGACCGGCGCGAACGGGAGTTCGACGCTCATGCGTCAACGCGTGGCTGTCGCACGCTTAACTGTTTCCGTTGGGACGGAAACCTCCACGAACGTGAAAACGAGAATCCGTCGCCCGCGGCGGGCGAAGAGGGTTAGTGGAGTTCTTCGGCGCGCAGGCGGCCGTCCCGGAGCAGTCCCCGGACGGTGACCTCCTGCCCGAGCGTGACGTCGGCGTCGGTCTCGACGCTGACGGTCTCCTCGCCGTCGTCGAGGATGACCGGGTTCTGGGCCTGCACGACGACGCCCGTGAACTCGACCTCCTCGCCGTCGTCGGCGTCCGCGTCGCCGTCTTCGTCGTCCTCGCTGGACGCGCTGTCGGCGCTGGGGTCGTTGCCGTCCTCGAACGCCGACAGGCCAGTGGGGCCGTCGTCGGCGTCGTCGCCCGTGGTCGCGCCGTCCGCGAGCGGGATGACTGAGGACTGCCAGCCCGCGGAGGCCTCGATGTCGTCCTGCCAGCCGTCCTGAATCTCCACGTCCACGAACGCGACCTCGTCGCCGGGACCGATGTCGAGGTCGGCTTTGTCGCCCCACAGCGCCACGCGGATGTCGCCCGTGGCGTCTTGGACGCGCACGTTCCGGACTTGGCCCTCGCTGCCGTCGTCGCGGTCGAACGTGCGCTTGGGGTCCGCGGACCGAATCACGCCTGCGATGTCGGCCACGTCGTCGAGTTCGAGGGCGTCGATTGTCGTGGTGTCCGGCACGAACGCCACGTCCGCGTCGACGGGCTCAACCGCGCCGCGCTCGCCGACGTGGAGTTCGAGGCTGCCGTCGCGCTCGCGGACGTAGCCGTCCACGACCTCGACGACCTCGCCTTGGGAGAGTTCCGTCGCCGTCTCCGCCTGCTCGTCCCACAGCGTCACGCGCACGCGCCCCGTCTCGTCGCCGAGCACGACGTTCGACACCTTCCCCTCGCTGCCGTCGTCGCGGTCGAACGTCCGCACGTCCTCCGTGCCGAGCACTTCGCCCGTGAGGTTCACGTCCGAGATACCAAGCGAGAGGTCTTCGACGCGGTACTCGTCTTGCACCTGCACGTCGACGTCCTCGTCGTTGTCCACCTCCACTTGGTCGGCGCTGACCTCGATGCCGTTGTAGCCGTCCTTCGGGCGGCCCTTCACGCGGAGCACGTCGCCGACCTCCAGTTGGTCTTTCGCGCCCTCGGCCTGCTCGTCCCACAGCGACAGCCGGACGCTGCCGGTCTCGTCGGCGACGTCGACGTTCACCACGCGGCCCTCGGGGTTCTCGTCGTCATCCTCGCGCTCGAACGTCCGCACGTCGCCGATGCTGGTCACCTTCGCGATGAACTTCACCTCGTCCATCTCCGGCTCCACGTCGGCGACGCCGTTGACCTCGCCGTCCTCGAGCTCGTGGGCGATGAGCATGGCGGCCGTCTCCTCGTCGGCCAGTCCGCCCATCTGTTCGACCTTCGACTCGACGGCGTCCCGGAACTCCTCGAGGGACACGTCGGTGTCGAGGTCCCCGTAGACGTCCTCGATGTCGTCGCCCATAATCGTAGTTCACTCCAGACGCGAGCCGCGCATAAGCGTTGTCCTTGCCGAATTACGCCGTCTCCGTCCGTCGATTGTCGGTGGCACGAGTGCAGGTGGCGCGCCATCCGGGTTGAATCTGTGGCCCGACGGCTGGACCCCGAATCGTAACCGCTTTACGTAAGTCGGGGCTACGACAGAGTGAGTCCGGATAGGGTAGTGGACTATCCTCTTGGCTTGCGGAGCCAGGGACCGGCGTTCAAATCGCCGTCCGGACGCTACATTCTCGCGTCACAGCGACCGCGAGCGACTGCTGTGTCGCTCGCGTCGTGCAGTCCCGTAGTTCCGTCAGGCGATTTGAGCGAGAGCGTCGCAGCCCGTGCAGCCGAGCGAAGCGAGGCGAACCGGAACGTCGCTCCCAGTTCAAATCGCCGTCCGGACGCTCTTCACTACGTTCATCACGTCCGACGAGCCCACGCTCACTCCGTTCGCGTGGACGCCAGCAGACCGAGGTCTGCTGAACCGCCGAGCAAGCTCGGCGACGCCGTCCGGACGGTCGCTCTCCACACAACGCCCGTGAGCGACGCTGGTGTCGCTGACAGCGCGCGATTCGGGCAGGAAGTTCTTAGCCGTGGACCGAGTACGGGGGGAGCATGAGCGAGGACCGGCCGGTGCTGGCAATCGACCCGCACGTCCACTCGGAGGGGTCGTACGACGCCAACGAGCCCGTGGAGCTCATCCTCGAGCACGCCAGCGACATCGGCCTCGACGGCGTGGTGGTGACCGACCACGACGAAATCGAGGAGTCGCTGCGGGCGGCGGAGTTGGCGCCCGAGTACGGGCTGGTCGGGATTCCGGGCGTGGAGGTGTCGACGGCGGCGGGGCACGTGTTGGCGCTCGGGGTCACGGAGCGCCCGGAGCGCGGGCAGTCGTTCGAGGCGACCGTGGAGGGCATCCGCGAGCAGGGCGGGGTGGCGGTCGTGCCGCACCCGTTCCAGCGGAGCCGTCACGGCGTGCGGCGGCGGAACCTCGGAGAGTGTGACGGCATCGAGGTCTACAACTCGATGGTGTTCACGGGCTACCGGAACCGCCGCGCGCGCCAGTTCGCGCAGCGCCACGGCTACCCGCGGTTCGGCGCCAGCGACGCGCACTCGATTCGGAACGTCGGCCGGGCGTACACGGAGGTCGCGCTCCCGGGCGTCGACCCGGGGACACCGGCCAGCGAGATTCCGACCGAAACCGTGCTGGCGGCGCTGCGCGCGGGCGAGACGGACATCCGGGGGAAGCGGACGCCGATTCACCGGAGCGCGCGCCAGTACGCGAAGGGCGCGGCCCGGAAGAGCGCGTACCTGTTGACGAAGCGGCTGCCGTACGTGCGGCCGTGGCCGGCGTCGATGGACAGCGCCTGACGAAACGCGTTTGCGTGCGGCGGGCGAACCCGGGGTATGGACGCGGCGCTGCATGCGGGAGTCGCAGTTCACAACGCCGGCCACTACCACGCCGCCCACGACGCGTGGGAGCGGGAGTGGCTCGGCCTCGACGACGGACGCGACGAGCGACTGCTGCACGGGCTCATCCAGTTCTCGGCGGCAATCCACCACGCCCGCGACCGGAACTGGGCGGGCGCAGTCGGGCTCTGCGAGAGCGCGGGCGAGTACCTCGCCGACCTTCCGCCGGACTACCGCGGTGTGAACGTCGCCGCGGTGCGGGCGTACGTGGCCGCGCTCGGGCGCGACCCGGAACGCGTCGAGCGCGCGTCGCCGCCGCGACTGACGTACGACAGCCGCGCGCTCGAATTGGCGGACTTGGACGCGCCGGCCGGTGTCGAGGCGGCGGTCGCGCTCGGCGACGCGCTGGGCTACGACGAGGACGTGCTTGAAGCGGGCGCGGAGTACGCCCGCGAGGGACTCGCTGACGGGGAGCTGAACGAGTACGGCGTGTTGCTCTGTGACTTCGTCACCGAGGCCGAGCAGCGCGCGCTCGTGGCGACGCGGCTCCGCCAGCACGTCCAGCGGCGCCAGCGCCGAGAAGAGGACGTCGCGGGCTTATTCGATTAGGCGTACGTCTGGTAGGCGACAATCGCGGCGACACCGAGACACGCAACGCCGAGCGCGCGCACCACCCACGCCCACGTGTCGGGGACGGACGGGTCGGTGCCGTAGTCGCCGCGGCGGCCGCGGGTCGGGCGCGTGAACACGGAGAGGCGGACCACTGTCCGCGGCGCGAGAAGCATCGCGACGCCGAGGGCGGCGCCGAGGACGACCGCGAGGAGCGCGCGGAGGTCGGCCATCTACGAGCGGAGGCGCTGGATGCGCTTCTCCATCGGCGGGTGCGTGGAGACGAGCTTCTGGAGGGCGCCCCGGCTGGGGCTGTCGATGCAGAGCGCGCTCACCTGCTGGTCGACGCCGTCGTCGCCGCGCCCGCGACCGCGGCCGCGACCGCGGCCACGGCCGCGCTGGGCGGTCTGGGACGCCTGCTGGCTCTGTTGGTTGCCTTGGTGAATCTTTTCGAGCGCGCGGGCGAGCGGTTCGCCCTGCCCGATGGCGCGCTTGGCGTCGGCGTCGGCGACGTACTCGCGGTAGCGGGAGATGGCGAGCACGAACAGCATCACGACGAACTGCACGATGTTGCCGACGACGATGGCGAGGAAGAAGTCCGCGAGGTCGTTGTCCCCCGTGAAGAGGACGACGTACTGGGCGACGATGCCGACGATGGAGGCGATACCCTGCCCGAGCACCATCATGACGACGTCGCGATTGTCGATGTGCGCGAGCTCGTGAGCGATGACGCCTTCGAGCTCGTCGCGTTCGAGCAGTTGGATGAGTTCGCGGGAGATGACGACGGTACCGTCGCCGCGGCGGCCGACCGCGAACGCGTTCGGCACGCCCATGTTGGCGATTTTCAGGGCGGGCTTTTTCATGTCCTTCTCGCGGCAGACCTTCTCGACGAACTGGTGAATCTGCTGGTACTCCCGTTCGTCCAAGTCCTCGGCGCCGACGCTCCGCAGCGCCGACCACTTCCCGATCTTGTACTGGACGCCGACCAGCAGGACGCTGCCGAGGAGGGCGATGCCGAGGATGGTGTTGGACTGCCCGAAGAAGAACCACGCGGCGGCCACTGCCACCGAGTAGAACGCGAAGAGGATGGCACCGACGACGGCCATCCGTAGCTTGAGTCCGGGGTGTCGCATACGGGTGAGTTGTTCACTCACACGTATAAATCCATCCCACCGAGTGACGCCGCGAAGCGTCCGCTATCGGGCGATTACGCGAGGGACTCGTCGCGCTCCGAGGAGGGCGGGCGAGGTCAGGCGACGTGCTCGTCGCCGTCCCAGTGCGCGGAGTTGTCCCGCGGGTCGTAACCCAAGACCTTGGGTTCGTTTTGGGCTGCAACACTTTCGCGTGAAGCTATACAGTTCTGCTAGGACGCTTCAAGACTTGGGTTAGAATGTTCAAGAAGGCGCCTACTCAAGTAAGATAATCAGCCTAAATTGGCTGTCAAGATTTATTACCCTGGTATTACCATTCAAAGGTATGACGACAAAGGAGGATCTGCTTAGGGAGCTTGATTTTGGCAGTGTTGATGCCGAATCTGAAGAGGAGTTAGCTAAGCGGTTTGTCCGTACCCAAGGATTTGGAAGTATAGCTGATAAAAAGAAGTTGATAATTCTCGGACCAAAGGGATCGGGAAAAAGCGCCATATTCCGGCTTTTCACTGACTTCACCCCAGAAACTAGGGAACTGTTGGGCGATGACTTCCCAGATAACACACATATTGTGAAAGCAACTGGTGGTGACGATGTGAGGAGCATCGACGATCAAAGTTTGCAACAGATGATGAGACAGGATGAATTCTCTTACGAGCGCTTCTGGCGGATTTATATTGGTCTCAAAACTGCGTCTCGGCTCGGTGAAGAGGGATACGAGTCAGACGGGGAGCTGGGGGAGGTACTACGAGCGTTTGATGAACAGTCAGACTGGCGAATTATACCAGCCCTCAAAACAATCTGGGAGAAGGTGGTGGGTAGTCCCCCATCAGATGGGAGGATATCATACGGGAAGTTCTCCATTAAGTTTAGTAGTGGGAATAAGTTGGACATTGGCCGGTTATTAGAGGAGGAACAGAGGATTTTGGAAGAGAATGGAGAATCCGTCTGGTTGATGTTAGACCGGATTGACGAACTTCGGAGCAAAAATCTAGATGAGAGAAAAGAGTTGTTGGAAGCTCTTTTCAGAACTCAAATCAACTTCATGGGGAGGTTCGAGAACATAAACCTGAAAATCTTCCTCCGTACGGATATTTGGAATGAGTTACACTTCACTAACAAGAGTCATATAGTTGATAAGAGAATAGAGTTGAATTGGAATGACACTCAGCTACTGAGGTTAATTAATAAAAGAATGATCCAGCCTGAGTTAATTAAAGGCGGGATTGAGGAGTCTCTAGGGATGGATATCGAAGAATCAGAGCTAGAGAAATATGATAGAGAAACGCAAGAGGACATTTTCTATTCCGTTTTTGAGGACCAAGTGTATAGCGGCCCAAGGGAAGCAGACCTCTTTGACTGGATGACAAAGCGAATACGTGATGGGCATGGCGGAAAGTATCCGCGAGAGTTAATCTCTTTCTGTAACGAGGCAACACGGCTTCAATTGCAGAAGGATGATAACTCCGGGGACCGGCTAATTGCTGGACTCACGGTGAGAGATGCATATAAGAAGGTTTCTGCCCAACGTGTGAATACGTACCTTACGGAGTTCCAAGAATTAGATGAGCATTTTGATAGGTTTGATGGTAGGAACAAAGCTGAATTCTCACATGGCGAGCTACTGAATATGTTTGATGACTTGGAGCCACAACCAGAAGATGCTATAAAACGGATGGTTGATATCGGGTTCTTTGAAGAAAAACGAGAGGGAGATGGCGGGAGAATATACCGAATTCCTCGGCTCTATCGGGATGGTATAGGCCTCGTTCTCAAGGGCCGTCCATAGCTCAGGAGTAAATTGAGTGGTTTTTATGCAGAATTACATGCTAGCGGTCGCTAAACGTAACCGGAAGAACTAGAACCTGTACGCCATACTTAGAATCGAACCGCCAGATGGCGACCACCCACCGAGATACCGTGTATGCCTACGAGACTGGGGCGCGAGAACCAGTGCTAATCTCGTTTTCTCTAATGGACTTAACTACCGCCAGAGACATTCTCGTCGCCGTCCCAGTGCGCGGAGTTGTCCCGCGGGTCGTAGCCCAAGACCTCGCGGGCGCGCTCCAGCGAGTAGTATTTGCGGTCGTTGTCGGAGATGCCGTAGACGATTTCGTAGCCGTAGTCGGCGCTGAGACAGCAGTCGAAGAGGTGCGCGCAGTCGCGGTGGGAGAGCCACATGGCTTGGCCGCGCTCGTAGTCGATCGGCGGGTGGCCCTCGGTGAGGTTGCCGATGCGGACCGCGACGAACGAGAGGTCGTGTTCGTCGTGGTAGTACCGGCCGAGCGTCTCGCCGGCGGCCTTCGAGACGCCGTAGAGGTTGCCGGGCCGCGGGAGCTCCGTGCCGTCGAGGCGGAAGTCGTGGTGTTCGCGGTAGAGGTCGGGCTTGCGCTCGGGCTCGTAGTTGCCGACGGCGTGGTTCGAGGACGCGAACACGAACTTCTCGACGCCCGCGTCGACGGCGGCGTCGAGGATGGTCTGCGCGCCGTCGATGTTGTTCCGGAGGACGCTCTCCCACGGCGCTTCGGGGCGCGGGTCGCCCGCGAGGTGGACGACCGCGGCGACGCCGTCGACGGCCTCGCGGACGGCGTCCGCGTCGGTGACGTCGCCGACGACGACCTCGTGGTCGGTGTCGCCCGTGGGGGGTTCGCGGTCGAACAGCCGCCAGTCGTAGTCGTCGCCGAGGCCGTCGAGGATGGCCTGCCCGACGCGGCCCGCGGCGCCAGTGAGGAGAACCGGCTCGTCCATTCGATTGGGAGTCTGGACGAGCGCCGCAATGAAAGGTGCGGTTCCGGCGGCGAGCGGGAGGCGACAACGATTAGCCGCGGCCGGCCGAGCGTCCGGTATGGCAACCGACGCCCAGCAGGCGTGTTTCGAGGCGGGCATCAAGTTCGGCGCGCTCTACCACCAGTTCGCGGGGACACCGGTGAGCCCCGAGAGCGCGCCGAGTCTGGAGACGGCCATCGAGGAGTCCATCGAGAACCAGCCGTTCTGCGAGGGCGTGACGGTGGACATCCTCACGGAGAAACTGGACACGGAGCACGGCTACACGGAGCTGACGGGCGAATACATGGAAGTCGAGGTCGTCATCGACTACGAGGGCACGGAAGTCGTCGCGGAGATGGCGATGCAGGAGGGGTACCCGCTGATGGAGCTGGCGAGCGTGGAGTAACTGGCGGGCACGAGCGACTGGCCAGCGTGAGTGAGCGGCGAGCGAGCCGCGTACGCGTCCGCTCCGGGGCGGGCTTTTAAGCCGGATGCGGGCGAACCACGGGACATGAGCCAATCATCGCTGGACGACGACGAACTGTTCGGGGAGGCCGCCGAGGAGATGCGCGCGGACGTGGAGGACGCGCTGGCGGCCGCTCGCGCGGAACTGCCCGCGGCCGACGACGTCTGGGCGGTCGAGGCGGACAACACGCTCGGCGTGCTGAACGCGCTCCGGTCGGCGCTGGACGCCGAGGACGTCGAGTCCCACCTCCGGGACGCGAAGAAAGCGTTCGTGGTGGGCGAGCGCGCGGACGCCTTCGAGGACGCCGACGACTTGAAGGCGGAAATCGACGCCGTCGAGGACGTGCTCGCGGACATCGAGACCGCCCGGGAGCAGGTCGGCGAGCTCGCGTCCACGGTGCCGGCGCTGCGCTCCGCGCTCGAAGACGCCCACGGCGAGAGCGAGGACGAGAACGACGAGGACGGCGACGAAGCAGAGTAGCGCTACTTGTGCGGCGGCCGGCTCGGGTCGCGGTGCGCGACCGCGTCCAGTAGGTCGCAGAGGGCGTCCGCGGCCAGCGACAGCAGTTCTTCGCCGCGGTCGGCGTCGCCCGCGGCGGGGTCGCCGACGACGCCGTTCTCCGTGAACTCCGCGCTGTCGACGGCGAGGTTCGCGTGCGACTGCCACTCCCCCCAGCCGTCGCTGGCGCCGTCGCTGGCTTCCTCGACGCGGTCCTCGCGGACGAGCTTCGGGTGGCTGTGCCGGAGGAACGCGGTCTCCAGCGGGCCGGCGTGGCCCATGTCGTCGCTGTGGTCGCCGACAGCGTCGAACCACGTGAACGGCACCGCGTACGCGTCGCCGTCGCGGGTGACGCGCTGGCAGGCCTCGCCGAGCGCGGGGACGTTGCCGCCGTGGCCGTTCACCACGACGACGCGGTCCCAGCCGTGGCTAGCGAGGCTCGCCGTCACTTCGCGGACGTTCGCACGGAACGTCTCCGGGGAGACCCACAGCGTCCCCGTGAACTGGCGGTGCTCCTCGGAGACGCCGACGGTCAGCGGCGGCGCGACCACGACCTCGCGGTCGTAGTTCGACGCCGCGGTCTCGGCGACGGTCTCGGCGGTGACGTGGTCGGTGCCCAGCGGCGCGTGCGGGCCGTGCTGTTCCGTGCTCCCGACTGGGAGCACGGCGAGGTTCGTGTCGAGCGCGTCGGCGTCCGTCCACGTCGCGTCCGCGAGTCGCATACGCGGCCCAACGCACGCCCCCACTTTGTAGGCTCGGCCTCCGGCGAGCTAGTCGTCGCCGTCCGCGTCGTCGACATCGACGTCGGCGGTGCGCTCGGCGGCGCGCTCGATGAACTCGTCGGGGAGTTCGTCGATTTCGCCGGCCTGCACGCCCCAGAGGTTCGCGTAGAGGCCGTCCTGCGTGAGCAGGTCGTCGTGGGTGCCGCGCTCGACGATTTCGCCGCCTTCGAGGACGACAATCTTGTCGGCGTCCTTGATGGTGGAGAGGCGGTGCGCGATGGAGAACGTGGTGCGGTCCTCCGTGAGGCGGTCAAGGCTGCGCTGAATCAGCATCTCCGTCTCGGTGTCGACGTCGCTGGTGGCCTCGTCGAGAATCAGAATCTCGGGGTCCTTGAGGATGGCCCGGGCGATGTCGACGCGCTGGCGCTGGCCGCCGGAGAGTTTCACGCCGCGCTCCCCGACCTTCGTGTCGTAGCCGTCGGGGAGGTTCGTGATGAACTCGTGGGCCTCCGCGGCCTTCGCGGCTTCTACGACGTCCTCGCGGTCGGCGTCGAAGGTGCCGTACTCGATGTTCTCCATGACCGTGCCGTAGAACAGGAACGTGTCTTGGCTGACGTAGCCGACGTGCCGGCGGAGGCTCGGCAGCGTCACCTCGGAGATGTCCTGTCCGTCGATGCGGATTTCGCCGTCGTCGACGTCGTACATCCGCAACAGGAGCTTCAGCACCGTGGACTTCCCAGCGCCAGTGGGACCGACGAGCGCGAGCGTGTTCCCGCCCTCGACCTCGAAGTCGATGTCCTCGACGATGGGCTCGTCGTCGTAACCGAACGACACGTCGTCGTAGACGACACCGCCGTCGTCGACGTCGAGCTCCGCGGCGTCCGGGTTCTCCTCGATGCGCGCGGGCTCGTCCATCAGCCCGAAGATGCGCTCGCTGGACGCCTTCGCGCGCTGGTACATGTTGATGATTTGGCCGAACTGCGCCATCGGCCAGACGAACTGCTGGCTGAGCTGGATGAACACGACGAACTCACCGGCGGACAGCGAGCCGGACATCAGCGGCGGCGGGCCGACGAGCACCCAGTAGCCGCCGACGAGGAACGTCAGTACGAAGCCGACGCCGGAGATGATGCGCAGCGCCGGGAAGAACTTGATGCGGATGGTGATGGCGCCCCAGTTCGCGTCGAAGTATTCCTGCGAGACGCCCTCGACGCGCTCGGACTCGTAGGACTCCGTGTTCGACGTCTTGATGACTTGGATGCCGCCGAGGTTGTTCTCCAGCCGCGAGTTCAGGTGGCCGACCGACGAGCGCACGTCGGCGTACTGGGGCTGAATCGCCTTCACGAAGCGGTACGTGAACCACGCGATGATGGGCACCGGCAGCATCGTGATGAGCGCGAGCTGCCAGTTGTAGACGAACAGCACGACGCCGATGGCCACCACCATCACGGAGAGCCGGAACACGGAGTTCATCCCGTCATTGAGGAACCGCTCCAAGCGGTTGACGTCGTTCGACAGGATGGACATCATCTCGCCGGTCTGCTTGGTGGCGAAGAAGTCCATGTTCAGGCGCTGCATCTTGTCGTAGGTGTCGGTACGGACGGCGTGCTGGATGTGCTGGGAGAAGGAGTTCCATCCCCAGTTGCGCAGCCAGTGAAACGCCGCGCCGACGAGGAACGCGCCGGCGATGGTCGCCACCGCGGCGTACAGTTCTTGCGTGCGCGTCGCGGGCCGCAGCGACGCCGGGAGGAACGGGAGGAACGACCGTCCCTGCGTCAGCGCGTCGACGGCGTACCCGAGCATGATGGCGGGCACGAGGTCGAGCACGCGAGCGAAGATGCTGGCGACGAGACCGACCAGCGCCGCCACCCAGTTGTCCCGCCCGTACGCGTCGAACAGGCGGTACATCGCGTTGTCGACCTCTTCGCGTTGCTCCTCGAAGGGGTCGTCGTCTTCTGTCGCGGTACTCATTCTCGTTGGGAGAAGTGTCGGCCCGACAAAAGCACTTCCCTACGAATCGAAACACGCCGGTACCGCGTGCTACGCCTCGATTCGAATCCGGTCCCCGACCTCGACGCCGTGCTCGGTCGTCCAGTCGTAGGGCACCTCCAACACCCACCTGCCGACGCCGCGGTACCGCGTGAGGTCCTCGTTGTCTTCCTCGACGGGCGCGTGGTGAATCGACGTGATGCGACCGTTCGCGCCCACGTACACGATGTCGATGGGGAAGGCCATCGACCGCATCACGTACGCGTGACTGCCCTCGCTGTCGTAGACGAACAACATCCCCGCGTCGGGGCCGAGCGACTCGTGCTCGCTCAGGCCCGTGTAGCGCTCGCTCTGCGTGTCTGCGACCTCGACCGTGACGTTCCCGAGTTCGGTGCCGTCCTCCTCGGCGACGAACACCTGCGTCGCGTTCCCCGCCTCGGTCGCGGTCCCCGGCGCCGACGCGCCCCCACCCGGGAACCCCGCGCAGCCGGCGACTACGAGCAAGCAGACGACCGCGAGCGTGCGCCCGACCATACCCCGGATACGACCGCCCGCGATTTGGGCGTTCCGCCGAAAGGAAACCGTTTAGGCCGCGGCCCGACTGCTCTCGAACGAGGGTTCGTGGTCTAGCTGGTTATGACGCGGCCTTTACAAGGCCGAGGCCGGTGGTTCGAATCCGCCCGAACCCACTCAGTTTCTGCGACGAACGAACGTGAGGAGCGAAGCGAGTGTGAGGGCGGTTCGGACTCTGGAAGACAAACGAAGTGAGTCTTCCACCAGTGAGAATCCGCCCGAACCCATTTCAGTGAACCGACGCCGCTCAGCGACTGCCCTGTCGCTGAGTGCGTCGTGGCGTCGGAAATTGGTGAGAAAGGATTCGAACCCTGCGAGACGAGCCAAGCGAGTCTCGCATCGGTGAGAATCCGCCCGAACCCACTCCGTTTCTGCGACGAACGAACGCGAGAAGCGACAGCGACCCCCCTACGTCACGAACACGGCACCGTCCGAGGAGCGTGTGCGCGAGCGGCGGGCGACGGCCCGTCGACTCAGTCCACGAGGTGACAGGCGGCCTCGCGCTCGCCGTCGCCGAGGCGAGGGTTCTCGCGCTCGCAGACCGTCTCGAAGCGCTCCCGGAGGCGCTCGCGGGCGGCGGCTTCGTCGTTGTCGGCGAGCGACGCGAACGCGTCGTCGAGGGCGTCGGCGGCCGCCGGGGGAACGTCATCGGGGACGCGTTCGCGCCACTCGTCGGCGGCCGCGACGTCGTCGGCGTCGAGGTCGCCGCTGTCGAGGTGGTCGCGGATGTCCGTGATGGCCCGGAACGCCGACTGGTCGATGTCGAGGTCGTCGGGGGGAATCACCGCCGGGCAGCGCGTGCGGAAGCGACAGCCCGAGGGCGGGTCTCGGGGCGACGGGACGTCCCCGGAGAGCGTGGTTATCTCTCGGTCGGCTTCCGCGGTCTCGGGTCGCGGGACGCTCTCGAGGAGCGCGCGCGTGTACGGGTGCTGTGGGCGCTCGAAGATGTCCGCGACGGGACCGGTCTCGACCAGCTCGCCGAGGTACATGACGGCGACGCGGTCGCAGACGTGGCGGACGACCGAGAGGTCGTGGGCGATGAGGAGGTAGGTGAGCCCGAACTCCTCCTGGAGGTCGTCGAGGAGGTTCAGAATCTGGGCCTGCACGCTCACGTCCAGCGCACTCACGGGCTCGTCCAGCACGAGGAAATCCGGCTCCAGCGCGAGCGCCCGCGCAATGCCGACGCGCTGCTGCTGGCCGCCCGAGAACTCGTGGGGGTAGCGGTCGAACTGGTCGGCTGAGAGGCCGACGCGTTCGAGCAGGTCCCGGACTCGCTCCTCGCGGTCGTCGGGCGTGCCGACGCCGTGGACGTCGAGAGGTTCACGGACGATTTCGCCCGCGGTCATCCGGGGGTCGAGGCTGCCGTAGGGGTCCTGGAAGACGATGCCCGCGCGCTTCCGGAACGCCGTGAGGTCGTCGCCGGAGAGGTCGGCGACGTCCTCGCCGTCGAACGTGACGGTGCCGCCGGTCGGTTCGCGGAGCCGGAGGACGGTCTCGCCGGTCGTCGACTTCCCGCAGCCGGACTCCCCGACGAGCCCGAGCGTCTCGCCCTCGCGGACCTCGAAGCTCACGCCGTCGACGGCCTGCACGGCCGTCGGGTCGCGCCGGAGAACGGTGTCCAGCAGGGAGTCCCGCTCGTAGTAGTGCTTCTGGAGGTCCGAGACCTCGAGCAGCGGGTCACTCACCGTCGCCCACCTCCTCGTCGAAGTGGCCGTCGGCGAGCGCCCGCGACTCATCGTACTCGCGGTCCGCGAGGTAGCACTTCGCGGTGTGTTCGCCGCCGTCGCCGGCGTCGAACTCGGCGGGGTCCTCCAAGCACTCCTCCATGGCCTTCGGGCAGCGGTCCGCGAAGTAACAGCGGTCGTCCATCTCCGCGTCGAGGAGACTCGGGACGCTGCCCTCGATGGGGTCGAGGCGGGCGTCGGGGTCGTCGAGGTCGGGGACGCTCTCGACGAGTCCGCGCGTGTACGGGTGGACGTGGTCGTCGAAGATGTCCGCGAGGGTGCCGCGTTCGACGACCTCCCCCGCGTACATCACGCCGATGCGGTCGGCCATCCGAGCGATGACGCCGAGGTTGTGCGTGATGAGAACGATGCTGGTGTCGCGTTCGTCTTGAATCTCCCGGAGGAGGTCCAGAATCTGGGCCTGAATCGTCACGTCCAGCGCGGTCGTCGGCTCGTCGGCGACCAGCAGGTCGGGTTCGCCGGCGAGCGCCTGTGCGACCATCGCGCGCTGGAGCATCCCGCCGGAGAACTCGTGGGGGTACTCGCGGGCGCGGTCCTTGGCGTCCGGGATGCCGACGTCCTCCAGGAGAGAGACCGCGCGCGCCCACGACTCGTCGGAGACGTACTCGCGGGTGGGGACGACGCTGTCGAGGAGGAGCGACCCGAGCCCGTACCCCTGCGTCCGCGAGCGCGTCGAGCGCGGGTTCGCGCTTGCGCGGCGCTGGACCTCGACGGCCTCGGCGATCTGTTCGCCGACGGTCACCGACGGGTCCATGCTCGTCATCGGGTCCTGGAATATCATCGAGAACGACGGCCCGCGGAGCGCGCGCCGGGCGCGCTTGGGGAGGCGGACGACGTCGACGAAGTCGCCGTCGACGAACTCGCCGCTGTACTCGTCGGCGAGCTCGGGGTTCCGGTACCAGATTTCGCCGTCCGTGATGCGGCCCGGGGACTCCACGAGGTCGAGCAGGGACAGGGCGGTGACGCTCTTCCCGGAGCCGGACTCCCCGACGATGCCGAACACCTCGCCGTCTCGCACGGTGAACGAGACGTCCTCGACGGCGTTGACCTGTCCCTCCTCCGTGAAGAAGCGCGTCGAGAGGCCGCGGACGCGGAGCAGGTCGTCGCTCACACGCCACCCTCCCCCTCGACGCCGGGGTCGAGGGCGTCCCGGAACCAGTCACCGAGGAAGTTCACGCTCATCACCGCGAGCACGATGCCGATGCCGGAGAACGTCGCCACCCACCACGCCTCTGCGAGGTAGCTCTGGCCGTTCTGGATGTTGAACCCCCAGGAGAGCGTCGTCCCGGAGAACCCGAGGAACGAAAGCGAGCTCTCCAGGAGGATGATGGCCGCGACCTGCGTCGTCGCGAGCACGAGGATGGGCGTCAGCGCGTTCGGGAACACGTGCTTGCGGACGACGTGGACGTCGCTGGCGCCGATGCTGCGGGCGGCTTTCACGTACTCCTCCTCGGAGACGGTCAGCGCCTCGCCGCGAGCGATGCGCGCAAGCCACACCCAGTTCACGAGGCCGACGACGAGCACGACCGTCCCGGGGATGGTGAACGTCGGCGGCATGTTCGGCGCGAGGCCGAGCGCCACCCAGGGGTCCGGCACCTCGATGGTCGCGGTGCCGAACAGGCCGACGAGGGAAACCGCGAGCACGAGCGACGGGAACGCGAGCATCACGTCGGCCGCGCGCATCAGCGCATCGTCGACGTTCCCGCCGTAGAACCCCGCGGTGAGGCCGACGGGGACGCCGATGACCGCGGCGACGAGCACGCCCAGCAGACCGACGACGAGCGACGTGCGCGCGCCGTAGATGACCCGCGAGAGGACGCCCTGGCCGAGCCCGTTCGTGCCGAGCGGGTACGACGGCGACGCGGCGACGAACGTCGTGTTCTGGACGGTCTCGACGGAGCCGTTGACCATCTGCGTCGTCGACACCGTGCGCGACGCGCTGAACCCCAGCGGCGGCAGGAACTCCAAGTCGAGGTGCTGGGCGGTCGGGTTGTGGGGCGCGAGCAGCGGCGCGAACACCGCCACGAGGACGACGCCGCCGAACAGGACGGCGCCGACCTTCGCGAGCGCGCTCCGGCGGAACTCCCGCTTGAGGTTCCGCCACGTGCGCGGCGACATCACGGCGACCACCCCGCGAGCGCGGTCACTCCGCGGTCACCTCCGGACTGACGTACGCGTACAGTGCGTCGACGGCGGTGTTGACGACGACGAACCCGCCGCTGACGATGATGAGACACCCCTGGAGTATCATCCACTGCTGTTGGTTGATGGCGTCGATGAGCAGGCTCCCCAGTCCGGGCAGGTCGAAGACCCGCTCCGTGATGACCGCGCCGCCGACGAGCGTCCCGAGCTGGAGGCCGAGGACGGTGACGACGGGGATGAGCGTGTTCTTCAGCGCGTGCCGGTAGCGGACCAGCGCCTCCGGCAGCCCCTTCGCGCGCAGCGCGGTCACGTAGCTCTCTCCGAGTTCCTCGAGCATCCCGGAGCGCGTGAGCCGCGTGACGAGCGCGGTGAAGTACGTTCCGAGCGTCACCGCGGGGAGCGTGATGTGGGCGAGCCACTCGACCAGCCACCGGGTCTCGCCGACGACGAGGTGACGCAGGGCGTCGACGAACAGCACGGTCTCGCCGTTCACCTCCGCGAGGCCGCTCGTCGGGAACACGTTGAACTGCACCGCGAGCAGCAACACGAGCATCACGCCCAGCCAGAAGTTCGGCGTCGAGATGCCGACCAGCGAGAGCGTCGTCGCGGCGTAGTCGGTCGGCTGCCGGTGGTTCACCGCGCTGACGACGCCCAGCGGGACCGAGATGACGACCGCGACGACCGTCGACGCGACGGCCAGCTCGAGACTCACTGGCAGCGCGCCGAGGACCTCCGCGGAGACGCTGGTGCCGCGGGCGTACGACTGGCCCATGTCGAGATGCGCGAGGTCCCAGAGGTACCGGCCGTACTGGACGTACAGCGGCTCGTCGAGCCCGTACGACTCCGCTATCGCCTGCCGGAGCTCCGGGCCGGCGTCCAGGGGCGCGATGAACGCAACCGGGTCCCCCGGCGTGATGTACCGGAGCGCGAACACCACCGTGACGACCGCCCAGACGACGAACAGGCCCTGCAGGCCCCGCTTCGCGAGGAAGCGTGCGTACCCCATCGACGGTCACTGCGCGAGACTGATGGCGTACGCGTCGATGCGTTCGTCGTTCCGGGCCGTCCACTCGATGCGGTCCGACGTCCCGTAGACGCTGTACTGGCGGTTCAGGAAGATCCACGGCGCTTCGTCGTGGCACAGCTGGTTGGCCTCCCGGAGGAGTCGCTCGCGCTCGTCGGTGTCCGTCGTGCTGTTCGCGTCCTCGACGAGCTGGTCGAGGTCGTCGTTCTTCCAGGACGTCAGCGAGCCGTCGCTGGTCAGCGTCGGGTTGATGGTCTGGCTCGCGTCGAAGGTCGCGTTCCCCCACCCGATGAGGTAGAAGTCCGGCCCGGTGGTGATGTCCGAGTCCGTGAGTTCGCCCGCGAGCGTCGAGAACGTCCGCTGGTTGACCGAACACGAGACGTTCGGAAGCTCGTCGATCATGCCCGCGACCGACCGAGCGATCTGGAGGTCCTTCAGGTACCGGCCGACCGGCGTGTGGAGTTCGATTGACACGCCGGCGTGGCCGCTCTCCTCGACGAGCTGCTCGGCCTTGTCGGGGTCGTAGGGGTACGGGTCGATGTCCGCTTCGTACCCGAAGAACGGCTCCAGCGTGGGCTGGCCGGTCTGACCGCCGGCGCCCTGGAGCGCGCTGTCGATGATGCTCTCGAGGTCGACCGCGTAGTTCATCGCGCGGCGGAACTCCGGCGAGGAGAACGGCTCCACGGTCGCCTTCATCGCGTTGTAGAGGACGCGGGTACTGCCGACCGCTTCGACGGACGCCTCGGAGTCCTCGACGCGGGAGAACGACTCCGGCGGCACGTTGACGACGAGGTCGGTCTCACCGGCGACGAGCTGGTTGACGCGGACGCCGGCGTCGGACGCGCTCTCGATGGTGAGGTGGCTGACGTCGGCGGGCTCCCGCCAGTAGTCATCGTAGCGCTCGAACTCCACGGACTGGTTCTGCTCGTAGTCCGTCTGCTCGAACGGCCCGGTGCCGTTCATGTGCTGGGCGACGTAGGACTTCTCGTTGTCCTGCACCCACGCCTTCTCGACGACGTCGCAGTAAATGGCGAACTCCGAGAAGACGATGGGGTTGAAGCCGTCCGAGTAGACGTCGACCGCGCGCCCATCGTCCGCGACCTCGGCGCCGGTGACGCCCGCGAGCTGGCCGGCCTGCGGACTCGTGAATCCGGTCTCGTCGTCGACGATGCGGTTGATGGTGTACGCGACGTCCTCCGGCGCGAGTTCGTTGCCGGTCTTGTGGAACGTCGGCCCCTCGCGGATGGTGAAACGGACGTGACCCTCCTCGACGCGTTCCCAGTCGGTCGCCAGCATCGCCGTAATCTCTCCCTCGGCGGTCCGACTCAGCAGCCCCTCGTAGCTCTGGAGCATCGTGATGTCGGTGGGGATGTCGCGGTGGTCGTGGGGGTCGAGCGTCGTCGGCATCGTCCCCTGCGTGATGGTCAGCTCGAACTCCTCGGGCGGCCCCGTCTCCGTCTGTTCGTCGGTCGCCGCCTGCTCCGTCGTCACTGGTTCGGTCGTCGACGCCGCGTCCGAGTCGCCGCCCGACGAACAGCCGGCGACGAGCACGGTGGCTGCGGTACTCCCCGCCGCAGTGAGGAACGTGCGACGAGACTTCCCCGATTGGTTGCCATCTGCTGTCATGTTACGACCTGTCATGGGTGGAGACGGAAATATCATGCGACAGCGACACGAACAACCACACCGGAACACCGGCCCCGCGCCGCGATTCGAAACGCTTTTTCCTACAACTGCCGTCGTCTCGACTGCGCGCCGCCTTAGCTCAGACTGGGAGAGCACTCGACTGAAGATCGAGCTGTCCCCCGTTCAAATCGGGGAGGCGGCACTTCTGTGATTCTAACCGAGGAGCGTAGCGACCAGCGTTCGAATCCGCTGCCCCGACGCGATTTGAGCTCGTGAGTCGCGCGCAGCGAAGCGAGCACGTCTCACGGCGTTCAAATCGGGGAGGCGGCATTTTCCTGTGAACTAAATTCGACAGCGACGGCTCCGCCGCGTCGGGACGCACCAGCTACTATGTGGCTGGTGGTTGTCGCTGGAGCCGTGAACGGACTTCGACAGACGCTGGCTCGGTTCGAGCGGCCGCTGCGGTACGCGATGGGCGCGGTCTACGTGGTCGCGGGCGTGTTACACTTTCTCGTACCGGCGTCCTTCGAGCGGGTGGTGCCGCCGTCGCTGCCGTCGCCGCGAGGACTCGTCTACGTCTCGGGGGTGGCGGAGGTCGGCCTCGGCGTGGGCGTGTTGTTCGAGCGGACGCGCCGGCTGTCGGCGTGGGGCATCGTGGCGCTCCTCGTGGCGGTGTTTCCCGCGAACGTCTACACGGTGACCGACGACGTGGCGGGCGAGCTCGCACCCGACGGAATGGAGGGCGTGGCTCGCGCTGTCGCGTGGGCGCGGTTGCCGTTCCAAGCGGTGCTGGTGGCGTGGGCGTGGTGGCACGCGCGCTTCGACGCGGACGCCGACGCATAATCGAGTGGCGGCGTTCGGGCGACCCCGGAGTGTTGACGGTCGTCCGGAGTCAGGCGCGTACGCGAGCGGTTCGCGGCCGGAACGGGGCGTCTCGGCGCTGAAACGTTTATCAGTGTGTCGCCCCAAGGAGGGGTATGACCTACGACACCGTCGTGTTCGACAACGACGGCGTCCTCGTCGGCCGCACGCGGTACGACGTGCTGCAGGCGGCGACCGAGGACACGTTCGAGCAGTTCGGCGTCACCGACCCCGACCCTGACGACATCGAGGAGATGACCATCGGCGCGACGCCGAAGACCGTCAGCGACGTCTGTAGCCGCTACGGGCTGAAGCCGGGCGAGTTCTGGCCGACGCGCGACCAGACCGCCGCGGAAGCCCAGTACGAGGAAGTCCGGGAGGGCCGCAAGACCCTCTACGACGACCTCGACACGCTCCACGACTTGGACGTCTCGATGGGCGTCGTGAGTTCGAACCAGCAGGCGACCGTCGACTTCGTGCTGGAGCACTTCGGCGTCGACGACCTGTTCGGCGCGGCGTACGGCCGCGAGCCGACGGTGGAGAGCCTGCGCCGGCGCAAGCCCAACTCCCACTACATCGACCAGGCGCTCGCTGACCTCGACGCGGACTCGGCGCTGTTCGTCGGGGACAACGAGTCGGACGTGCGCGCCGCGGAGAACGCGGGCATCGACTCGGCGTTCATCCGCCGCCCCCACCGCCGCGACTGGGAGCTGAACGTGTGGCCGACGTGGGAAATCGACGGGCTCGACGACCTCCACGACATCTGCGCGCCCTGACGGCCGCAGCGTCCCGTTCGACGGCACAGCACCACTCGTTCTGCCGGCGACCGCCGCCGGCGTCACCCGCAAAGGTTATCAACGAGCGGCGCTTCTCTCTGGTCGCAATGGCAACCGGTACGGTTGACTTCTTCAACGACACGGGCGGTTACGGATTCATCGAGACTGACGACGCGGACGAGGACGTGTTCTTCCACATGGAAGACATCGGCGGTCCGGACCTCGAGGAAGGTCAGGAAGTCGAGTTCGACATCGAGGAGGCCGAGAAGGGCCCCCGCGCGACGAACCTCACTCGGCTGTAATTCGGTGACAGGCCAGCGTCGCTGACGCTGGACAGGACGAATCGTTCTTCGACTATTCACGAACCGCGTAGCGACTGCGTTCTCCCGCCAGAAAGGCTACCAGTGAGCGACCCGAGGAGCTACGCGTGCGACCAACCACGCTCGCGTTGGCGGTCGGCGCGGTCCTGTTCGTGCTCCCGATTCCCGGGACGTTCGTCACCGGTGGACTGGTGCTCGCGGTCGCGGCGGTCCTGCGGTACCGGTGACCGCGCGCCCTATTCGAGGCGCGCGCGGTCGTCGGCCGTGAGGTCGAGGTGGCTGGCGGCGACGTTCGTTTCGAGGTGGTCGACGCTGGACGTGCCGGGAATCGGCAGCGTCACGGGCGAGTGGTCGAGCAGCCACGCGAGCGCGACCTGCCGGACGGTCGCGTCGTGGTCGTCGGCGACGGCTTCGAGGTCGGCCTGCTGCTCGCCGAGGTCGCCGCCGCCCATCGGGAAGTACGGGATGAAGCCGATGTCGTAGTCCTCGCAGGCTTCGAGCACGTCCTCGTACTCGCGGTCGACGACGTTGTACGCGTTCTGGACGGTGGCGACGTCGACGATGTCGCGGGCGGTCTCCAGCTGGTCGACGGTGACGTTGCTGAGACCGACGTGGTCGACGAGGCCGTCGTCTTTGAGCTCCGCGAACGCGTGGACGGCGTCCTCGAAGTCGGTGTCGGGGTCGGGGCGGTGGTACTGGTAGAGGTCGATGGAGTCGACGCCGAGGCGGTCGACGGACGCCAGCGCCTGATTCTTGATGTAGTCGGGGTCGCCGTGGGGAATCCAGTCGCCGGTGGCGTTCCGCAGCAGGCCGGCCTTGGTGGCGACGACGGCGTCGTCGGTGATGCCGGCCTCCCGGATGAGGCGCTCGCTGACGCCGGGGCCGTAGGAGTCGGCGGTGTCCACGAAGTCCACGCCGAGGTCGACGGCGTGCTGGAGGACGTCGCGGGCGTTGGCCTCGTCGTCGGGGGAGCCGATGACGTCGGGGCCGGTGATGCGCATCGCGCCGAAGCCGAGCCGGTGGACGGTCAGTTCGCCGCCGATATCGAACGTGTCGCTTCCGTTGTCGGTTGCCATACAGGGGCGGTCGATAGCCTGTCGCTTAGGTGTTGATGAAACGGACTCGCTCGCCGCGGTCAGGGCTCCCACTGGTCGCGCAGTTCCGTCCGGGGTTTGGAGGGGTCGTCGTGTTCGACGAGCGTGCGCATCCGGTCGGCGTTGAACGCGTACGCGCGGTCGTCGCGCGTGACGAGGTCGCGTGTGCGGAGTTCCCGCAGGAGCGTGTGGACGGGTTCGACGTCGATGCCGGCGGCGGCCGCGAGGTCGTGGGCGCTCGCGCCCGGGTTCGTGGCGAGCTCGGAGGCGATGCGCCACGCGGCGTCGTCGTTGCACTTCGAGTCGCGGCGCGCCGCGTTCACGCGCGTGACCACGGGCGGGGCCTGCAGGAGGTCCACGACCGTTCCGGCGTCGGGCGCCGTGGGCGCGTTCGGGGTGTCGTCGGCGTCCGCGTCGTCGCGGAGCTTGCTGCGCTCGCCGCGCCGCCGGAGCCGGTCCTGCACGGCGTCCACGAGCGCGTCCCGCGGGTCGTCGCCACCAGTAGCCGGTTCGGTGTCGAGGCCCGGGTCAGCGGCGGCGTCTTCGGTCGCGTCCTCGTCGTCCGCTTTCGCAGTGTCGGCGGCGGCGCCCTCGACTTTCGCTTCGAGTTCGTCGACGCGCTCCTCCAGCCGGTCGATGTGTTCGTTCTTCGTCTGGAGGGTCGCTTGGTAGCCCTCCGGCGGGGCGGCGTCGCCGTGCGCGAGCGCGTTCGCCATCTTCCGCGCCGCCGCGGAGACGTCGCGGGCGGTCTCAAGCTGGGACTCCAGTTCCGCGATGCGCTCCTCCCGGTTCTGCAGTTTGGATTCGAGTTCCTCGACGCGGTTCTGCTCCTGTTGCTTGCGGTCGGTGATGTCGCCGAGGTCCTCCATCAGCGACCCGCTGACGGACTTCAGGTCGGGGCGCTCGAAGTCGTCGAGGCCGGGGGTCGCGCCCGCGTCGAACGTGCGCTTGCGCTTGAACTGCACCCGTCGGACCATCTCGTCGCTCCAGTCCGTCTGGATGAACGCCTCGCCGTCGCCCAAGTCCACCACGTCGTCGGCGTACTCGCTGCCGACGATGCGGCCGACGACCTTCGTGTCGTTCTCCCACGTGAGTCGGTGCCACACCAGCCAGTTGGCCTGCGTGATGAAGTCCTTCTTCACGTCCGCGGGGCGCTGGCTGATGCCGACGACGCCGAGGCCGTGCTTGCGGCCGCGCTTGCCTACCTTGATGAGGAGGTTCCCGGTCTCGCCGACGCCGCCGCCCTCCGGGATGTACTCGTGGCACTCCTCAACGACGAGCAGGAACGGCTTCTTCAGCTTCTTCTCCTTGGCGAAGAGGTGCCGGACCGTCTCCCGGAGGAGTTCGTCCGCCTCGTCGTCGTCGAGGTAGCCGGAGACGTCCAAGATGATGGGGACGTTCTCCTCTAAGGCGAGGTGCGCGAGCTTCTCGGCGTGCTCGACGCCGACTTGGATGTCGCACTCCTCGTCGGCGCCCGCGTGCAGGAGCTCGTACTCCTCCTTGAGGCCGTAGTATTCCCCGTCCGTGTCCACGATGAGCACGGGGTAGCCGGCTTCGAGGAGCTCCTCGACGACGACGCTGGTCGTGTTGGACTTCCCCGACCCGGACTTCCCGGTGACGAACCCGCGGCCGGTGAGCATCTCCACGATGGGGAACGCCAGCCGCTCGCCGTCCGCGGTCTCCCCGACGTGAATCCGCTGGTCGCCGTCCGCTGCGGTGTCTGCCATCGCTGGGTGCCACGCGAGCCGGGGAGAAAACCGTTGTCCTCGCTTACCGGTTCCCGGGGTGGCCGTCGGGGAGGCCGCGCCGGCCGAACGTCGTCTCGCGGAGCGTCTCGCCGTCGTACGACTCGCGGAGGAGGCCGCGCTCGCGCAGTTCGGGGACGACGAGGTCCACGAAGTCCCGGAGGCTGTCGGGGCGCGCGACCTCCTTGACGTTGAAGCCGTCGACGCCCACGTCCTCGAACCAGTATTGGAACTCGTCGGCGACCTGCTCGGGCGTCCCGACGACGACCGGCGAGGTGGTGCCCAGTCCCGCGAACTCCGCGACCTCCCGCACCGTCCAGTCGCGGTCGTCGTTGGCCGTGAAGGCGTTCACGACGCCCTGAATCGCCTCGGTCTCGATGTGTTCGAGTTCTTGCTCGGGGTCGAGTTCGGAGAGGTCCATGTCCACGAACCCGGAGAGCAGCGCGAGCACGCCCTCCGTGTCGATGGCGTCGGTGTACGCGTCGTACTTGGCTTCCGCGAGTTCCTCGGTCTCGCCGACGATGGGGACGATGCCCGGGAAGAACGCCAGCGAGTCGGGGTCGCGGCCGTGGCCGGCGGCGCGCTCGCGGAGGTCCGCAATGTAGTCCTCGACGGCCTCCACGGAGGGCTGGCTGACGAAGACGGCTTCGGCGTGCTCGGCGGCGAACTCGCGGCCGCGGTCCGAGGAGCCCGCCTGATAGAGGACGGGCGTGCGCTGGGGGGACGGCTCCGCGCCGTGCGGCCCGGGAATCTCGAAGTGCTCGCCCTCGTGGTCGATGCCCGAGACGCCCTCGGGGTCAGTGAAAACCCCCGAATCGCGGTCGCGGGCGACGGCGTCGTCGTCCCACGAGTCCTCGAAGAGCGCGTAGAGCACCTCCATGAACTCGTCGGCGCGGTCGTAGCGCTCGTCGTGGTCCATGCGGTCGTCGTAGCCGAGGTTGTCGGCGGCGGACTCCAGATAGGAGGTGACGACGTTGAACGCGACGCGGCCGTCAGTGAGGTGGTCGAGCGTGGAGAACTCGCGGGCGAGCTGGTAGGGATGGTTGTACGACGTGGACTTCGTGACCGCGAACCCGAGATCGTCGGTGACCTCGGCCATCGCGGGAATCAGGTACGCGGGGTCGTTCGACGGCGTCTGGACGGCCTTCTCGACGGCCGTCTCACGGGCGTCGCCGTACACGTCGTAGATGCCGCGCACGTCCGCGAAGAAGACGGCGTCGAAGCCGCCGCGCTCGGCGGTGCGCGCGACGTCCGTCCAATACTCGCGGTCGGCGTAGCGGTGGCTCTGGTCCCCGGGGAGCCGCCACGACCCGACGGAGACGTGCTCCACGGAGTTCATCGTGAAGAGGTTCAGCCGCATCCGGTCGGTCATTACCACGCTGTACGGGAATGCGGCGTTTAAGCCGGCCGGTCACGACGGTCGCGTGGCGTTGTCACCGAGAGCGGCAACGCTCGCCGAGTCGAAGAGCGCGAGGACAGTCGGGTCACGCGCCGGGGTGGTCCCGGCCTCGCCCTCGAAGTTCAGCAGGAGCAGTAGTAGTCGCGGCCGCCGAACTCCACGTCGAGGCGGTGCGCGATGGGCGCGGGGTCGCTTGGGCGGTAGACGGCGGTCGTGAGGTCGCCGCTCGTCTCGAAGTCACCGGAGACGAGCGCCGTCCAGTCGTCAGTCGAGAGCACGTCCGCGAGTTCGCCGCCGGCGAGCAGCGGGAGGTAGTCCTCCAAGGAGACCCAGCGCGCGTCGCGGGTGGGGTCGGGGTCGTAGTCGGCGCCGGTGGCGTCGGCGTACGCGGCCATCGGGAGGTTCGCGCCGGCCTGCACGGGCATGCTAATCCACTTCCACGGGCGCGTGTTCACGTCGAGCAGCACGAACTCGTCGCGGTCGCGGTCGTAGACGAACTCCGCCTCGCTGATGCCGTGGTAGCCGGCGTCCTCGATGACGGACAGCGCGCGCTCCTCGATTTCCGGGCGGTCGACGCGTTCGACCACGCAGGAGGTGCCGTAGCCCAGCGGCGCGCGGACGCGGGCGTTCCCGACGACCGCCAGCGGGTCGCCGTCCTCGGGGACGTACGAGGCCAGCGAGTGGTCCTCGCCGCGCGCGACCGGAACCTTCTCTTGGGCCATGACCTCGATGCCGGTCTCTTGGGCCATCTCCACCACGTCCAGATACTCCTCGCGGTCGGCGACCTCGATGACGTTCGTGCCGACGGCCTCCTCGAACTCGCGCTTGCGCGCGGGTTTGACGACGAGCGGGAAGCCGAGTTCGTCGGCGGCGTCCGCCGGGTCGACCTCCGAGAGCCGGTAGGTCTCGGGGTAGGGGACGCCGAGTTCCTCGCAGGTCTCGTACAGCGAGCTCTTGTCGAGGACGGCGTCCATCGTCTCGCTGTCCGCGAACGGCAGGCGGACGCCCTCGGGCTCGGTCTCGGCGAACGCGAGCGCCCACTCGTCCATGCAGCCGAACGCGACGGGCTCGTGGTCGAGTTGCGCGGCGAGTTCCTCGACATCCTCGCGGAAGCCCGCCTCGTCGTCGAGCGGGTAGGTGACGCGGCCGGCGTAGTCGACGGCGTTCGACGGGGGTGCGGCGCCGTCCCCGGAGCGGTCGAGCGCGACGACGGGGACGCCGTGGGCGTCGAGCGCGCGGGCGACGGAGACGCCCGTGACGTGGGCGTTGGCGACGAACGCCGGCGGTCGGTCGAACTCCGCGTCCGCGAGCGCGTCCCGCAGGGCGTCGAAGTCGTGGAAGGTCATGGGCGGGCTTGTGTGCGGGGCGGCTAAAGCGGCCGGATTCCCGGGCTCGTCCGCCGGTACCCGGGAGCGGCGGGCGGGCGGCGCTCGGCGGGTCGTCAGGGGCGCAACGCCGGGCACGCCGACGGAGCGGGTTCGAAGGCTTTATTCGCGCGCTGACCGTCAGGCAACAGTAGTAACCATGTCCGAGAAGCCGGCCTCCATGTACCGGAAAATCGACAAGCCGTCGTACACCCGTCGCGACTACGTCACGGGCATTCCGGGCTCGAAGATCGCACAGCACCAGATGGGCGACCTGCAGGCGGACGCAGACGACTACCCCGTCCAGATTAGCCTCGTTCCCGAGGAGGAGTGCCAGCTCCGCCACGGCTCGCTGGAGGCCGCGCGCCTCTCCGCGAACCGCCACCTCATCAAGGAACTCGGCGAGGGCAACTACAAGATGCAGCTCCGCAAGTTCCCCCACCAGATCATCCGGGAGAACAAGCAGGCGACCGGCGCGGGTGCGGACCGCGTCTCCGACGGGATGCGGCAGGCGTTCGGCGTCCCGGTCGGCACCGCGGCCCGCATCCACCCCGGCGAGCAGCTGTTCACGGCCTACTGCGAGGTCGAGCAGGCCGCCGCGGTCAAGGAAGCGTTCCGCCGCGCGTACAACAAGATCACGCCGCCGTGCAAGGTCGACGTCGAGCGCGGCGAAGAACTGCTGGTCCGGTAATCCGGCCGCTTCTCTCCGGTTCTCCCGTCCGGTAGCGACGGCGCTGCGGCTTCTCGGTCCGACCGTCGGCTTTTAGTCCCGTAGCGACGACGCCGTGGTATGCTCGGGCTGGCGGTCGCCAACGACGCGGAGACGTTCGAGCGGATGCGCGGGCCGCTCGCCGAGCGCGGGATTCGCGCCGAGCACGTCTCGGTCCGTGAGCGCGTGACGCGGCTGTCCGAGCCGCCCGTCGACCCCGCGCGCTTCGACGCGGGGTTCGTGTTCCCGGGGCGGCTGATGGAGGGCGGCGTCGTGGACGCGTTCCTCGACGTGCCGTGGGTGAACGACCGCGCGGCCGTGCTGCGCTCGCGGAACAAGGCGGGCGCGGTCGCGGCACTGGCGGACGCCGGCGTCCCCGTGCCCGAAACCGTGTACGTCTCGAATCCGACCGACGAGGACGAGGTCCGCGCGGCGTTCGAGGCCTTCGACGCGCCCGTCGTGGTGAAGCCGAACTCGACGACGCGCGGCGTCGGCGTCACGAAAGTCCACGACGCCGACTCCCTCTCGGGGGTCACCGACTACCTCGACCTCGTCCACGACTACCGCGCGACCGGCGACAAGTCCTACCTCGTGCAGGAGTACCTGCCCGACGCCGCGGACTACCGCGTGATGGTGTTGGACGGCGAGGTCGTCGGCGCGGTCCGGCGGTCCGCGCCCGACGGCTGGAAGCACAACGTCCACCGCGGCGCGGACGCCGCGGGCGTGGAACTGTCCGACGAACTCCGGGGGCTCGCGGTGGACGCGGCGGAAGCGCTCGACATCGACTTCCTCGGTGTGGACGTGCTCGTGAGCGGCGAGCGCGCGGTCGTCAACGAGACGAACGCGCGGCCGACCATCGACGACGCGGCGAAGTACGAGGACGGCTTCTACGACCGGCTGGCGGCGCTCGTCGAGCAGACCGCGGAAGAATAGCTACTGGACGTCGATGTTCGTCGACTCGCCGGTGCGCTCGAACGTGACTTCGAGGATGCCGTTGTTGTAGCTCGCGGAGCCCGAGCGCGGGTCGACGGGGCCGGGGAGGCTGATGCGCTCGTCGTACTCGCGGAGGTCGCTGCTTGCGCTGACGGTGACGTGCTCGCCGTCGCACTGCACGGAGATGTCCTCCTTCTCGACGCCGGGGAGGTCGGCGATGACGCGGACCTCGTCGTTGGTCTCGTGGACGTCGACGTGGGTGTCCGTGGAGAAGCCGGACTGGTCGCCCTCGAAGCCGTTGGTGCCGTCCATCATCTCGTCCATCATCCGCTCGATTTCGCGGAAGATGTCGTCGAATGGGTCGTCCCGGTCGTCGCGTCTCATACACCGAGGTTGGGCGGCGTGCTGGAAAAGCGTTCGGACTGTCTCAGATACCGAGGCTGTCGTTGGTGGTGGCGACGGACTCGGCGGCGTCCGCGCTGTCCGTGACCGCCCGAATCGCGTCGACGTTCTCGGGGACGACGTCGGACTCCTGGTGGATGGCTTGGAAGCAGTAGAAGTCGCTTCCCTCCGTCGTGACCGACTCCCCCCACAGGCAGTTCGCCCAGAGGTCGCCGCGGGGGCGGCCGCGGTCCAGCGCCCACTCCTTGAGCTGGCCAGTGCCCTCGATACCGAGGCGCTCTTCGAGGACGCTGACGCGGGACTGCTCGCCGAGCAGCTCCCGGACCTCCGCGGCGTCGGGTTCGGCAGCGAGCGTGACGTTGACGGCGTGCATGTGCATCAGCGTCGTCGGCACCTTCAGCCCGAGCGTGTCGATGTCGAGGTCCGGGAAGATGGTGTTCACGTCGGGGCCGTGGTGGCTCGGAATCGAGATGGGGTCCGGGAGCGCGTCGTTGATGGGGCCCCGGTCCGACTGGCTGGGGTCGCCGCCGCGGCGCACGAGCGTCGCGCGCACCTTCTCGACGCCGTAGGCCTCGCGGAGCGGCGCGAGCAGCCGGGAGAGCCCGGTCGTGTTGCAGGAGACGACGCGGACGTGGTCGGCGCCGACGGCCTCGTCGTAGTTCGAGCGCGCGTTGAACGAGACGTCCGCCACGTCGGCGTCCTCGCCGCCCTGATAGATGGCGGGCGTGTCGTACTCCTCGTAGAGCGCGCGGTTCTGCGCGCCGACGCCGGAGGGCGTGGCGTCCACGACGACGTCGCTCTGCGCGACGAGGTCGTCGACGAGGCCGGCGGTCTCGATGCCCGCCTCGGCGAACGCGTGCGAGCGCTCCTCGATGGCGGCGTAGAGGTCGTAGCCGCGTTCGACTGCCTGTTCGGCCTCGTAGTTCGGGCTGGTCTTGGCGACGCCGACGACGTCCATGTCGGGCTGGTCGCGGACCGCGTCCGCGACGCGCTTCCCGATGGTGCCGTAGCCGTTGATGCCGACGCGAATCATACTCGGCACTGCCACGGCCCGGCGGTTAACCGTTTCGCAGGACCGATTTACCGGGACGCGAGTAAGTCGCCGGCGGCGGGGCCAAGCAACAAGACCTAACGCGGGCCCGCGAGAAGGCCCCACTATGACCGACCTGCGAGCGGCCGCCGAGACTGCGGTCGAACAGTGCCTCGGCCTCGAAGCCGAGGAGTCCTGCGTCGTCGTCACCGACGACCAGCGCCTGCGAATCGGCGAAGCACTGTACGACGTCGCCAGCGAAATCACGGACGCGACGATGCTGCGGTACCCGCCGGGCGACCAGCACGGCGAGGAGCCGCCGAGCCCGGTCGCGGCCGCGATGAAGGACGCGGACGTGTTCCTCGCGCCGACGACGAAGAGTCTGAGCCACACGCGCGCTCGCGGCGCGGCCAACGACGCCGGCGCCCGCGGCGCCACGCTCCCCGGCATCACCGAGGACGTGTTCACGACGGGGCTGGACGCCGACTACGAGACCATCGCCGCGCACTGCGAGGACGTGCTCGCGCAGGTCGCGGACGCCGACGAACTCCGCGTCACCACGCCTTCGGGCACGGACATCACGTTCGAGCCGGGGAGCCGCGAGTGGCGCGACGACACCGGCATCGTCCACGAGGACGGCGACTTCTCGAACCTGCCCGCGGGCGAGGTGTTCGTCTCCCCGGAGGACGCCAACGGCACGTACGTCGTGGACGGCACGATGATGCCCCACGGGAAGCTCGGCGAGGACGAAGAACTGCGCTTCGAGGTCGAGGACGGCTTCGTGACCGACATCTCGGACGCGCGAATCCGCGAGCAGGTCGAGGCCGCCAGCGAGCAGGTCGGCCGGGACGCGTACAACCTCGCAGAGCTGGGAATCGGCACGAACGTCGCCGTCACCGAACTCGTCGGCAGCGTCCTCCTCGACGAGAAGGCCGCCGGCACCGTCCACATCGCCATCGGGGACGACGCCGGCTTCGGCGGCGACACGGACGCCCCCCTCCACCTCGACGGCATCATCCGAGAGCCGACCGTCTTCGCGGACAGCGAGGAAGTCGAGTTGCCGCGAGCGTAGCGAGCAAGACGAGACTTCCTCGAATCAGCGAGCGGGGAGCGCGTGCTCGACCGGCGGGAGAGCACGAAATGGCGAACGGCGAGCACTGCGAGCACTGAGTGAAGCGACCCGCAAGCAGGGGAGACTGTCGACCTGCCGCGAGCGTAACGCTGGATTGGGCAGCCGGTCACGGGAGGACTGAAAGGGGCGGCGCGGTCGCGTTTACCTGTTCGCTCGCGCTGTAAGCACCGCAGGCCGTGGGCCGAGGAGCGCAACAAGCGAGCGAACGCGACCGCGCCGGGGCTTTCGAAGAAGCGTCGTCAGCGTCGACGACGAGAAAGACTAGTGCCGGTTTCCAAAACCCTAACTCCGCGGTCTTTTACGTACGGGGGCGCTAGAGGCCGGTATGAGCGAAAACGTCGGGGAGCACGTCCCCTTCGAGTGTCCGTCGTGTTCGCCGGACCTCGAAACCGTCCACGAGGTACTCACCACGGGCGGCGGCAACGCGACCGTGAAGTGTACCGACTGCGGCCACGTCCACAAGGAGCCGATCGAGGAGGAGACCACCGTGAGCGTCGACGTCGTCGTCTCCCAAGACGGTGAGTCCTTTACGGGAACGGCCGAGTTCGACCCCGAGGAGACCGTCTACGAGGGCGACGAGTTCGTCGTGGAGACCGACGAGGTCATCGCGCAGGTGCGCGTGACCAGCATCGAGGTCGGCCCCGAGGACCGCACGACGCGCGCTGACGCCGCGGACATCGACACGGTGTGGGCGCGCGACGTGGGCAACGTCAGCGTGGACGTCACCGTCAACCCCAAGGAGGACAGCGAGGAGGGGAGCCGCAGCGTCGAGGTCCACGTCCCCGGCGACTACGAGTTCGAGGTCGGGGAGACCGAGTCGTTCGGCGAAGAGGAGTTCACCGTCACGGGCATCCACGTCCGCGAGAACGCGATTGACAGCTACAAGTTCCCGAAGCTCGGGGACGACGGCGACGTGGTGTTCGCGAAGGACGTCAAGCGCGTGTACGGCGACGACGAGACCAGCGGCGCGTGGTCGCCGTGGTGACCGACGGGACGTAACGCCATGACAGCGGACGACTCCGCGACCGACGACTTCGAGCGCGAGCGCGACGCCCTCGCGGACGGGCTGGCGGCGCGCCCGAACGTCAGCGAGCGCGTCGCCGACGCGATGCGCGCGGTCCCGCGCCACGAGTTCGTGCCCGAAGAGCACCGGGACGCCGCCTACGAGGACCGCCCGCTCCCGATTGGCGCGGACCAGACCGTCAGCGCGCCCCACATGGTCGCCATCATGGCGACCGAACTCGACCTCCGCGAGGGCGACCGCGTGCTCGAAGTCGGGACGGGGTGTGGCTACCACGCCGCCGTCACCGCCGAACTCGTCGGCGCCGAACAGGTCTACTCCGTGGAGTACGTCGAGGAGCTCGCCGAGCGAGCGCGCGAGAATCTCGCCCGCGCCGGCTACGGCGACATTTCTGTACGGCACGGCGACGGCCGCGAGGGGTGGCCCGAGCACGCGCCCTACGACGCCGCGTACCTGACGTGCGCGGCGCCCGAGTTCCCCGAGGCCGTCGTCGAGCAGGTTCGGGACGGCGGCCGGCTGGTCGGCCCGATTGGCGGCGCCAGCCAGCGCCTCGTCAGCGCAGAGCGGACCGCCGACGGCGGCCTCGTGGAGTCCGACGAGGGGGCCGTGCGGTTCGTGCGGATGCAGGGCGACGAGTAGGTCACCGACTGATTTTATCCCGGCGGGCGTCGAGACGGCGAGTATGGACTACCGGGAGCTGTTGCTGTTGCGGGCAGCCCGAGAGACCGGCGTGCTGGACGCGCTCGTGTCGAACGCGTACACGCCCGCCGACGTGGCTCGGGAGGCGGGCGTGACCGAGCGCGCGGCGCGCGTGACCGTGGACGCGCTCGTTGACATGGGCCTGCTGGAGGAGGTCGAGGCGGGCGTAGAGCCGACGAACCGGATGCTTGGGTTCGTGACGAAGACGGACGTGCGCTCCATCGGGCGGCTGCCCAACGAACTGGACACCGTGGAGGCGCTCGTGGACCTGCCGGAGACGATGGAGACCGGAGACGTGCCGGCGAAGCCGGGGGACTGGACGCGGAACCGGCTCGGCGCGCGGGCGGCCGAGGACGACGCCAGCGTTCGCGCGGCTGTCACCGCGGCCGTCCGCGAGCACCCCGATGCGGCGGACGTGCTCGTGGTCGCAGGCGGGCCCGGACAGCACGCCGTGGAGTTCGCGCGCCGCGGGTTCGAGGTGACGATGCTGGACGCGCCGGCGGTCGTGGAGGCGGTCGACCCGCTGCTGGAGCGCGAGCGCGTCGACCTCGTCGCCGGCGACCCGCTGGAGGGCGTCGACGGGGAGTTCGACATCGTGTTCCACGCCGAAGTGGCCCGCGAGTACGGCCCCGACGACAACCGCCAGCTACTGGCCGCCGCCAGCGACGCCGCGGCGGCGGACGGGCTGGCGATGCACGTGGACGCGTTCCGGGGCGAAACCATCGACGCCGCGGTCGCCGCCGAACTGCTCGCCACGACCGAGCGCGGGGCGTGCTACGAGGAGGGCGCGGTCGGCGAGTGGTTCGCGGACGCCGGGTTCGCGGACGTTCGTGCGGGAGACGTGCCCGGCACCGACTTCCGGTTCGTCGCCGGGCGCAGGCGCGCCACTCAATAGGGTGGACGGCCAACCCCGGGTATGGAGTTCGCGGCGTTCCGGGCGGAGATGGTCGACAGCCTCGAACACGACACGAAGGCTGCCGTCCAAGCGAGCGCGACCGCGCAGGCGATGCGCGAGGTGCCCCGCCACGAGTTCGTGGACGGCGGCCGGCGCGCGTACACCGACCAGTCGCTGGAACACCGCGGGACGCGCGTGCTCGCGCCGTCCACGGTGGGCCGGCTGGTGGACGCGCTCGCGCCCGCCGAGGACGACGACGTGCTCGTGGTGGGCGCAGGCGTCGGTTACACGGCGGCCGTGCTCGCGGAAATCGTCGGCGCGGAGCGCGTGCACGCCGTCGACATCGACCGTCGGGTCGTCTACGACGCGCGCTCGAACCTCGCGGACGCCGGCTACGGCGACGTGCTCGTGGACTGCCGGGACGGCGCGCGCGGCCTCCCGGAGTACGCGCCGTTCGACCGCGTGCTCGTGGAGGCGGCGGCCGTCGACCCGCCGGCGGCGCTGCTCGACCAGCTCGCGGCCGACGGCCGCCTCGTCTACCCGGAGGGGACGACCGACCAGCGCCTCGTCGCCGTCGAGGACCGCGAGCCTGCGTCGGTCCACGGGCCGGTGGCGTTCGCGCCGCTGCTCGTCGACGGCGAGCAGGCCAGCGCCATCGAGCAGAACCGGACCGTCCGCGAGGACCGCGAGCGCGCCGCCAACGAGGCCCAATCGCGGACCGGCTGGGAGCAGGAGTGGATCGACTGGGACTAGTCGCGCACGACGAGTATCTCGGTGTTCTCGCGGCGGTCGGCGTAGTCCGACCCCGACGGCGGCTTCACGGAGATGGCGAGCGTGCCGTCGGCCTGATTCGGGCCGAGCCGCGGGTCGAGTTCTACCGTCGCCGTGCCGTCGTCACCCGTAGTCGCAGTGGCGACCCCGTCGAGGTCCGCTGTCCCGCTCTTCACGACGACCGTCGCGCCCGCAACGGGGTCACCGTCGGCGTCGACCGCGGTCACGTCGACTGACTGGTCACCGGGCGTGACCACGTCGGGGTCGGGGCTGGCGTCGAGTTCGCTCACGGAGAGCGTGTCGACGCCCGAGACCATGCTGAGCATCACGCTGAGCACCGCGACGCCGACGACGAACGCGACGACGAGCCGGACTGGCAGGCCCTCGATGGCGCGGTCGTCGCGCGCGAACTGGTCGAGCCGGAGTCGGTTGGAATCGAACACGCCACGGGTTGGCCGCGGCTTCGCACTTGAACGCTCGCACGAGGATTCTTCCGGGAGGGCGAGGGCAACAGCGCTATGGACGTGCTCGGACGCGACGGCGGCGCGGACGCGGGAGCCGTTGGGGAGTTCGGTCGATACCTCGCCACGGACCGGAGCCTCGGCGCGCGCGTCGACGTGGACGTGGCGGGACCGCACGCGGGCGTCGTCGTGGGGAAGCGGGGGAGCGGGAAGTCGTACACGCTCGGCGTGCTCGCGGAGGAACTGGCCGCGACGCCCGGGGTCGCGCCCGTCGTCGTCGACCCGATGGGCGCGTTCGGCGGGCTCGCGGCCGCGGGCGTGCCCGTCGTTGAGCCGCGCGTCCGGGCGAGCGCGCTGCCGCCGCGCGCGTGGTGCGACCTGCTCGACCTCGACCCCGCGAGCGCCGCGGGCACGCTCGTGTGGCGCGCCGCAGCGGACGCAGAAACATTGGTGAGGATGAAGGAGTGGGTCGCGGACGCGGATGCAGCGGCGGCCCCGCGGCGGGCCGCACAGAACCACCTCGCGCTCGCCGACTCGTGGGAGTGTTTCGCCCCGAACGCGCCGACCCCGCGAGACCTGCTCGCGGACGGCGCGGTGCTCGACGGCACGGGGCTGGCGACGACCGCATTGCAGGCGGTCGTCGCGGGCGTCGCCACAGGGCTGTACCAAGCGGCGCTCGATGAAGCCAGGGTACTGCCGTGGTTGCTCGTGGACGAGGCGCACGCGTGCGCGACCGGCGCGGCCAGTGCGGCCATCGACACCCTCTACACGCGCGGTCGGGCACCGGGCGCGAGCGTCGTGCTCGCCACCCAACGGCCGAGCGCGCTCCCCGAGACTGCGGTTTCGCAGTCGGATTTGGTGGTCGCACACCGCCTCACCTCCCAGCGGGACGTGGACGCACTGTCGGAGACACAGCCAACGTACCTCTCGGGGACGGTGCGGGAGAAGTTGCCGTCGCGGACCGGGGACGCACTCGTCGTCGACGACGCCACCGAGACAGTTTGCACGGTACGGGTGCGAGAGCGGCGGACCGAACACGACGGCGAAAGTGCGGTCGTCGAAACGGCGGAGGAGGAGTGACGCGAGAGGAGGGCAGTGGTCGCGGAGGCATCGCGCAATCTTGACGGTGACTCGTGTTTCGGGGTCCCGACGACAGCATGGAGCAGTATGAACCGGCACCCGTCGCGGGATGTGCGCGGAGAACGAGACAGTTCCACGGATAAATATTCGGGACGACGGGCTGCCGTGGCGATTTCTCGAACGTCCCGTAGACCGCCCGAGACGGTCGTATCCGTGTGAACCAGTGACAGCATTTCACGCCTCACTGGGTCGGAAATAACACAAAGTATTTACCCATAACAGGGCTTGTTTGGAACACCCCTACCCACTGGTGCCAGCGTCTAGTACCGTCGCACCCGCGACGCGAACGAGGCAGGTGCCGAACCGCAGACCAACAACGAAACATGACAGACACAACCAACAAGCTTCGCGCGGTCTTCCTGACTGCGCTGATGATCGGTAGCGTCTTCGCTGCCGGCGTCGCGTTCACAGGAGGAGCCGCAGCGAACGCAGATGCCATCCAGAATGGCTCTGCAAACCCGGCCACTATCGACGAAGGTGAAACGGTTAGTAATCACCTGACGAACTTCACAGTAACGAACGTCAGCAAGGACGGTAACGACGACTACATCAACGTCACGTACGCGAACGAGCTCGCCCAACAGAGCGACTTCAGTAGCAACAGCGTGTCGATTACGAACACGAGCGACGGCTCTGGGGTTTCGACTTCCTCGGGTCCGTCGGTCGTTGACGGCCCTGACAACGACAATGTTCAGGACACCGTCCAGTTCGCCATCAGCCCCACCGGCGGTGGCAACGTTGACGTGAACGTGACCGTGGACACCAGTATCGGTGGTCCGGCGATTGCTGGCTCGAGCGCGAGCTACAACATCGATGCTCAGGTTAGCGACAGCGAAGGCGCAAGCCTTGGCAGTACCACTGTCGCATCGATCACGGTCAATCGCCAGTTCAGCACCCCGGACGCTGATGTCGTCTTCGAGCGTGTCAACGGTACGAACTCGCTCGCTGACTCTCTCGTCTATCAGGGTCAGAGCCTCGCAGTCAACGTCTCCGATAACGTCACTAGCGGTACCGACATCCAGCTTCGCCGCGCTACTGGTGACTCCAGCTCCACTCCGGTCTCTAGTCAGACCGTCAACAAGGGTTACGTGGAGTTCGACACCAGCGACTTCCAGACTGGGGATTACTTCCTCGCGGGCGGCAGCGGAAGCAGCGCCATCACCCGCTCGAACAGTCTGTTCGAGATCGTCGAGCAGTCGATTACCGCAGAGTTCGCGGCTGACACGGTTGACAACGGTGGCGACACGGAAGTCAACTTCAGCGTCAGCTCGCAGCTCCGCAACGACTACAACGCGACCATCTTCGTTGACGGCTTCAGCGAAGGTGACTACGAGCAGGTGTTCGGCTCCAACGCCAACATCTACGAGAACGACGACGACGAGTGGGTTGTCGAGGTCGAAGACGTCGAAGCAGACAGCCCCCACCAGCTCGACTTCGAAGACATCGACGCCGGTAACTACACCTTCGAAACCGACGTCACGGACACGACGGCCTCCGACACCGACAACGTCACCGTCAACTCCGTCGGTGAAGGCACGGTTTCCTTCGCCCAGAACACGTACGTCGAGCAGCAGGGCGACGTCTTCAACATCAGTATCGACCTGAGCGAGGCTGCCAACTCCGGCACCCTCGTCATCGGTGACGAAGAGGACATCGGCTACCAGGCTAACGTCACGTTCGCGGACAAGAACGACGACGGTCAGGTCCACGTCCTCTTCAACAGCTACGAAGCTGGCAACGCCAGCGCCGAAGTTGTTGAGGCCGCTGAGAACGAGGACACGCAGGACACGGTCAACCTCGAGGGGCAGTCCGGCTCCGTCAGCTCCATCCTCGAGGCGGGCGACTACGAACTCGCAGTCAGCACCCTCAGCAACGACTCTCAGGGTACGCTCGAGAATCCGAGCGCACTCTCCGTCGCAGTCATCGAAGAGCGCGCCACCACGGGCGTCAACCTCTGGGTCGCGCCTGACAACGTCGTCGGCAACATCGAAGATGTCGACGACATCGCTACGCGTGTCGGTACGAACATCACCGAGAGCGACACCGTCGCTTCCGGTGACACCATCATCCACCAGTTCGAGGCCTCCGGTCTGACCGGTCTCCTCGACGCACAGAACAACGACACCACCACGGCCGCGTTCAAGCACCTCCTCAACCAGACGAACGTCACGGCGACGATCAACCAGACTGAGGAGTCCACGCAGGCCAACCGCCAGCCGAAGGTCGTCAACAACTCGGCCGTCGCTGAAGCGATCTCGGCGGTTTACCAGAACGGTGACACCTACTACATCGTCACCGACACTGACAACCTCGACGTTGAGGGCACCCGTACCTTCTCCGCGGAGGACGTGTTGAACGTCACCTTCACGGTTGAGGACGACTACCTCCTCAACAGCGAGGACTCCGAGGACCACCAGTCGGTCTCCGACGAGATCGAACTGACGGACCGCGAAGCGTCCTTCGACTACGACGGTGACGAAATCACCGTCGAAGCTGCGGCCAACCAGACCATCTCCGGTGACACGACAGTCGCACCTGGCACCGAGCTGACGCTCCGCGTTCGCTCGTCCGGTGACACCCAGCCTCGCTTCACCATGGGCCCGACGGTGACCGTCACGGCTGACGGCACCTTCACCCACGAGTTCGACTTCAGCGAGCGCTCGGCCAACGACACGTTCACCGCGACGCTCTCCGGCGGCAACTTCGCCGAATCCGTCAGCGCAGACGGTATGGTTGTCGAGTCCGCGATGACCTCGACGACGGAAGCTCCGTCCACCACGGAAGCTCCGTCCACCACGGAAGCTCCGTCCACCACGGAAGCTCCGTCCACCACGGAAGCTCCGTCCACCACGGAAGCTCCGAGCACGACCGAGGAAACCACCGAAGGTAGCGGTTCCTCCGGCAGCGGCATCCCCGGCTTCGGCATGGGCATCGCGCTCGTCGCCGTCCTCGGTGCTGCCCTGCTGGCTCTCCGCCAGAACTAACGAATAACGACTGACCGCTCGTAAGCGGTCACCTACGCGGTACCCCACCCGTTTTCTTTCGCGCTCACGACTCGACAGCGCTAGCGCTATCTGGCACACAAATCGCCCGACACCAACACGCCTATACTGGCGAGACCCGTCGCCTCTGGTAATGGTTTCCGCGTTGACCGACACGCTCGCGTGGGTCGTCATCGCGGCGTTCGGGACGAGCGCGGTCCTCCAGCGAGACCACCGCCGCTACGGCCGGTACGTCGCGGTCGCGGCGTGGACGCTGTTCGCGGCGTTCTGGGGACTGCTCACGCCGTACTACTTCTTCGAGCACTTGAGCGTCATCGAGGGCGTGCTGAGCGCGGCGGCGGTGCCCGCGTGCCTGTACACGGCATACCTCGTCGGCACGGGCAAGCGCCAACTGGAGACGCTGACGCGCTCGATTGCCATCATGGGGCTGTTGTTCCTGCCGTTCGAGACTATCGAGCCGGCGCGCCGGTTCGCCATCACGACCGTCGCCGAGCAGGCCGAGTGGCTGATGGCGCAGTTCGGCTACTATCCGCCGGTCGTGGCGGGCGACCACGGCTACGTGGCGAAGTTCGTGTTCACCGGCGAGTCGGTCACCGGCGAGGCCGGCCACCGATACACGACGACGGTGCTGATGGCGTGTACGGGCATCGGCAGTATGTCCATCGTCGGCGGGCTCGCGCTCGCTGTGAAGGCACCGCTGAAGCGGCGCATGCAGGCGTTGGCGGTCGCGCTCCCCGTGATCTACGGGCTGAACGTGATTCGCGTGGCGTTCATCGCCGTCGCGCACGGCGAGCAGTGGTTCCGCGGCGGCATCTACCAGACGATGGCGTTCGCACTGTTCCCGACGAACGACGGCAACATGGTGTCGTACCTGTTCGCCGACCGGATGCTCGCGCAGTCCGCGTCGGTCGTCGCGCTCGTCGCGTTGACGTTCGTCCTGCTGCGCATCGTCCCGGAGCTCGGCGGCGTCGTCGAGGACGTGGCGTACATCGCCACCGGCAACGAGTACGAGATTACCGAGCGATTCGCGCAGCAGGCGGACTGAGCGCTGCGGTAATTCATTCTTCGAGAGAGGAGTCCGAGGAACGGCGAACGTCGCCTGACCGACCAGTCGGCAGGGTGGGGCTGAAAGGGGCGGCGGGACTTTCGAGGACGTAGTTATAATCGAGAAAGCGGGAACGACGCGAAGCAACGACTGTCGAACGACGAGCAACATGCGAGTCGCTCGTGGTCGGGAGGAATTTGAGAAAGCGCCCGGAGCGGGAGTCACGTGAGCAGCGCGAGCGTGACCCCGGCAGACTCCGTCTGTCGGAGTTTGAACCGGGGTCAGACGTGCTCGCTCACTTCGTTCGCTGTGCGCGCCTGACGGGATTCAAATCCCCCAGCGTATTCGCTGAACTCGTCGCTCCCGACACAGCAAGCTGGTCGCTCGCGGTTCGAGTTCAGTAGAAGTACGCCCGGAGCGGGATTTGAACCCGCGTCACGACCGTGACAGGGTCGTATGATGGGCCACTACACCATCCGGGCTGGCTGCACTCATTCGTAGCCGGCTTGTATTCTTAAGACTTTCCAAACGGTGGGCTGTGTGCGTCGTGGTGGCGCGGCCCTCGACCCGAATCGTAGTTGACAAGACCTAAGTGCGCTGCGGGCCAATTGGCCTGTAGTATCTCGTGAGAGGTAGTTCTCCCCCCATCCAGGCACACCCATGGTAGACGTAAGCCAACACGAACTCGTTCCCGAGCACACCGTTCTCGACGAAGACGAACTCGAGGACGTGCTCGTGGACTACGACATCGACCGGACGGACCTGCCGAAGATCAAACGGAAGGACCCTGCCCTGCCGGACGACGCGGAGGTCGGCGACGTCGTCAAAATCGTGCGGGACTCGCGGACCACGGACAAAGCCATCGTGTACCGACTGGTGATCGAATAAATGCAAATCGAAGACCGACGCGAACTGTCGCGGGCGTATTTCTCGAAAGAACGACTCGCAGAGCACCACTTCAGGTCGTTCAACTCGTTCCTGAAGCGCGGCATGCAGGACGTCGTCACCGAGAAGGAGCGCATCGAGACCGACATCGGTGACAAGGAAGACGAGGAGCCCGTCTGGGTCGAACTGGGCGACGTCCGTATCACGACCCCGCGCGTGCGGGAGGCGGACGGCTCCGAGGAACTCCTCTACCCGCAGGAAGCGCGCCTGCGGAACATCACGTACTCCGCGCCGGTGTTCATGGAGATGAGCATCGTGCGCGGCGGCGAGGAGGAAGAAGAGCGCGTGCTGGACACCACGGAGACGAAGGTCGGCCGGATGCCGATCATGGTCGGCTCCGACAAGTGCAACATCGCGGGCTTCTCCGAGGAGGAGCTCATCGAGATCGGCGAGGACCCCGCCGACCCCGGTGGCTACTTCATCGTGAACGGCAGCGAGCGCGTCCTCATGACCAGCGAGGACCTCGCGCCGAACAAGATTCTCGCGGAGTACGACTCCAAGTACGGCGACGAGATTCAGGTCGCGAAGACGTTCAGCCAGCGCCGCGGCTACCGCGCGCTGGTGCTCGTCGAGCGCAACCGCGAGGGGCTGCTGGAGGTGTCGTTCCCCTCGGTCTCGGGCTCCATCAACTTCGTGACGCTGGTGCGGGCGCTGGGCCTCGAATCCGACGAGGAGATCGTCCACCGCGTCAGCGAGGACCCCGAGATTGTGAAGTTCATGCTGGAGAACCTCGAAGAGGCCGACGTCCAGACCCAAGAGGAGGCCATCGAGGAGCTCGGGAAGCGCGTCGCCTCCGGGCAGGGGAAGAACTACCAGCTCAAGCGCGCGAACTACGTCATCGACCGCTACCTCCTCCCGCACCTCCACGAGGAGGGCATCGAGGACGAGGAGACGCGCATCAACAAGGCGTACTACCTCTGTCGGATGGCCGAGGCGTGCTTCGAGCTCGCGCTCGACCGCCGCGAGTCCGACGACAAGGACCACTACGCGAACAAGCGCCTGAAGGTCTCGGGCGACCTGATGAAGGACCTGTTCCGGACGGCGCTGAACAAGCTCGCGCGTGACGTGAAGTACCAGCTCGAGCGCGCGAACATGCGCAACCGCGAACTCACCGTGAACACGGTGGTTCGCTCCGACGTGCTGACCGAGCGCCTCGAACACCCCATCGCGACCGGGAACTGGGTGGGCGGGCGCTCGGGCGTCAGCCAGCTGGTCGACCGGACGGACTTCATGGGCGTGCTCAGCCACCTGCGCCGACTGCGCAGCCCGCTGAGCCGCTCGCAGCCGCACTTCGAGGCGCGGGACCTGCACGCCACGCAGTGGGGGCGCATCTGTCCCTCCGAGACGCCGGAGGGGCCGAACTGCGGTCTCGTGAAGAACTTCGCGCAGGCGATGGAGCTCTCCCAGACCGTCGAGGACGAACGCGAACTCAAGCGGGAGCTGTCCTCGATGGGCGTCGAGGGCATCCCCGGAATCAGCACGGACGCGACAGCGAACACGCCCGCAGACGACTAACATGAGCACGGAACGAGAAGCGAAAGTCTACGTCAACGGCAGTCTCGTCGGGACCCACGAGGACCCCGAGGAGCTGGCAGCACAGATTCGGGAGGCGCGCCGCCGGGGAGAGGTCTCCGAGATGGTCAACGTCTCCGTGAAAGACCGCACGAACGAGGTCATCGTGAACGCGGACGCGGGCCGGGCTCGCCGCCCGCTGCTCGTCGTCGAGGACGGCGAGCCGCTCGTCACCGACGAGGAGATGGAGGCCATCGAGAACGGCGACATCGAGTTCGAGGACCTCGTTCGCGCGGGGAAAGTCGAGTTCATCGACGCCGAGGAAGAGGAGGACATCCTCGTCGGCGTCGACGAGGGCGAACTCACCGACAACCACACGCACCTCGAAATCGACCCGCAGCTCATCTTCGGCATCGGCGCCGGGATGATTCCGTACCCCGAGCACAACGCCAGCCCCCGCATTACGATGGGCGCGGGGATGATGAAGCAGAGTCTGGGCCTGCCGGCGGCGAACTACCGCATCCGGCCGGACACCCGCCAGCACCTCCTGCACTACCCGCAGAAGGCGATGGTGAACACCCAGACCACCGAGCAGATCGGCTACGACGACCGGCCGGCCGGCCAGAACTTCGTCGTCGCCGTGATGTCCTACGAGGGGTTCAACATCGAGGACGCGCTCGTCATGAATCAGGGGTCGGTCGACCGCGCGCTGTCGCGCTCGCACTTCTTCCGCACGTACGAGGGCGAGGAGCGCCGCTACCCCGGCGGTCAGGAGGACCGCTTCGAGATTCCGAGCGACGACGTGCGCGGCGGCCGCGGCGAGGACGCGTACACGCACCTCGACGACGACGGCCTCGTCAACCCCGAGACGCAGGTCGACGACTCCTCCGTACTGTTGGGGAAGACGAGCCCGCCGCGGTTCCTCGAAGAGCCCGAGGACATGGGCGGCCTCAGCCCGCAGAAGCGCCGCGAGACGAGCGTGACAATGCGCTCGGGCGAGGACGGCGTCGTCGACACGGTGACGCTGATGGAGGGCGAGGACGGCTCGAAGCTCGCGAAGGTCTCCGTGCGCGACGAGCGCATCCCCGAACTCGGGGACAAGTTCGCGTCCCGGCACGGCCAGAAGGGCGTCGTCGGCCACCTCGCGCCCCACGAGGACATGCCGTTCACGCAGGAGGGCGTGGTGCCCGACCTCGTGCTGAACCCGCACGCGCTGCCGTCCCGGATGACGGTCGGCCACGTACTGGAGATGCTCGGCGGGAAGGCCGGCAGCCTCGACGGGCGCTCCGTCGACGGCACGGCGTTCACCGGCGAGAACGAGGAGGAACTTCGCTCGACGCTGGAGGAGCGCGGCTTCAAGTCCTCCGGCAAGGAAGTGCTGTATTCGGGCGTCTCCGGGGAGAAGATCGAGGCCGAGATTTTCGTCGGCACGATTTTCTACCACAAGCTCTACCACATGGTGTCGAACAAGCTCCACGCCCGCTCGAAGGGACCGGTGCAGGTCCTCACGCGGCAGCCGACGGAGGGGCGCGCCCGCGAGGGCGGCCTCCGCGTCGGGGAGATGGAGCGCGACACCGTCATCGGCCACGGCGCCGCGATGGTGCTCAAGGAGCGCCTGCTCGACTCCTCTGACCGCGAGGAGATTCACGTCTGCGGCAACTGTGGCATGACCGCCGTGGAGAACTACGAGCAGCGCCGCGTGTACTGTCCGAACTGCGAGGAGGAGACGGACGTGCACAGCCTCGAGATGAGCTACGCGTTCAAGCTCCTGCTCGACGAGATGAAAGCGCTCGGCATCGCGCCGCGACTCGAACTGGAGGACGCAGTATGAGCACAGGACAATCCCCCAAGGAAATCGGGGAAATCAGCTTCGGGCTGATGGACCCGGAGGAGTACCGCGACATGTCCGCGACGAAAGTCATCACCGCGGACACGTACGACGACGACGGCTTCCCCATCGACATGGGGCTGATGGACCCGCGGCTCGGCGTCATCGACCCCGGGCTGGAGTGCAAGACGTGCGGCCAGCGCTCCGGGAGCTGTAACGGCCACTTCGGCCACATCGAGCTCGCCGCGCCCGTCATCCACGTCGGGTTCGCCAAGCTCATCCGCCGGCTGCTGCGCGGGACGTGCCGAGACTGCGCGCGCCTCCTGCTCACCGAGGAGGAGAAAGAGCAGTACCGCGAGGACCTCGACCGCACGCGCAGCCTCCGCGAGGACGTCTCCGACGTGACGAAGGCCGCCATCCGGGAGGCCCGCAAGAAGGACCACTGCCCGCACTGCGGGGAGGTCCAGTACGACATCAAACACGAGAAGCCGACGACCTACTACGAGGTCCAGCAGGTGCTCGCCAGCGACTACAGCGAGCGCATCGCCGCCGCGATGCAGCCGGACCCCGACGAGGACGACTCCGGCATCAGCCCGCAGGAGCTCGCCGAGCAGACGGACATCGAGATCAGCCGCATCAACGACATCCTCTCCGGGGAGTTCCGGCCGCGCCGCGAGGACCGCGAGGCCATCGAGGCCGCCATCGGCGCGGACCTCACCACCGAGGACATGAACAAGCTGATGCCCTCGGACATCCGCGACTGGTTCGAGGACATCCCCGGCGAGGACCTCGCCGTGCTCGGCATCGACCCCGAGAAGAGCCGGCCGGAGTGGATGATTCTGACCGTCCTGCCGGTGCCGCCGGTGACGGCGCGTCCCTCCATCACGCTGGACAACGGCCAGCGCAGCGAGGACGACCTCACGCACAAGCTGGTGGACATCATCCGCATCAACCAGCGGTTCATGGAGAACCGCGAGGCGGGCGCGCCCCAGCTCATCATCGAGGACCTCTGGGAGCTGCTGCAGTACCACGTCACGACGTTCATGGACAACGAGATTAGCGGGACGCCGCCCGCCCGCCACCGCTCGGGGCGCCCGCTGAAGACGCTCAGCCAGCGCCTCAAGGGCAAGGAGGGCCGCTTCCGCGGCTCGCTCTCGGGGAAGCGCGTGAACTTCTCCGCGCGGACCGTCATCAGCCCGGACCCGACGCTGTCGCTGAACGAGGTCGGCGTGCCCGACCGCGTGGCGACCGAGATGACCCAGACGATGGTCGTCAACGAGCAGAACGTCGAGCGCGCCCGCCGGTACGTCCGGAACGGCCCCGAGGGCCACCCGGGCGCCAACTACGTCACGCGACCCGACGGCCGACGCGTGCGCGTCACCGAGAAGGTCTGCGAGGAGCTCGCCGAGCGCGTCGAGCCCGGCTGGGAGGTCCAGCGCCACCTCATCGACGGCGACATCATCATCTTCAACCGGCAGCCGTCGCTGCACCGGATGTCCATCATGGCCCACGAGGTCGTGGTGATGCCGTACAAGACGTTCCGCCTGAACACCGTCGTCTGTCCGCCGTACAAC